>Ga0193702_1000073_pt1 | contig 42269 bp, 25 predicted proteins | sample U3a1metaG_FD_143060 | JGI IMG/M metagenome (GOLD analysis project Ga0193702, IMG submission 143060) | Soil microbial communities from a riparian zone of the East river system, Colorado, United States - U3a1 | ecosystem: Environmental > Terrestrial > Soil > Riparian zone | place: USA: East River... | reverse complement strand
TATGTCGCTGAAAATGCATGCATTGGGCTGCAACTTTCTAATAATTGAAAAAGTATTATCCCAATCGTAATAGGTTTTTCTATCAATTTCTCTTTTTTCATTTGCTCCTCCATAATAACCATCGCCACCGTTAGCCCCATCCAACCATACTTCCGAAATATTACCATAATTGGTCAGCAATTCTTTAAGTTGATTGCGGGAGTAAGTAATATATTCCGGTTTGCCATACAAAGCGCTGTTCCTGTCCCACGGTGAAAGATAAACGCCAAACTTTATTCCGTACTTTTTGCAAGCATCTGAAATCTCTCTAACCACATCCCCCTTCCCATTCTTCCAGGGACTATTTTTCACGGAGTGTTCCGTATATTTTGACGGCCACAGGCAAAAGCCATCATGGTGCTTGCAGGTTAAAATGGCTCCTTTAAAGCCATGTTTGGCAATGGTTGACACTATTTGATCAGCATTGAAATCCGTCGGGTTAAATACGTCCTCCTTTTCGCCACCCAGGCCCCATTCCCGGTCTGTGAAGGTGTTCACAGTAAAATGGAGGAAACAATAACGTTCCATTTCATGCCATTTTAATTGGCGCTCGCTGGGTAATGCGCCATACGGCTTGGGAGCGGTTTTTTGCGCATGCAATATTGCCACCACAAAAAGCAAAAAAATGAAAAGTGAAAATCTGAATAGTCTCATACTTATTTATTTTAGTTTTTCATTACTCTACTACCAACCACGTATAATTCTCGGGTTCAATTGTTACTGCTATTTCAATTTCATAATCCCTGTTAAGGCTATATTTCCTTACCCTATTATCCTTTTCTTTTACAGCAGCGGTAGCGGATAACCCGGTATAATACAATGGCAACTTTATCTTCCTGGTGATTTTTTCTTTAGTCGGGTTGAACAACATTACCAGCCCTTTTTGTTTTAAATGAGGGTTTACATGAATAAACCCATCCCAATCCCGTCCGTCTGCACGCCTAAGGTGGATGACGTCGGAATTAAGGATATCCCTGTATTTCTTGTACCATCCTATTGTATTTACTACCAATTGCTTTGTTTTATCGGTATCATACAAACGCGGCCCTCTGTAACAGGCCTGAACACCGGCACCGTAATACTGCATCATTAATTGTTCGTAATCCTTCAAATGATTTCCAAGGGGCTCTAATACTGCTTCTTCGCCACCACCCTGATAGCGGGTGAGCGGGACAAATCCCCAAACCATTGAGGGCATTTCTTCCCAGGTTGCATCAAAAATATTCTGACGATTCAATATCTTTTGCTGTTCGCGTGGTAACGAAAAATTTACCTCACGATATCCTAAAGCAATTTTGTTCGTTCCGTCAAGTAAATACCAATCAGGGGCATTAACATAAATACCATGTTCACTGCACCAATGATATAATCCTTTTTGCAATTCAATTTGTTTCCACTGCGAATCACCTAACCCTGAATGCCCCGGGTGTGACGTTGAGGCACAAACATCGCCAGGGTATGGACCATCATTTTCGAAAATATCGAAACCTGTATTCTCCATAAAATATTTCAGTTTGCTGATATAAGCAAGCCCCCATTTGCTTCCCATGCATGGTGCATGCCCAAATGTTGCAGCAGCATCTGGTTTACCGCTAACAGGGTCAATTACATCATCTTCATCGCTAATTTGGCGCGAACTGAACAATGAATAACTACCAATTTTTATTCCCTTTTGATGTGCCAACTGCGCCAACTGCTTCCATTTCCTGATATTTGCGGCCGTTGTGTCCTCCATATTACAGTGGCTTCCAAAGCTGAGTATCAATGCTTCATAACCCGTTGAAACACATTGTTCTATAGCGTTTTTTACTTGCTCATCATTCCTGCTTAACAGATGCATAAATATTGGGTTCTCAGTAGTCCACGGGGCAACGGTAGCATACATTTTCCTGATGGCAAGCCCGCGTCTTTCCCTGTCATAACTATCAAGCAGCAGCTCGTGCGTACGAACCGAATTAAAAACTCCGCTTGGCTGTAATTTAACACTGGTAACTTTTTCAGGGTACACCTCCAATATAGAAGGGGTTTGATAACTGTAATTTACCTGCGATGTATAAGCCGAATCCGATTTCCAATGCGTGGTCTGATCGCTCAGATCATAACGCATAGAATTGTTAAAAGCATAATTTGTTTCTATATAAATGCCATGTTGTTTTTGCATTTGTTCCGGCGTTCCTACCACGGCACTTTCTTCTTCAACCAAACCCAGTATTTCATTAACGGTCTTATTTATAACTATTGAATGTTTACTGCTGTTGCTTATTGACAACCACTTTACAATTAAAGGGATACCATCGTACAATTCGTAATGAACAGCCACATCAATACCTTTTAGTGAGTTCGACTGAAAATTCAGCGTAAGAACCTTACCATTGGATTTCTTAATATTACTTGCCCAGAATGTTTGCTTCCAGCTTATAAATGGCTGAATTTCGGATACGGAATAGGACTTGAACTGAAAATCATTTTCATTTGCAGTAAAAGAGTCAATCCATTCAGGTAGCAAATAGGCGTGTTCTTTCTGCCCGTATAAACCTCCTATGTTAAAATTTTTTCCATCAATAATTAAGACTGCTTCGGGTTTTACATCCCTCAGTAATTGCTGGTTACTGCTCAAATTTTGGTAGCTGATGCATGCTACATTGGGTTGTATACGAAAGACTCTCTTCAGCAACCCGTTTGACAAGATAATGTCTTTCCCGTTTTCCGATTTTTTAACAGACGCTACATAGGTCTTATTGTTGATAAGCCAATCACTTGTTTGTTTTTCATTACCTGTTTGCCCTTTGCCAAACAAAGCGGTGAGCATCAAAATAAAAAAGATAAAATATTTTCTATTGTTTATCATTATAGGATCTGTTTTAAACTTGTGTTTATAATGCTGGTTTTTTATTAAGTTAGGGCAACTATTCAACCACTGGTATCAAATCTCTTAACCTGATGTCTTTAGATGAAGCGCCAATCATTATTCTAAACTCACCGGGCTCTACTACCCATTGCATGTTATTGTTAAGCATTTTAAGCATATCCGGTGTAATACGGAATGCTATTTCTTTGGCCTCCCCTGCTTTTAGAAACAGGCGTTGAAAACCTTTCAAAGCTTTCACCGGTTGGGCTACTGATGAGAGCAAATCACGGATATACAATTGCGCTACTTCCTCACCATCACGGCTGCCTGTATTTTATACAAATAAAGGCGTTGGTAAAAGGTTAAAGTTTTATGTTTTTATCTTATTATTAAGCGATATTGGAATTTATCTGGCAAAATCTATATAAATGAGTTTATTATATTGAATTTTCAATTCCCTGTTATCTCAATTCTTAGGTGCATAAAACCTACCATGGTTAAACATGTTTAACAAATAGCAGTTAGGTAAGGGCGAAAAGTCCGGGATGCTCCTCTGTTTAATAAATCAATAGATCATCCAAAATATTATATCACAGAATTATTTTTCAGGTTCTCTGTTTCCAGCTACATGTCGGTGTCCAAAACAAAGCTGGCAGGCGCATAGGCTTTAAGCCTAAAAATAAACCTGCCTCCCGTAGTCCTAATCTGTTTTCCAATTTTCTCACCCCGAAGATTTGCTGGTATCAACTTAGTATATATTGAGCCCTTTGGCAGGGTAACCGTAACATTACCTGAAACGCCACCTTGCTCCCACAAACGTAAAACAGTTCCCTTACCGTCAGGGTTTTCACCAAAAGCTGTTATCAGCACACCTTTTCTCGAAATGGAGATGCCAGCATTTTTTGCAGGCGCATTTCCGGCGGTGCCATCGGCTGTTCCTGTTAACAAAGGCACCCGTGCCTCCCATGAGTTTTCAATCAGGTTGGGGACTGTTGGTGTTTGTTTGTCGATAGGCCATATCCGAACCCTCTCGCTCCATGTTCCATCCTGCCATAATGGGAAATTGGTATTCCACATGTTATTATAAATATTGACAAATACCGAAGGTATAGTAGGTGTATGGTCTAATGCGTACTTCCATAAACCAGGTTCGCCTAAACTAATCAAAGGAGAATCCATCGGTGTTAGCCCCATTCCTGATTTATCTGCCTGTGTAATTGAAACGCCTGAATTTACAGCCATCAAATACCGGTTACTACCCGAAATAATATCTGTTACAGGATTTATAGGGCCTCCCAAACGACCAACTGTAAAGTTTGGGTTCTTAACTGCGAACGGAAAACAAAGCCACCCACCTTCCGGCTGTTTGTCTGCCGTTTTAGATTCTACAGCCCATTCAACATCAACATAAACAGCGTTTCGGGGGAATGTAAATGTTAAAGTATATTTCTTTGCAAAACCTTGCGTTGCAAGCGAGGTCAAAGTAGCTATATCCGCAATAGGTGAATGGGAAACAGAGATTCTCCATTCATCTGGGGTAAATGCCATATATGGCGCTTTTTCAGCATTAAGCATCCCGGGTTTCCCTAAATCATTCAGCCCCCACCCTTCTTTTATCCGGCTATAAGCATTCCACCACTTATCAACTTCATTGGTGCTGAACCGTTCATGCAAAAACTGGCCGACAACGTATTTAGAAGATTTGTCAACCAATTCGCGACCTGTTGTTTTTTCTGTTAGCGATGCTATTCCGCCTCTTTTTAAATCAAAAACTATTTTAAAATTAGGAGTGCTGAATTCTGGTTGCTCATCATTGGTAATGGTTGATTCTTTGATATCATTTTGAGAATAAGTAACGTAACCGGATGGTGCAATTTCTTTTACATAAAAAGTTGTTCCCTTTTTCCACGGATTCGCAACTATTCCAGATCTTTTCCAGGGGAGCGGATTATAAATTACCAAACGTTTTCCGGCTACATTTACAGATTTTGCCAGAAGGTCAAGATGCGTTTTCAGTCCATCGGTTACTATGCTGTCGGTATTACGAATGTATTGACGTTTTACGTCATATGAATGCAGCCACTTTCTTTTGCTTCCCTGGCTTGTATTGATTGCGTCGCTGTTTTTAAGTTTTGAATAATCGCCATTTTCAGGAATAGGCTCTGCCTCAGCCTCCACCATCCATTTTTTCCAATCATCTCCATAGCTGAAACGCGGACCGTATTCGGCATTCATGCCCCAGGTATGTTCGGCATACAAAAGGCTTTGTTCATAAGCTTTTGCCAGTTTTGCCGAAATAGATCCGGCAGGCATTCCCCAAATTCCCATTTGCGTGTTTAGCCCGTCAAGCACTGATTCTAACGGACGGACATTGCGCGCAAGCTTTGTTTCCTGGGGGTTTGAAAGTAAACCGTGAATCCAGGTGTCGGGCATATCTCCTTTAATAGTTGGCAAAGCAGGCTTTTCAGCGAATATTGCTTTTGCAAAATCGTCAAGAACCCCAAAATGCACTTTTACACCGGGCAGGTCGTTAGCGATTTTTGCAAGTAAACGTTCAATTTCTTCTTTATTTGGCGGACCATGATTGTCGCCGGTCATAATCATTGCCAGGTAGTTTTTACATGGCCAGTTTGATGGCGGTTTTATTTCGGAACCGTAAAGTGGCGTATATTGGCAGAGGATTTTTGAGCCATCAGCACCTTCCCACCAAAAAATCGGAGGAACCCGGGGATATTGACTAGCCGGATTGCAACCCAATTGCAGAAACTTTATCCCGGCATTATTTAATAATGTTGGAAGAACCCAGGAATGACTTGGCACATCGGTCATTTTAGCACTTATTGTCAACGGCAGCCCATACGCGCGGGAAATATTGGACGAGTAACCAAGTCCACGAACCAGATCTTCATAATCCAGCGACTCCGTATGCATAGTAAATGGTAATCCGTGAGCAACTATTGAACCGTCTCTAATTGCTTTTTCAATCCTCGCTTTGCGTTCAGGGGTTTGCAAAGGGCCTAATATTTGAGCGTAAAGCGGCCATCCCGGCACTGTCCATACAAAATGTTCGTCTTTTGGCAATGTTGAGTTTTCATTGATAATACTTAGCGCATTATCCATCATTTCTCCACGGTAGCGCGCAAATACATTCTCCGGTAAATCGGTAAAACCCAGGTCAAAGTGGGTTTTAAATACTACCCACACATCGGTTACTTTTGGAACGCCCGTATTATTAGCTTTCTGCTGTTGCGCAAATGCCTTCACTCCAACCAGCATAATAACATATAAAATCACCTGTTTCAGTTTCATAATTATTAAGGCTTTATCGTAGAAATTTACTTTGTGTTTTATAAACTTCCTTATTGTTATAAGTCGTATTCGTCAATTGGTATACTTTTCTTTCTATATACCTGACTAAGGCTCTTAAACTTCCCCCTAAACCGTCACCTATTCTATTATAAGCGATGTAATTCCATATGGTAACATATTAATTGAATTCCCGGCTTCCTCACCCGGCGTTTCATCTGCAACGCATGTTCGTATAGATTGTGGCTTAAAAGAAGGAAATGATAGATTTACCTTTTCCGGCTTATCAGATAATGATCGCAGACGAATAATCATTGACTTTCCATCTTCAGATGTTTTAATGATCGATATAAAAACATTCAGGTTGTCTATTTTCACTAATGTATTCAGGCTTATTTTTTCTTTAACAGGAGCAGCAATGAGTGGTTGTGATTGTTCAAGCCCAAAACGATTGGCCTTAACCGCATCGTAAGCATATTGATGAGGCAATATCCTGTAGCGGAAATTTAATTTACCTTGCTGCGACAGCGGGAAATTTGTATGCCAATGATTATTAAGCGCCCACGAATATATGGTTGAACTTAAAGGCAGGTGCTGGATCCATTCTGGTGAATGAAAAGCTCCTCCTATAATATTAGCGGTCATCTTACCACTTTCGAAAGTAGGGGCATCCAATGAGCACCATGTGATCCCTTTGCCTTCATTTGATATATCAAGCCAACGCTGGAAACAAATCCAATTTCGGTTTGCGGCTGGAAGCTGATCTGCATCTATTTCTACCACGCTCCAGGGGACATCGATACGGGTACGTCCGTTTGGAATATTAAATGAAAAACCAAAATGAATTCCTTCCTTTTTAGTTACGGCTATTTTGTCAATTAAATTATTGATTTCGATTTCAGGCATACCAGCTATAACACGAACTTCACGACTCAGGCTGTTACAACCATCGGCTTTTGAATTTACCTGGATTGAAGCAATTAGCGGTCCGTTTTCTTTAATTAAAGTTTGTACTTCTGTTGGTCCTGTTGCGTTTACTCCTTTTTGTGAAACAGCACTGGTTGATGCGGGTGCGGTTGCCGCATATTGCGGGGCACCTGCGGCCTGCTTTCCGCTTCCCAAAAGATACCTGAAACTGTTTATATTGCCATCGCCCGGATTCACAAATTCAGCACCCGTTTTATCTTTTAAACTGGTAATATCGCCGGTAACAGGATCGATCAGAACTTTAACCAATCCATTGTCCAGGATATTCCCATTAGCCATTTTCGTACTATTTTTTTCCCCTTTTGCAGTACTCAGGATATAGTTTTTTGTTCCTAATGCAGGGACATCGGATGCTAAAAAGACTAACTCACCTGTGCTCATCCTTTGTGATTTAACCAGTTTATTGTTTTCATCCCGAACAGATAAAACTGCTTCACTTTGTTCATTTGAAAGGGTTATCAGCCCATTGCGTGCCCAGGACAGTGTATTAAAAACACAAATAATATTTGACTTATCGGTTGATACCGCGCTAAGGGCATTGACAAGAAGCTGAATACTGCTCTTTTCAGCGGTTTTAAAGAAATTTTGCTTTACCCCCCATATTTCGTCCTGCATATCGGCCTGGTGCGGATTCATATAACACCAGGTATGTTCTGATCCCATGAGTACATTACGCCAGGCTTCATTCATTTCTGAACGCGGCGCTTTTCCCCATGGATGCAACATTGACCAAAGAACATCCGTTTGAATTAAGCGCTCTTTGGACTTCCGGTTCATAGAAGTCTCTTTAGCAGCCGAGCCCAAACCATCGGTCCAATACTCAGTAAAATCACCTCTGAATGAAGGGATTATGTCTCCGTATTTCTTCTCAAATGCCGACATGATATCTGTTGAACTTGCAATAACCAGGTGTGGAAACGCATATTCTTCGTTCCAGCTTTTTACGGCATCGGGCAGGTCAGCATCTATTGGCGTATTATCGGCCATTGCCCATGTCATTGGAAATAAATCATAGGGATAACTGCTATTACCCTCTAATTCTTTAAGCTTTTCCCATAAATAACCATCGATGAAATTTTCACGTGGATGGTCTGTTTTTACGATTCGAAGCAATTTATTGGGGTCTTTTTGACCCGCCATTAAAGGCCAGTATTTAAATCCCTTTTGTGCTGCGCCGGGACTATAATCGCCGGGCTGAAGAAATAATACTTTTGAAACGCCATCCTGCCCAATCCACCAGAATGGTTTGAAACTGAATTTGTCGGTCAATCCTGTGCGGTCTGATCCGTTGAAAGGGGCGAAAACGTATTTTATTCCAAATTGAGCAGCCATCGGAACAATCCCCCATGACATACCGGGAACATCAGTTTGGTTGATAGTGCTTACAGGTACACCTGTTAATTTTTCCAGACGCTTTGCCTCTCCAAAAAAAACGGGAAATTCTTCATCGGCGGTAACACTGGTATTATCATTGATATATCCCGCATCAAGGTGAATATATCCTTTTCTGATAGCATCCAATAGTTCTTCCCGCTCAGTTGACGTCGCATCTTTTAAATAGCGCTCAACAGGCCACATAACTTCAGGGTTCCAAATATAGCGGGCCCCTTCCGGATAATTTGCCGTTTCCTTTGCCAGCTTCATCCCGTAAACCAAATTGCGCTTATGGATAATTTCGACATTTGCCTGGGTGTTGGTGTACCCTATATCTACATGCGAGTGCGGGTAAATATATACTGTCCACTGCCTTTGCTTAGGCAATACAAACGATTTTCTTATGATCTTGCTTCCCGTTTTTAATGAAACGAATATTTGTACTTCTTTCTCAATGCCAACACCAGACGGGAGTGTAATTGCTGCTGTTTCTACCCCATCTTTCCTGAACGGGACGGAAGTAGTTTCTGTGCGGCCATCAGCAGTAACTTCTATTTCTGAAGGTTGATAAAGATTATCACCCTTAAATGTGAGTGCTACTTCTCTGCCGGGTTTACCATCTTTACAGTAGCGGTATATGCTTGTTGATGTGCATTCAATATCACTGGGAAATGGTAAGGCCGACTCATTCACTTCAAGCTCAGCCATAAATTTCACCTCACTCAAACCATAAGCATTACCTCCCCAATTAGATGCGGCAGCAATGATTACCGACTTTATTGCCTTTTTTTCATTAATGACTATTTCTGATGCTTTTCCATTCAATTTTTTAGCCTCAGGCAATTCGAGCGTTGTTAACTCAAACCAATCAATTTCATTGGTTGTTCCATACACTTTTGTTAAACGGAACCCACGGTTAGTCAGATTCTGCTGATTATGGTTCCATATCAAAATTTTATTAAAAGATTTTGGGGTTGAGAAATCGAATTTCACCCAGGCTTTATATGAAGGCAATCCTTTGGCGGGGACGCTGGCAGCAGGATTTTCCGTTGTGTGCCACATGGTGAGCGCACTGCCGTTACTATCATGTATGTTGTCGTGAATACCCGAGCCATCTGTCAAATGGTTAACACTTTGGTCGGGACCGAATGCACCCGATGCCGAAGAAGTAATTTCGCTTGCCCGAATGCTCTTAATTATTTTGAAAGTGGTGTTTTGTGCTAAGCAATTAAAGCCAATAAACACAAAAACTAAACTGATTGATATGGTAATATTTAATGTTTTCATCTCTAATTATTTAACGTTCTGAAATAACCTTAACACCTTTGTGCCCTGCTTCAAGCGTAAATTCCTCACCGGCAAAAGGGATATTACGCAGTTCGCCCGAAAATGGGCGTGGTGTAGACGGATCGGCAAGGATATGCGAATTACCTGTTTCGGGGACAAAGCCGAAGAAAGTAGTTATCACAACATCACTAAATGCCACTCCGCTAATGCATTCTTTCATGCAACCCTGCCTCGCTGCAATACGGACGGGCGCATCATAGCCAGTACGGTTAGGGCCAAAAAATTCCCGGGCCTGGGCAAAAGGACCTTCGCTTGTAACTACTGCAGTACGACAATAGAACTTATAGGCGCCATCGGGATCGCCCAGGTTCCACATGGTATTAACCGTTAGCGGAATCCAGCCATCGTAAGCACCCATTGGCCCGTGATCCGGCCGATCTGAGTTCACTGCAGCAGAGTCCTTTAAGCTCATGGCACGCATCCAATCGCGGGTAAGCAGTTCTTGCTTAACAAACGAGACCATCTCCGACTTTTGCGTTGCAGAAAGATCGTTTTTTAGTGCGTTGCCGGTATAAATAAAGTCGACACAGTGACGCAGTTCTACACGTTTACCATTTAATTGCCAGGCATTCCAAACGCCGGCGCCCGGCTTATAAAGCGACATCACTTTGGGAAGTAAAGCGGCCGCTTTTGTCTCAAGCTCCTTCGCACGTCCCCTATTATTATGCAGCACATACCACTTCGCAGTTTGCCTCATCATCCAAATATCCTGTGCATTGCAAGATGATACACAATTAATATAAGCCGGTGCACATTCAAGAAGGTTGTTATTCTCACCGTAATTGGCCAACCCATCATGCCCCTTTGGGAGGGTTTCCCAATCGGTGGCAAGCGCATCCATTGTTTCGATAACGCTCTTGCCATTTTCCAGTTTTTCATCCAGGAAAGCATCATCGCTTGTCACACGCAGGTATTCGTCAATAGTCTTAAAAATAGTACATGCGTTGAAGGCGTAACCATTGATGCGGCTGTAGTGGGTTGTATCAAATCCTTTGACATTCCGTAAATCAAGCGCATATCCGCTGGCTTGTCTGCTCCGCGGGTTCTGCACCAACCAGCGACGCAGCGTCGCCTTCATTCCGACAGGTTCAAGAAGTGCCCATGCGGTTGCCTGCATAGATGCGTCCCAATAATATTGGGTGCCATCTTCGCGTTCACCACTTGTAATGAACGAGCGTTTATTGACCGGAAACTGAGTACGTTCTAAAGCTAACATTGTCCACACACCGACATAGTAGTTGCGCGTCAGCCCAGCATCATTACTCTTCAAAATGGGCAGATGGCCTGAAAAATGCTTATTTCCCGGCGTGAAGGCATCAGCCCAGCGATTCTCCCATCTTGTTTTACAAGCATCAAAATAGGAGTTGAACCCGGCAGCCCATTTAACAACATTTGCATCGGTTTGAACGCTTTGTTCCGAAGCTTCGTCCCCCGCGGCAAATTCAATATGCGTAGAGCCATCCTTAGGGAGGTTCACCACCCAGCGCCATACAACCGTATCTTTTTCCACCGATACAGCATCAGGCTTGCGTGCCGGACGAACTACGGATACAACACCCGGACGTTGCATGCTATTTGAAACCCCTATACCATCGGCCATAAGCTTACCCGGCACGCGGAGCGCGAGAGTGATGCGACGCGGTAATATAGTTGTATTGGTTGCAGTGATACGGCACATTACATTTCTTGACTCATTGATCATGCGTGTATCAGTTTCTACAGATGTGCCATTGCAATACTGGTTGCGGCGGACCGCCTTATAGGGAAAACATCGGGTTTCCATCGCTTGATATTCCTGCCCATCAATGGTCAATGTAGTCATAGGATGGCCTTTCTTCCAGGGATATATGCCACCTGGATAATAGAAATAAGAGGTCAAATCGCGGTTGACCACCAACATGTGATTAAAGTTATGAACGGCCGGCATATTTTCAACCTGCGCCATTGGAATCCAATCACCTGCCAAATTATCAAGTGTAGGGATACCTAATGCAATGGCACGCTTTGAAGGAGAATTAGAAACAACTATTTTATGCGGATTTTGAAAACCAAAGGCCGAAAATATGCTGAGGAAAGAAGAAACAAGAAGGAAACAAGCCGTGTAAATTTGTTTTTTCATTATAAATAATTTTCAAGATTACCTGGTATATGTTTTGTAATTTATAAGTTGTTTCTAACAGTACATGATCCATTTCCTTTTTGAATATGGTATTTGCCCATTTATTTACAATAGCAAATTTTCATTTCAAAAACGTCCCGGCGTAGCCGGGACTACTAATCAACTAAACTTCAGGATCTCATCCCTGACATTTTTTTGGCAGCACCACTATTCCTTATTTTTTATTCCTTTAAAAAGCCTCATAAATCTTTTTCAATTGGTTAAATTGATAGATAGTTAATTAACAAGCATCCCATATCTGCATCAGTATATTAAGCTGTATGTTTGAGGCATACACAAAGCATTTTGAATACTAACAGATCGTGCAATATTGAACTCACATATCCTCAATCGTTTTTATTTTAACATGAGTTCGACATAAGCAAACGGTCACCTCGGCCCAAACCCTTCCCTCCGCGTGTAGCCATAGCTTTAGATGAGGCGAAGCGCAAGTTTGTGTATCCACGCTGACAAACGTTCCATTTTTATAAGCGGAACACCCGGAACAAAGTCAAACATACTGATTATCAAATATTTAGCTATTTATCAAAAATTAAATAGATGTAAGTAGCTTATAATCAGAATGTTCCATCAATATTTATATCGAACTCACGTTATTTTAAAGCCGTTAGGCTGTTTTATTTTATTATCAGTATAAGATGTTTTCCAGAAGGCTTCGATCATTTCAAGCGATTTACCTTTGGTTTCGGGTATCAACTTCCAGGTAACCCACAATGCCGGCGAACAACATAACGCAAATAGCCAGAAAGTCCATGACGGTCCTAACCCCTCCAACATCAGCGGGGTTAATTGCCCTACCAGGAAATTACCTATCCATAACGAAAGTGTGGCAAGGGCCATAGCCTTACCCCTGATGGCATTCGGAAATATTTCGCCCACCACCACCCAGCAAACCGGCCCGAACGAGAATGCGAAACAGGATATGAATGTTACTATAAAGATCAATATCCATGGACCGGATGTGATACTCAATGCAAACAGTATACCTATGACAAGCAATGCAATTACAGCTCCGCCAATACCAGCAAACAACAGCGGCCTGCGCCCCCATTTATCAATTGTAAAAATGGCTACAAAAGTAAATACAACATTAACCAGTCCTATAGTTACCTGGCCCCCCAATGCGTTGTTAAGCGTAAAGCCCGCCTGTTCCAATATTTTTGGCCCGTAATAAATAACCGCATTGATACCACATACCTGAGACATAAATGGCAATAACAAACCAATCAAAAGGGCTTTGCGATAAACCGGCTTAAATAACTCCTTTAATGATCCCTGTGAATTCTCATCGCCAGATGCTTTAAAGGCCGCTATTTCACTTTTTGCGGCATCACCACCGTCAATCTTTATTAAAATATCTTTTGCTTTTTGCTCTTTGCCTTTTAACAGCAACCACCGTGGCGACTCGGGCACCATGAATAATAAAATAAGGAATATAGCAGCAGGCAAAGCACCAAGACCGAGCATGCCCCGCCATACTTCGGCAGAAAAGATCTTGTTCATTCCGTCGCTGCCAAACGAATCACCTGCGTGGTTAGCAAGGTAAGCGTTTGAGAAATAGGCCAGCACTATTCCTATAGTTAAAGCCAATTGGTATAGCGAAACCATCATCCCGCGAAAACGCGAAGGCGAAAATTCAGAGATATATAAAGGTGATACCATTGAGGCCACACCAATCCCCAAACCGCCAATCAGCCTGAACGTTACTAACACCGTGAACGAACCGGATAACATACAGCCTAATGCTGAAGCAAGAAACAAAACGGCTGAAAGGATCAGTACTATTTTGCGGCCATATTTATCACTGAGTTTGCCAGAAATGCTTACGCCTATTATACAGCCAAGTAAGGCACAGCTAACAAACCAGCCTTCGTAATTGGCATCAAGGTTAAAATCGTGTTTTACCAGGCTAACCGTTCCCGAAATTACGGCTGTATCAAACCCGAATAAGAACCCGCCAAGAGCTGCTACGAGGCAAACGAGGTACAGGTAAGTATTGCTCTTTTTTGTCGGAGTATTTATTGTTGCTGTACTCATCGGGTTATTTTAAAAATGCCTTAATAACTTTTGCTTTACCTTGGCCAAGGTTTGTAACCTTATAACTATTTGCCGCTGCCGGAACTACAAATGTTTCGGCAGCGGCAAATATTTGGTTAGATCCGTCTGCTGTTTCTATCCGTATTGATTCACCTTCAACCAGCATCATTACATGGCAGCAATTATCGGTTTCTATCTTTATCTCACTGTCAAAATCAATGCGGTGTACATCATAAAAGTGATCGGTATGTGTTGGCAAATGGATAAGTTCCCAATCTTTACCGGTTTCTAAAACTTTGGGGACTGAGATCAACTCTTCCTGCACACGGTTTCCTTTACGCTCAAAATTTAAATTATTGAAAGCATGATCAATATTAATTGGCCGCGGGTTGCCATCAAGATCAAGCCTGAGCCAATCGTACATTTTAAAGGTAAAAATATATGGAGTGGCGCTTATCTCAAGTACCAGGTTGCCGGCACCAGCGCTATGGACGGTACCATTAGGGATTAAAAATAGGTCGTGCTTTTTTGCGGAATGCGATTGTACATAATCGGTAATATTCACTTCGGTACCTTCATCCTGACTTTTTTCCAATTCATTCCTGAAAACTTCAGGATCTATATTTTCCTGGAAACCTAAATATACATGAGCATCCTTTTCACAATCCAATATATAATAGGTTTCATCCTGAGTAATGGTTTCTCCAAACATTTCCCGGATGTATTTTAGTTTTGGATGGCATTGGATAGATAGATTGCCGCCGTCATAGGTATCTAAAAAATCAAACCTTATCGGAAACTCATCGCCAAATTGCGCTGCATGTTTACCAAGCACCTGCTTCTGATTGTAAAACATCAAAAAATCAAACGATGCTTCCAATAAGTAACCATCACTTTCAAAAACCAGACCGTTCTCAGGCACGATCAATTCAAACGACCATGCATAATTCACTACATCTTCATTTATATTAGGGATATGTTGTTTTATCCATTGACCACCCCAGGCGCCTGGCTCAAACCATGGCCTGACACGGATTGTTGAACTACTGATCTTGTTTAATCCATCCTTAAAATCGGCAGCCAGCATCCAGTTAATATCTGTTGACCATTGCCCATCTGCCAGTACGGTTATTTTATCAAGTATTGCTTTTTTGTGCTGATTCAGTAAAACCCAATCCACAAAATAAGATCTTTTATACATCAGAAATGGCTCTTCCATCCGGTTACTACCTATATTCGAGACTGAATTGGCCCTCATGCGGTATTGCAATTCATTTTTTGGAAGGTCTATATAAATTATGGGGGAAGCCCAATTTATTAATGAAGCGCCCGTACCAATTACTATATTAATATTACAGCCGCCATCCGGTAATTGTGCGGCAAGGTCTTCAAGTACATAAAGATCTTTAAGTTCAAGCAAACACCTGGTTCCCCATACAGATTCCGCTGCACCAAGGTAAGGACGTATCATGGCTTCAATTTCTGAACCGGGCTTCAAAAAAGCTGCAGTATCAATCCAGTTTACCGTTAAGCCTTTTGCTGCCATTTGTCGTTGCAGCATCAATTTAACCGTATCCCAAAACACCCCTGCATAACCATCTATAATAACAGTCTTTTGTTCAATAATCCATTTTGCAAGGGAATCATAGCCATTAAAAATCTTATTCCCTCCAAGTGAACAAGCCGGATAAATGTTATAAATACCTTCCACTGCTTTATCCTGCTCTGATTTAATGGGCATTAAAAATTGCGAAGATTTGCGCAGTTGCAATTCCATGGGTTCAGTGTAAACCGGTTGCTTATCGGGGTAGTTAGAATTCATATTATTTATGGTAATGTATCAAGATGTTTAACAGGCAAAAAACTTTGCTTATTCTAATTTATACATTATAACATATACATAATATGTTATAATGTACAAACATATAAATTAAATGCATTTATTGAAAGTTTTTTTTGTTGTGTTTGTAATAATGTTACAGTACTGTTTTATGTACAAACAAATTAACTAATTTTCAAAATGCCTATTATTGTAAATATATTTATATAAATGAAATATTCTATCGACCACAAAAGCCCTATTCCCCTGCATATACAAACTGAAATGCTTTTAAGAGATATAATTGCAGAGGAAGAATATAAAAATGGTAAAACTTTACCTAATGAAGTTGACCTTGCAAAACAATTGGCCATATCCCGCACCACATTAAGACAGGCAATTAATAAGCTTGTTTTTGAGGGCTTGCTTGTGCGAAAAAAGCGAACCGGAACAAAAGTGGCCCAGGCCGCAGTTAGCTCAAAATCAAATAATTGGTTAAGCTTTTCGCAGGAAATGAAATTACGAGGCATACTGATCAAGAACTTTGAATTGCATGTGACCTGGGTATATCCGGATGAGGCCCTTGCTAATTTCTTTGAAATAAAGACCGATCGTAAACTATTGAAGATGGAAAGGGTAAGAGGTAAACCGAATGAACCTTTTGTTTATTTTGTTTCGTACTTTCATCCACGAGTTGGGCTAACAGGAGACGAGGATTTTAAAAAGCCGTTATACGAAATGTTGGAAAATGATCACTCTGTGATTGCTACCTTATCAAAAGAAGAAATTAGTGCAAAAGCTGCGGATACATTTATTGCTGCTAAACTTAAAATAGCGGTTGGAAGCCCGGTGCTGTTTCGAAAACGGTTTGTTTTCGACCAGGGCGAGAGACCAATAGAATTTAACCTGGGGTATTATAAAGCGGATAGCTTTGTGTATACTGTTGAAAGTTCAAGATAAGTGAGTTAAATTCCCTGCATATCTTGCTATTCCGATTTTCGCCGGCTTTAGCAAGATGGCTTCGGGTTACGCTTTTTCCGAGGCCTGGATTATATACTTTTTTGCTACGGGCTTACGGAGCGATAAGATAAAGTGATTGATCATTTATTTTTTTCGGCCCATTGTTTTATCGTAGTGATGGCCTCGTACAATACACCTGCCTCGCCCCTGAAATCGCCGGAACCTTCGGGTTTGCCGGTTTGCACATTGTACCATTCATAAAAGCCCTTATTAGCGATAACCCTGTCAAGCATGGGGGACAATTCATTATAAGCATCCGATGGCATTTTGTAAGTTACCAATGGCGCTATCATACGAGCGCCAAACCATGTCCAGTCGCCGCCGTTTTGATAATTATAAGGGCCCATATTAGGGAATGCCTCTTTAGGATACGGCGGGTAAACAGTAATACCGATGGTAGCATATTTTTCTTTTGCTGCGGCGGCCAGCATTTGCCTGTTTATTTCCTTAACCTCGGCAGGCGTATTAAAGCCTGCCTGTATTGCGCAGATAGATCCGCCCAAGTAAAGTATCGTGTTCTCATTAAAACTGGCCGGAAAAGGGCTCCCATTTAAATAAACATGCGGGTAATATTTTTTTAATTTGGCATCCCATAAGTACTTTCGCACATTTTTGGTGACGCCGGCTGCTACAGCTGCCCAATTTTTACTGCTTTTGTAGTTCTTTGGTTTCATAGCCATAAAATCATGAAGCGCATTAACGTACATAGCGTTATCATATATGTCGACTGACCACCTGGTTTTGTCGTTAATAGCTACGCCCCAACCGTTCTCTGCCTGCACATCGCCCCAGTCAATAGTAGTGGCTCCGGTAACCAAACCATATTTTGATGACCATCTGTCTTTTTGAATATAGCTAAGCGCGTCTTCCATGCGCTGTACTACGGTTTTGTTGCCAATAACTTCAGCAAGTATAGTGGTATCGCCGGTAACATCAATGTATTTTTTAACAGCCTGCACTAATGACGATTCCTGGTCTGTTTCTACCGTATTTTTGTGCGCCGCCCAACCACGCAGCAGTGGCGAATAGCGGTAGGCATAACCCACATTGGCAGCAGCACTGTCAACTACACCATCTACTATGTTGCCATCTGCACCCTGGATTTTAAAAAACATCAGTAGCTTGTTCTTTACCTCTTCTTTGGGATGCACCTTTAGCGATCCTTTAATAAATGTGTTAAAATCCCTGATCCAAACCTCGGCGTATGATGTACCGGCCGAAAAACCTGAAAGCAGCTTTAGTCCCCGCGCTTGTACGATATCTAAGCGAGCATCCGCTAAAATGGACCTTGCAAGCCGGGCGTTATTGGATTGGACCTGGGCGTTTAAATAACATGCCGAAAACAAGATCAGGAAAGCAGACAATGATAGCTTCATAAAAAAGGGAGTTAACAGGTAAAACGACGGGGTGGTCGTAAAAATAATAATTGATTTTTTTTATTATGTACAAACATACACACATTTAAAATATATCCAAATTTTACAGACCTTTTGTATAGTATTTGTTCGGATAGTTGTAGAATAAGGGATTACCCACTTCCGTCCACACAGATCTTTAAAAGGAAAACCGCGCCGGCCGCATCTCAAAAGCCAATGGCCGGGTATCCCCTGCCATTGGCTTTAATCATAAATCAAATAAAATTAGTCAAAATTAGCTGCGCATTAAAAAAGGCAATTAATAACCAGGATTTTGTTTTATAGCGTTATTGCTCTTTTTAATTTCGACGTTTGGAATAGGGAACAGGTAATAGTAATCCCCTTTCCATGCCGTTCTTACCTCTGCTTCAGGAATCAACCCAAAGGTAAATGACAGCTTTCCTAATAAATCTCCAGGTTTAGCACCTGTCCAGTCCATAGTTACCTTGCTCAGTCCCCTGATTGGAATGTCCACATGTCCGGGTGCTGCTTTCCAGCGCATAAGGTCAAAGAAACGTGAATCTTCCAGGAGCAATTCTATAGCTCTTTCGTTCCTATACTGTTTAACCAAATCAGCACCGGAACTTGTTATATCGGGCATATTTACCGCTGGCCTTTTCCTGACCCTATTAATATACTGACGAGCTATATCTTCATGACCTAATGCTATTTGAATTTCAGCATAGTTTAGGTAAAACTCCGCGATTCTCATATAAGAAACCGTTTGAGCATAGTCATAGTCATAACTGGCACGCGGTCCGCTAAAATCAGTTAGCTTTTTAAAAGTATATCCCGTTTCAACTCTCCAGTGAAACGGCGTTAACCCTTTTACCCAGTATGTTTTTGAATCCCTGCCAAAATCAAAAAGTTCTTGCCCGTTACCAGGATCTACCTTATTAGGGTTTAAGTAAGGGGCTGCATTATCAGCGTTAGGATTTGCATCTTCCCAATATTCATAAGTCCTTTTGGTACTTTTAGCCCCATCATTGATGGTAACCGGGGTACAACCGGGATAAATAATATCAACGTAATAACGTGGGTCCCTGTTAGCATTAGGGTTTTGCGGGTCATATCCTGAAGCAGAATTTACGGTTGTGCCATCGTCCTGGTAAGGATATTTTCCATTTGCCATTTGAAACATATTAATTAAGGTCTGCGTTGGCTCAAGCCGCTGCCTGGCGTCAAAGCCACAAGGCCAGTAATCATAATTATATCCCCAGTCAGGTATTCTGTTTGCGGGAGTAAAAGATTTACCAAAAATAATTTCATCCGTTTTTAATGGTTTTACAAACAGGTCTTCCAGTGTAGGATGTAACGTAAATCCGGCATCAATTACAGCCTTTGTAGCCACTTCAGCTGCCTGCCATTTTGCGATATCGTTCGATGGGTTATTTAATGGACTTGCCATGTACAACAACATCCTGGCTTTTAATGCCATAACAACCTCTTTGGTAATTTTGCCGGGAGAAGGTGTAACACCATCCAATAAAGTAGTAGCCTGGTCGCATTCATCTAATACAAATTTCGCACATTCATCATATGTATTTCTAGGCTTATCAAAACTGTTATCAGTTAATGAAAAGCTGCTTGTAATTAATGGCACTCCGCCATAAGTGCGCATCAATTCAAAATACATCCAGGCCCGTAAGCAATGTACTTCTCCTTTCATTGGATTAAGTTTATCGGCGCTAATAGCGGAATTTGTTGTTTTCTCAAAGAAAATATTAGCTTTCCTGATGTAGCTGTATTCCTCATCCCAAATATTGGTAAGGTCGGTAACATTATCCGGGGAAAGAAGCCCTTGTAAATATTCGCGGATACCTGCAGCCCTGTCATGTGTTTCGGGTTGATCCACTGCCACATCGGTCAGCGTTTCATACCCTCCGCTTCCGGGGCTCCATGGCGGTTTTATGCCATTATATACATTATATACATAATTTTGCAGGAACGTAGGATCAGTAAAAACAGCGTCTTCAGATATTGAATCCAATGGCTTTTTATCCAGAAACTTCTTACACGAAGCGATAGTAGCTATGAAGGATATCATCAATATGATATAGCCCCTTGTAGCTATTTTTTTATTAAATATTAAATATTTCATATGTTTTTTATTTAGAAAGTAAGATTAAGTCCAGCATTTAAAATTTTCATATTTGGATAACCTCCTCCATTTCCATATAAGAATTCCGGATCGCCAAAGCCATATTTTTTAAGATTGTTAACCAACATAAATAAGTTATTGCCCGACACATAAAATCTTAATGCGGAAATTTTAAGTCTGGAAACTAAACTCTTTGGGAGGGTATACCCTATTTCAAGCGACTTTAAACGCAACCAGGTTGAAGAATGGTAATAAAAATCAGCATCCGCCCCTTCTGTACCTACCGGCTCAATCCTTGGAAGTACTGAATTAGGATTTGATAATGAATAACTATTATTAGCAACGTATTCAAGCCCGTTACCTCCTGCGCCGGAATCAAATCCATTGCTTAAACGCCATTTGGCGCCGCTTTGTCCTTGTAATAATATACTCAGGTCAAAGCTTTTGTAATCTAACCCGATGTTTAATCCAAATTGCATTTTAGGAACAGCTACTCTGCCTTGGCCAGTAGTGGGATCAGCAGGAATGGAACCCGCGTCATACCTATACTGGTCGTTTGCATCAATTTTACCATCATGGTTTAAATCTGCAAAAATCAGCCCACCCAATGTTGCTCCCGGGTAACTGGTATAACTAGTCAGGTCTGCTGCTGTTCTGTAAATGCCAATAGCCTTGTAAACCAAAATAGAGCCAATGGCATGTCCTTCTGCTTTCTGGTAGGGTTCTGATTGCGGTGTTTCGTCAAAATACACCACTTTACTTGCATTATATGACACATTCCCGCTAACATTAAGATTCACTTTCCCTATACTCTGCCTGTATCCTGCCTGAAATTCGATGCCATGACTATTCATTTTACCGATATTCTCATCCGGTAGTACCAGTCCAGTATATCCGGGAATTGATGCTTGTCGCTGACCAAGTATATGCGAAGTCAAACTTTTATAAATATCTACCTCAAAGGTTAACCTGTTCTGTAAAAAACCAGCCTCCAGGCCTAAATCTGTTTTTTCACTTACTTCCCAGGTTATTTGCGGGTTAGGTGTTGACGTAGCAGTAATACCCCGTACATCGGTGCCATTTACAACCCAACCTGTACCGTAACCAAACGCACCGATATACTGGAATGGATTTACCCTGTCATTACCTAACCGGCCCCATGAAGCCCTTATTTTTAAATTGCTAAACAGATCCTTCGGCATAAACGATTCTTCGCTAATTACCCACGCTGCAGACGCCTGCGGGAAAAATCCAAACCGGGTAGCCTCCGGGAAGATGGGCGAGCCATCATACCTGGCACTTAATCCTAAAAGGTATTTATTTTTATATGCATAGGATACCCGTCCAAAATAATTTTGCCTTGCAGACTCAGTGGCACTTCCACTGTTACTCCCATTTGCCGGGTTTGTACTGCCGGCAAAAAGTTGGTCAATTAACGGAGAGTCAAACCCAAGGCGTTGTGCATAGAAATTGTTATCCTTATATGACATTTGCTCGTAGGAAACAAATGCGTTAATTTTGTGGTCTTTATTTATCGTGGTATTATAAGAAAGCTTTAGGTTTTCAGTAGTTCTTAAACTTTGAGCAAAATCCTCCCTTAATCCAATGTCTTCAATTGATCTTGATGGTATCTTCACTATTTGTCCAGCGGAGTTTTTCTCGTAATAAAACCATGTATAATTAAAAGATTTATTATAGTTCATGGTTTTATCTATAGAAGCAAAACCATCCAATGACAATCCTTTTACATAAGGCAGGTTATATTTGAACTTAAGTGTCCCACTGTAAATATCCGCCTGGTACTTTCGGTAGCCCGGGCTTAATATTCTTGCCGCCGGATTTGATTGTGACCAACCGATTGCCGGATACCGATAATCCCCGTCCACGTAAGCCTCCTGCAATGGACTGGTATTTGCAATATAGCCAAGTTCTCCACCCGGGCCGCCCTGGGGGGTTTGAGTGTTTTTCTCTCTCAATGAAAGATCGAGTCCCACATCGAAATTGTCTGTTACCGATACGTCCAGGTTATTCCTGATATTGTATTGATGAAGTTTTGATTTATCGTCGCCGCGAAGAATCGCCCCCTGTGAGGCTGTACCGATTGAAGTAAAATATTTTATTTTTTCGGTACCGCCCTGCATCGTCAAAGATTGCCTGGATTGCCTGGCCGGAGGGCCAATCAGTGCCTTCCACCAGTCTTCCCCTCTCCTGGTTCCATCAGTAAAGGCTTTAACCAGCTCATCCGGAAAGTCAGGAGGCGTGCCTTCCAATGTCCTTCTATCATTAAGTACCTTCATATACTCGAGCGCATTGGCAGACCTCACCCTCATTGTTGGGGACTGATTCGAAAAGTTAGTGCTAAAATCGAATGATGGTTTCCCGGTTTTACCCCGTTTAGTAGTTACCAGGATAACGCCACCTGCTGACTGAGCACCATAAATAGCAGCAGAAGCATCTTTCAACACGGAAATAGATGCTATATCATGTGGATCCAAGCGGTTAAGCCCATCGGGATCTGCATTTGCCACGCCATCAATAACTATTAATGCAGAACTGTTCCGGTAAGTATTATAACCCCTTACTAAAATTTGTGCATCATCAAAACCCGGAACGGCACTTGTTTGACTCACATATAATCCGGCCAATTTTCCTGATAATGAGTTAGATAGAGACAGGGCGTTGGATTTCTCGATCTGTTTACCTGTTACCTGTACAACAGCATTAGTAAGTTCCGATTTTTTTTGAGTACCGTACCCAACAACAACTACCTCATCAAGCTTTTTTAAATTTACTTCCAGCTTTATATTAATAACGGCTGAAGAACCTACTGTTATTTCCTTGTTCAAATACCCAACATAAGAAGCTACCAGAACGCTGTTCTCATCTTTCAAACTAATGGTGTAATTTCCATCATGATCTGTAATGCTACCATTCTTAGTGCCTTTTTCCAGGATACTGGCCCCTGGGATCCCTAACCCATTTTCATCTGTTATTTTTCCGGTAATACGTATATTTTGAAAATTATGTGCCTCATATTTACCGATATCAAAGGCTTTTCCGCTGTTATTTATCCGGGGAGGAGGGGTGTTTGCCCATACAACTGAGCAAAAAAAAGATGTTAAAACAAACCCACAAATAGTGAATTTAGTTATATACCTAATATAGGGTAGTAAATTATATTTCATAATTGGCAATTAAAGGTTGATAAAAATTAAACTTGAGTTTCATAATTCCGGTGTTGCAGGTACTACAACTGAAACCTTTTATGTAAAGGCCGGGTCCTTTTTTTAAGGGCTGTTTATTTTTTCCATGTTTTTAGTTTGCAGCCTGGCCGGCCAGATTTATAGGTTTATTTTTTTTATAAAAAATAGGTTTACATAGTTTATTGAAAACATATGTGTGTTATTAATTAATTAATTGTCGTTATGTACATACATATTAATAAAGTGTAAAATTTTTTTATAATGCGCAGCATTAAGCGTATGTTTTTTTAATAAAAATATTTCAGGTTTAATAATGCACTGAACTTCAGTTTTTTGAAAACTAAATTAGTTTTATTCAAATATAAACGTAATTTTGTTTATATGTTATTATGTACATACATTAATATCAAATGTAAAAAAAAATATTTGTAACTGACAAATTTTTTTTCGTAGCACATTGCGTATGTACCGAAGAAATAGAATATTTAATAACACGCTGAATTTCAGCCATTTTTAAACCAAAAAATAATCAATACTTATATCAAATACAAAAAAATATTAGGCGGTTGACAGCTCTAATGAAACCCGCAGACACTTTAAAGTTGTAAAAATACTGCTGATATTTTTTTTCAATACTTTATTTAATATGATGCGTATATGAAATCTATTCCTAACATCCTTTTTTTTACAGCTGTTTCTTTGTTTTTTTTCTCCTGCAAACAAAAACCTAAACTCTTTCAAATAATATCTCCGGATCATTCCGGAATCAATTTCAATAATAAGATAGTTGAGAATGATTCTATAAATCCTATTGATGTAACAAACATGTACAACGGAGGCGGTGTTGGCGTTGGTGATTTTAATAATGATGGTTTACAAGACATTTATTTTACCGGAAACCTGGTATCCAATAAATTATATTTAAACAAAGGGAACCTGCAATTTGAAGATATTACAAAAAGTGCAGGGGTAAGCGGAGATGGTAAATGGTGCAAGGGCGTAGCTGTTATTGATATTAACAATGATGGATGGATGGATATGTACGTTTGCGCATCCATGGATAAAAACGCGGAAAAGAGAAAAAACCTGCTTTACATTAACCAGGGCCTGGATAAAAACGGATTGCCTTTTTTTAAAGAAATGGCAGCTGAATATGGATTAGATGATACTACGCATTCAACCATGGCCACCTTTTTTGATTATGATAATGATGGCGATCTGGATATGTACCTGGTAGTAAACGAGATCCCCCGGAACGTAAATCCATCAATCTTCAGGCCTAAAATTACAGACGGCTCTTTTCCAAGCACGGGGCGGTTGTATAGAAATGACTGGAATGCAAAACTCAAACATTCCGTATTTACAAATGTCACTAAACAGGCTGGGCTTACCATTGAGGGTTACGGGCATGGCGTAGCTATTACAGACATTAATAAAGACGGATGGAAAGATATTTTTGTGACCAATGATTTTATCGCAAACGACCTCCTTTATATAAATAATCACGACGGAACTTTTACAGACAAAGCCGCAACCTATTTTAAACATACTTCGGCAAATGGAATGGGACAGGACGTGATAGATATTAATAACGACGGCCTGTCTGATGTGGTAGAACTGGATATGAACCCTGAAGATAATTACCGTAAAAAAATGATGCTGAATTCAAGTAGTTACCAGGCATTTCAGCTCAATGATTTTTATAAGTACCAATATCAATATGTAAGAAATACGATACAGGTTAACCAGGGGCCAAGAGTAAATTCAAATGATTCAATTGGCGATCCTATTTTTAGCGATGTTGGCTACTTTTCAGGTTTATCGGCAACAGATTGGAGCTGGAGTCCATTAGTTGCAGATTTTGACAATGACAGCTTTCGCGATATAGTTGTTACCAACGGGTTTCCGAAAGATGTAACAGATCACGATTTTATAGTTTTCAGGAAGGATGCTTCGCCTGTCGTGCCGCTATCTTATACGTTGAAGCAAATACCACAAGTGAAGCTGCACAATTACGCTTTTCATAATAACGGCAATTTAACCTTTGACGATGTTTCTAAAAACTGGGGGTTAACTGCCGTTACTTTTTCAAACGGGGCAGCTTATGCCGATTTAGATAATGACGGGGACCTGGACATGATTGTTAACAATATCAATGATGAGGCTTCGGTTTATGAGAATACAACAATGAATTCTAAACCGGTAGACAAACACTACCTGGATGTTAAACTTATAGGCGATTCATTGAACAGGAATGGCTTGGGAACATGGATAGAATTATACTATGGTCGTAAGCAACAGGTTTATGAAGAAACACCGTATCGTGGCTATTTATCTTCTATACAGTCCAATCCTCATTTTGGCCTTGGTAAAGTTTCCATTGTTGACTCCATGATTGTAAAATGGCCCAATGGAAAAAAACAGGTCTTACGAAAAGTACACGCTAATCAAACAATAAGTATTTCAAAAGCAAAAGCAACGGATAATTATTCATGGGACCATCCTATTATTGCGCCAAACAGGCTTTTTAAAGAAGTAACCGATTCTTTGAATATTCACTATACGCATTCTCAAAGGGACTTTGTTGATTTTACCATTCAAAAACTACTGCCACATAAATTTTCGGAATACGGACCGGCGTTAGCCGCCGGGGACCTAAATGGCGACGGGTTGGATGATATGGTTGCAAGTGGAAATTCTGATTTTGGGACCACTATCCTATTCCAGCAGGCCAATGGTACTTTTATAAAGAAAACGCTGCCTCAGCGGCCTGGAAATAACATGGTGCAAGTGCAGGATATGGATGTAACCCTATTTGACGCTGATGGCGATGGCGACCTTGACATGTTTGTGGCTCGTGGTGGTTATGAAAACAAACCTAATTCAGCTGCTTACCAGGATATTTTTTACCTTAATGATGGAAAGGGTAATTTTTCAATTGATTTTTTGGCACTGCCTGAAAATTTCACGAGTAAATCCTGTGTGAGAGCAATCGATTACGATAAAGACGGAGACCTTGACCTCTTAATTACCGGGAGAGTTGAACCATGGAACTACCCTAAACCAGTATCGAGTTATATCTACCGGAATGATTCTAAAAACGGTAAAATAAAATTTACGGATGTTACCGGCCAGGTAGCGAAAGACCTAAATAATATCGGTTTGGTATGCGATGCAATGGTTACCGATTTTGATAATGATGGATGGCCAGATCTGATTTTTGCCGGAGAATGGATGCCTGGTACATTTTTAAAAAATGACAATGGCATTTTTAAAAATGTAACAGCAAAAACGGGCCTTTCAAATCAAATTGGATGGTGGAACAGTATCGCCGCGGGTGATTTTGATAACGACGGAGATATTGATTATATTATAGGAAACCTTGGACAGAATTCCTTTTATAAAGCAAGTCAGCAATATCCGGTATCAATTTATGCTAAAGATTTTGATAACAACGGGAGCTACGATGCCTTCCCTTCTTTATTCCTCCCTGCAAGCCAGGAAGACCCTGTAAAAAAAGAATTTCCAGCACAAACAAGAGATGACATTGTAAAACAGATGGTAGGAATGCGTTCAATATTTCAGAATTATAAATCGTACGCTACAGCGACAATGGATCAACTGTTTTCGAAAGAGCAATTAAAAGACGCATTAATATTAAAAGCAAATAATTTCAACTCCTGCTATTGCAGAAATGATGGTAATGGTAAATTCACCCTGGTTCCCTTACCTTTTCAGGCTCAGCTATCCGCTTTAAATGGAATGACAGTGGACGATTTTGATGGTGACGGCAACCTGGATATTGTAATCAATACCAATGATTACGGCGCAGATGTAACGGTTGGCCGCTATGATGCATTGAACGGGCTGATGCTAAAAGGGGATGGTAAAGGCAATTTTATCCCGCAAACGATTCTCGAAAGTGGCATTTTTATTCCGGGCAATGGTAAAGCATTGATAAAATTGAGAGGTAAAAATGGCAAATACCTGTTGGCCGCCGGGCAAAACCGGGGAATCCTTAAAGTATTTGAACTTAAAAAAAATATTAACAATATACCATTGAAGCCTAATGAAATAAGTGCTGAAATGTTATTTAGAAATGGTAAAAAACAAAGGCAGGAATCTTATTATGGCTTTTCTTTTTTGTCACAATCAGCGAGATTCCTGAGCATTGATAAAAATGTTAAATCTATAATTATTTCCGATAGCAGAGGTAAAACAAGGAAAATGCTTTTTTAACTTCCCTTAGCAATAAGGCATATTTTCCATCATATTTTGGAGCTTCAGATGACAAATTTCTAATTAATTATGCGCATTAGAGTTCATCTAGCGGCAAGGCTATTCGCAGATGTTTTATCTTCCGATTTAATTTCGGAAATACTTATCTGTACCTTTGCCTGCAATGGCCGGTATCTATATCCATATTCCATTTTGTAAACAGGCATGTCATTACTGCGATTTTCATTTCAGCACCTCGCTAAAATACAAAGAAGAACTTTTACAGGCGCTGATAAAAGAAATTAACCTGCAAAAAACTTACCTGGGTAATGATACTATCGAAACCATTTACTTTGGCGGTGGCACCCCATCAATACTCAATGCCGATGAGCTTAACCTGCTAATCGGCACCATAACTAAACTGCATACCGTAGCTGCAAACGCTGAAATTACAATAGAAGCCAATCCTGACGACCTTGATAAAGCCAAATTGCAGGCATTGCGACAAACAGATATCAATAGGTTCAGTATAGGGATCCAGTCGTTTTTTGATGATGATCTGGAGTGGATGAACCGGGTACACCGCGCCGGCGAAGCCGAAGCATCAGTGAAAAGAGCCCAGGACCTTGGATTTGAAAATATAACTGTCGACCTTATTTATGGCTATCCTTTATTAAGCGATACAAAATGGAAGCACAATCTTGATAAGGTGTTTGAGCTAAACATCCCTCATGTATCCTCCTACTCCATGACGGTTGAACCTCAAACTGCATTGGCATCATTCATCAAAAAGAAAAAACAAGCCGCCATGGACGACCAGCAAAGCGCTGAACAATTTATTTTATTGATGGATGCCATGCAAGCCCACGGTTTTGAGCATTATGAGATCTCGAACTTTTGCAAGCCGGGGCATTATTCAAAACATAATTCCAACTACTGGAAAGGCATAAAGTACCTCGGCATTGGTCCTTCGGCCCACTCTTATAATGGCGAAACCCGGCAATGGAACGTTGCCAATAACGCTAAATACATCCATGCATTGGAAAAAGCCGAAATACCAGCCGAAACCGAACTGCTAACAGAAACCGACCGCTTAAACGAATATATTATGACCTCCTTGCGTACCATGTGGGGCCTCGACCTGAATAAGCTAAACACTATTGCCAAAGGAGCTGACGGGCAGCTAAACAAAGCAGCTCAGCGTTACCTTGAAAATGGCTGGGTTGAACAAAAAAATGAAGTGATCTATCTGACCCCGACCGGGAAGCTTTATGCTGATAACATCGCTTCGGAATTGTTTTTTTAATACGCGATAGCTACCTGGAAGAATCAAGCCGCGATCTTTTTAAAAAACGGCCTGCTATACCCCCTCCAAACGCGGGCGTTACTTACGTAATCAATCGCTTTTCAGTTTAAAACTGCTTAAAACCTGCAGCTATTCGAATTATCATGTTCAGTAAAACCACAGGTAATAAGTCCCCGTATCTTCCTCCAAACAACATTATCCAAACACATGAAAAAATTAATTATCGCGGCCTTTGCAATAGCAGCTATTGCAGTTAGCCCCAAAGCAAATGCACAAACTAAAATGGTTGGCGGCGCAGCCATGTTTCCAACCAAAAACATTATTGCGAATGCAGTAAACTCAAATGATCACAAAACATTGGTTGCGGCAGTTAAAGCCGCAGGTTTGGTTGAAACCTTAGAAGGCACGGGGCCTTTTACCGTATTTGCACCAACTGATGAGGCATTTAACAAATTCCCTGCCGGAACAGTTGATAACCTGGTAAAACCTGAAAACAAAGCTACCCTAACCAAAATTTTAACTTATCACGTAATTTCAGGCCGCTTAAGCGCTAAAGACTTATGGATGCAGATAAAAGCCGGCAATGGAAAAGCTGAATTAAAAACGGTTCAGGGTGGTACCTTAACGGCAATGGCCAAAGGCAAAAAACTATATCTTGTTGATGAAAAAGGCGGCAAATCATGGATAACCATTGCCGATGTATTTCAAAGCAATGGTGTGATACATGTAGTGAATACTGTGTTGATGCCTAATTAAGTTAGCTGGCTGTTGCAGTCTGGCTGCAGGCCTTAAGTTTATCTTATACAAAAGGAGCTGTTTCAAATTAGAAGTGCCTCCTTTTTATTTAGTTGAGAAAGCGGTTGCGGAGTTTTGTAATTTTAACACTTTGTTAATACAAATAGGCATTAATTTTCGTTATTTTGTTAACTTTCCCAATACATAAGCTTTGTTTTAACTTATGTTAATGGGAATTTAAACAAAATATGAGCTTTATTCTCCGCCCTATAGATACTGTAGAAACTATTAGCCCCGCAGATTTTACAGCCAACTACTTAAAGCCCCGCCGCCCGCTGGTGATCAAAGGATTAACCAACAATTGGGCAGCGCGCGAAAAGTGGACACCCGAATATTTAAAAAGTGTTGTTGGCAGCAAAGTAGTGCCGCTTTATGATAACTCAAAAGCAGATCCGTCCAAGCCGATCAATTCATCAGCAGCCGAAATGCCGTTTGATCAATATATCGACCTGATAATGTCAGAACCTACCGAGTTGCGGATCTTTTTCTTCAACATTTTTAAGCAGGCACCTGAGTTGTTGAATGACATTGCCTTCCCTAAAGAATTGATGGGTGGCTTTTTAGAGAGCATGCCTTCAATGTTTTTCGGCGGATCAAACTCGGTTACTTTTTTACATTATGATATCGATCTGCCTCATTTATTTCACACACATTTTCACGGCAAAAAGCATGTGATATTGTTTGAAAATAAATGGAAGCGACGTTTGTATTGTATCCCAAATGCCACTTATGCTTTAGAGGATTATGATGTATTAAACCCCGATATAGAAAAATTCCCCGCCCTTGATGGCGTTGAAGGAATTGAGGTGTTTTTAGAACATGGCGACACCCTTTTTATGCCAACCGGCTACTGGCACTGGATGAAATACCTTACCGGCGGTTACTCCTTAAGTTTGCGTGCATGGGATGCCTCTGTAACCCGCAAAGCAGCCAGTTTATATAACGTTGCCGTTAAAGGCGGATTAGACAGTGTTTTAAAAATGGCATTTAAAGCCAATTATGCACAATACCGCGAAAAACTTGCTGTTAAATGGGCAAACCGGGAACTGGCAGCGGGGAAACCTTATTAATAAAAAGAGATTGCGCAGACATATTCAAATTGCCTGCTAAAAATTATTAGTTAAATTTGCCTTATGAAAACAAGCTTAAAAACCGCATTATTCCTGATTGTATTTGGCTTGATGGTGGTAAGCAGCATATCTGTTAAAGCCCAATGCGCACAATGTGCGGCACAAGTTGAAACCAATACCAAAAATGGCGGCAATGCTGCAAAGGGATTAAATAAAGGCATTATGTTTTTATTAGGCGCACCCTACCTGGCTGTTGCTGCTGTGGGATTGATCTGGTACAAAAAATATCGCCGTAAAAACGTTGATATGAATATGCGCGATGAAAAGCTGCATTTAAATTAGTCTATGGTCCATGGACGATAGACCATAGTTAATCTATCCGCTAATTAACCTTCACTATGGTCTATGGACTATTGACCATGGACTATAACAACACTATGGCGCAAACACCAAAATCATGGGCAATGCTGCATACCAAATGCCCGCGTTGCAGGCGTGGCGATATGTTTAGCGGAGGTATGTACAACTTCGGTTCAAATAAAATTCATGATCGCTGCCCGCATTGCAATTTGCACTTTGAGATTGAACCGGGATACTTTTATGCAGCCATGTATGTAAGTTATGCATTAAATGTAATGGAAGCTTTTGGCGTAGTGGCAATTACCTGGGCAGTTACCCAAAATACCGATTCGCCCTGGCTTTATACAGGTGCAATATTAGTGGGATGTTTAGTGCTTTCGCCAATAAATTTCAGATATTCCCGCGTTTTACTTTTATATTGGCTTTCCCCTAAAATAAATTATCAGCCACATTTAGATACAAATGATACAACGCCATACCTTTGATTTTTTAAAAGATCTGGTTGAAAATAATAACCGCGAATGGTTCCAGGCCAACAAGGAACGCTATGACGCTGCCCGCCAAAATGTAATTGAATTTACAACAGAACTTATAAAGCTGATGCACAAAATAGACCCCGGAATTGATGCGGGGCTCGACAGCAAAAAATGTGTGATGCGCATTTACCGCGACATCCGTTTCAGCAAAAATAAAACACCTTATAAAAACAATTTTGGCATTAGTATCCCCACCAGGGGACTTAGGCTTGGCGGTGCTGAATACTACGTGCATATTACGCCGGATAAATCGTTTATTGCCGGGGGGTACTGGATGCCCGAAGCAGGTCATTTAAAATCTATAAGGCAGGAAATTGATTATAACGGGCACGATCTAAAAAAAATTATTGATGATCCTGAATTTATTAAGTTATTTGGCGCCTTCAGAGCGCAAGATCAGCTAAAAAGCGTTCCGAGAGATTATAATGCGGATAACGAAAATATAGAGTTATTAAAACTTAAAAGTTTTATAGCCCAGCGCCCGCTTAAAGATGAGGAACTGCTAAAAGAAAACGCCGCCGAAACAGTAGCGGCAATATGCAGCAGGATCTATCCGTTAAATGTGTTTTTAAACAGTGCCATTGCTTAATTTATTTTACATATTATAATGAAGACCAGATACATTTTATTTGCAACTCTTTTCTGTTTTGTACTACATTCCTGTGTGGTTATGTCGCCTAAAAAATACAAGGCTTTGGTAGCCGAGCGCGATTCACTTTCAATGCGTGCAAATGCGCTGTTTGACACCGTAGCCATGCTGCGCGCCGATACCATGCGCCTGCACCGCGAAATAAGGGAAGCCCAGGGCAACTATAACAGCCTGAATGATAAATACGGAGCGCTTAACAATAATTTTAACGCCAGCTCTTCAAAAGTGAATGAGCTTTCGTCAAACTTGAAAAAGAGAGAGGCCCGCCTAAAAGAAGTGGAGGATGCCCTGCGTAAACGCGATGAAGCAACCAATGCTTTGAGAGATAAATTACAAAAAGCATTGCTTGGGTTCAAGCAAAATGGCTTATCGGTTGATATCAGGAACGGAAAGGTTTATGTTTCATTAACTGATAAATTGCTGTTCCCATCAGGCAGTATTGTAATTGATGCACGTGGCAAGCAGGCATTAGAGCAACTGGCCGCTGTACTTAACAAAGAAACTGATATTAATATTGCAGTTGAAGGGCATACAGATGATAAAAAAGTAATTAACCTGGGCCAGATAAAAGACAACTGGGACTTAAGCGTACTCCGTTCCACCTCTGTATGCCGTTACCTGACTGAAGTTGAAAAGATAGACCCAAAAAGGCTTACAGCTACCGGCAAAAGTGAATATCAACCTGTTGATACCGGCAATACTACCGAGGCCCGCGCAAAAAATCGAAGGATAGAGATTATTCTTAGCCCTAAACTTGATGAGTTATATAATTTAATAAAGCAGTAACACCAACACGATTTAAGGATTTAAGGGATGTCATGATGTAGTAATCGTGGGGTCCCTTAAATCCTTAAATCGTGTTCAAATAATTAATAAGGACTGTTAAATGATTTAAAATCTGATAAAAACATATCCTTAGGCGAAATTAAAGCCTCATCCGGCGCTACGCCCCAATCAATGTTTAAAGTTGGGTCATTCCATAGTACGCCAAACTCCGAATCTTTGTGGTAGTAATTATTAACCTTGTATGCGAAAATGGTATCATCTTCCAAAACAGAAAAGCCATGTAAAAAGCCACCCGGCACCCAAAATTGCAGCTTATTATCAGCACTTAGTTCAATTGAACAATATTTGCCATAAGTAGGTGATCCTTTGCGGACATCAACAGCAATATCCAGTACCCGCCCTGTTATAACGCGTACCAACTTGCCTTGTGCAAATGGCTCGGCCTGGCCATGCAGCCCTCTTACCGTACCCTTACGGGAAAAGGATTGATTATCCTGTATAAAATCAGCTGTGATACCGGCCTTTTTATACTTAGCCTCGCTATAGCTTTCAAAAAAATAACCTCTATCGTCACTAAATACGCTCGGTTCAATTATCAACAATCCTTCTATATCGGTTCTTGTAACTTTCATTTTTAGTCGACGGTTTTCATAAGCGTATTGAATATCACAAATTGATTTTCAAATTCCTGGTTATGGATCGCCTGCAAGCGGTGCAGGTGTTTATTATAAAAATGATTAAAGTCTTCAATTGTTTCCGCATTATACTGAATGCAATAGGTAACGCCTTCGTTGGGCGAATCAATAACATTAAGCACCTTATACGATTTAAAATGCCCGGTTTCCATTACAGCCGGAATATACACCTGCTGCATCCAGTTAAGCCATTTTTCATGGATAGCTTCATCCACAATTACGGTATCGTTAAATATGATCATCGGGCGCAAAGGTAGTATTTTTGGTTGATTGAGTTGAGTAAGTTGAGTAGGTTAGATTAAGTTGATTGGTTTAATTTGGTTAATATCACAAAACTTAGTCTAACCTACTCAACTTACTCAACTCAATCAACTGGCAGCTTCGTTCTTATCCCCTCTTAACAATCTGAAACGCCTGCGGGCTTCGTTTATATACAAGCTGCCCGCGTAATCTGTAATTATTTTTTGATAATAAACTTTGGCTTTTTCTTTGTCTCCAAGCTGATTTTCATAGATATCGCCCAGCATAAAAACAGCATCGTCCGCCCAAAGATCAAAGCTATGCTCTTCGGCAATTTTTTTCAGGAGTGGAACGGCATCAGCATAATCCTTCTGCTGAATAAATAAGCGGGCCTTGGCCATTAAAATATCATCAGAAAGTGAATTGCCAGGATATTTTACATCAATACTATCAAGGGTGATCAATGCTTTATCAGGTTGTTCAGCAAATATCAAAAGGTCTGCCCTTGCATAAATTTTTAGCGCGGCACCTGTGGAATCCGCGGCAACGTTATCCGATATCAGCAATGAAAGATTTAAGGCGTCATTGGCTATTAGTTGAGAAGTTGCTGCTTTCAACACATCAAGCTGCCCTTTTGCCCAGGTAAAATCACCGGTATACCAAGCCAGCTTAGCATTGCGGTACTTGGCATCCTGCCCAATGGCCGAGTTGGGGAAATCCTTTTCAACCTGGCTGTACAATAATGTTGCATCCCATGGTTGATTGTTTAAAAGCGTAACATCTCCCAGGTCCAGTTTACAAGCGGCCAGCAAAGCGGGTTTAATGCCAGGGATATTAATAGTTTCTTCAAGAAGTTTTTGGGCATCAATTAACTTGTGCAGCTTATAAGCTTGCAGGTTAGCCAGTTTTTGCATGGCAAAGGCAGTATTTGCGTTTTTGCCAAACTCGGTTAACAGATCGTTGTAATCTTTTTCAAGGCTTACCAAATCTTCTTTAACGTATTTGCCTGATGTTACCCTTAAGTTTTTAGTATTTATCAGCTCAATTTTTGCAGGAATATAAAATTGCTGATCTTTTCCTTTAGTAATAAGGTATTCATACCCGCGTATTGCAGCATCATAAGCATCATTAGCAGTAAGCGTGCGGCATAGCTCAAAAATGTTGCTACCGTCGTCGTTTTGCCGCCGGCTTAGGGCAAGCGCCTGGTTCAATGCCTGGTCAAATTGTTTTTGCTGAAGAAATTGCCAGGTAAGCAGCTCAGGGAATATAGTTTGCTGCGGATCCTTCTGAATTCTTTTCAGCAACGCAGCTTTAAGTATGTCATAATCTGCCTGGCCTTCAAACAGACCGGATAACGTATTTTCTGCTTGTGTTATAAAAGGCGGATTTGAAGGCAAGAAGTTAAGGTATTCTTCAACCAATGCCGCTTTATCCCTTTTATAACGATAAAGGTTTATAAGTTCGTAGGAAAACAGCTGGTCATTCTGCAGTAACTTTCGCCCCTGCAAAAACATTTTTATGGCATAATCAACATTAGCATTTTGATAAAAGAGCGAGGCAAGCACTGCTATCTGGCCCTGATCAGGCGGTAGATTTTTAATCAGGTCATCATATATAGCATTGGCCTTATCCACCGAGCCCTGCTGTGTATAAGCTGTGCCCAGCATTATATTATATTGATGATCTTCCGGATGCTTCCGCATCATTTTTTTAGTAACGCTTATAGCTTCATCAAACTTTTTTATCCCAAGCAGGCTATTAACATAAACAGTAAAAAAGGCTTCGTTATTTTGTTTGAATAGTTTCTGGTAAATATCCAGCGCCTTCTGCTGATCGCCGTTGGCTGCATACTGTTTAGCCAGCATCAATTCATTATCTTGTGCAAACAGCTTTGTACAAACTATTGATATTATTAATAAACACAGGTATAAGCGCTTCATTAATTCAAAATTAAGTTTTTAATTTGATGATTTTACAATTTGGAAATTTGGCAATTAGTTAATTTAAAAATGAGCATCTTCAAATTATCAAACCAAGTTGCGGTAAAATTGTAGTGACAGTTTGAATTGATAGAGTTTATTGCATAATTTAACCTGATTAAATACACGAAGTATAAACAAATGTTAAAGCATTTTAGAATATTACTGTTAATTTATGCAATAACTTTTTTGTGCACATGCAAACAAAAGGCAGCGCCCATACCTGTAATTGACTTTTTCAAAACTCCTGAAAAGGTTGCTTACAGGATCTCGCCCGATGGTAAATATATCTCCTACTTAAAACCATATAAGGATAAGCAGAACTTATTTATCCAATCCCTTTCGAGTGGAAAGGAACAAATGGCTACAACATTCACTGATTATTCAATCAGGGGTGATTATTTTTGGACCTATAACAACGAAATAGTTTTTTTCCAGGATATTATTGCGGTTGATGAAATAAGAATGTTCGCACTGGATGTTTCTACTTTAAAAACGCAAGTTATCTTTTCGCCTAAAAAAGTACGGATCGCAGTGATGGGCCGTGATAAGCATGAGCCGGACGTGGTAACCCTAAGAATGAATAAGCGGGATTCGGCAAATTTTGATATTTATAAGTTAAATATCAAAACCAAAGCCTTAAACCCATACCTGGTAAATCCGGGTAATATAACACAGTGGTACCCGGATGCCGATGGCAAGATCCGCCTGGTAAGAGCATCAGACGGGGTTGACGAAACCATACTTTACCGGGCCAATGATAAAGAGCCATTTAAACCCATTATAGCAAATAACTTTAAAACCTCCGTTAAACCCATAGCCTTTACAGGTGTTGGAAATTACTTTTTAGCGTTATCAAATGTAAATCGCGATAAATCTGCACTGGTTGAAATTAACGCTGAAGATGGTAAAGAACACAAAGTGATATTTGCATCAAACAATGCAGATATCCAGGATTATCAATATTCAAAAAACAAGCATAGAATTGAGCTTGTATCATGGGATGCGGCAAAACCTCAAAAACATTTTTTAGACCCGGAAATAAAAAGGATATATAATAAACTATCGGCAGAGCTCAAGGACAATGAAATTAATATTGCCGACAGAGATAGCGCTGAAAATAAATTTATTATTACTACGTACACCGATCGCAATCCCGGCTCCTATTACCTGTATGAAAAAAACATTGGGAAGCTGACCAAATTAGGGGATATAAACCCAGACCTTAAGCCTGATGAGTTATGCGCCATGCAACCTATAACCTACGAGGCCAGTGACGGAATGACTATTAACGGTTATCTTACCTTACCGCTTGGGCCGGCAACAACAAATTTACCATTGGTTGTAATGCCGCATGACGGCCCTTTTAGCCATACCGGCTGGGGGTATAACCCCGAAGTACAGTTTCTGGCAAACCGCGGATATGCTATTTTCCAGGTTAATTACCGTGGGTCAACAGGTTTTGGAAAAGCTTTTTACAGCGCTGGATTTAAAGAAGTTGGCGGTAAAATACAGCAGGACATTACCGATGGGGTTAACTGGCTTATTCAAAACAAAATAGCAAACCCCAAAAAGGTAGCCATTTTTGGAGGTGGGTTTGGCGGATTTTCAGCTTTGTACGGCTTATCATTTCACCCGGGCCTGTATAATTGCGCAATAGTACAGCATGGGCTTATTAACTTTTTTACCTATATTAAAGATGCCCCTCCTTTTATGAAGCCGCTTGTACAAATGACGTATGAAAGAGTGGGCAACCCCGAAACCGATGCCAGCCAGCTTAGGGCCATATCGCCGGTTTTTAATATACGTAAGATCACTGCCCCTTTACTTATTTTCCAGGGAGCCAGGGAAGACCGCGCTAACATCAGCGAGCTAAACCAGTTTGTCCGCGAGTTGCAAAAACAAAACGGGAACGATAAGGTTAAATATTTTTTAAAGCCAAGGGAGCGTACTTTTTTCAGAAATCAGGCTAACAGAATGGAGATGTATGCCGAAATTGAAAAGTTTCTTGATGAAAATATGCGTGAGAAACCGTAACGCCGTTTTATGAAAAGGCTGGACAACACTTACCGAAAAAATTTTTCGCTGATCATTATTTTCCTGGTCCTCATATCGGTAACCTTTATAATTGCCCTTTTTGTATCATACAGTCTTAATGTTAAGTATGTTGAAAATGAGTTTGCATCAAAAAAGATCAACGTGCAGGAACAAACTACAAAACCTTATACTAATCTTTTTCAGAACAAAATACCCGAGATAACCTCATACCAGGGTTTCCTTGATTCGGCTGCGGCTGCGAAGTATGCCGATTCTGTTTTTCACAATTATAATTTTGTAAGAAAAATAGTTTTTTATGATGTGCAGATAGGCAATCAAAAAAACAGCACTATTATTAAAAACAAATTAGGCATCTCAATCAAAGCCATTTATCAGTATGTGCCTAAAAACGGCAAGGTGCTTGGCATACGAATCTGGAACACAACAGATGAGCCCGATTTTGACCAGATGGCTGCAAAGCTGAGTAATTACATAACTTCATCCGATACCTCGCACGGATCAACCCAGGATGAAATATTCAGATCGTTTTACGATGTTAAACCTGGTAAAATAAGTTACTCCAATATTTTGCGCCGCGAGGATGTAAAGATCCTTCGTGAATTGCAGAAACATCCAAACTCACCATCATTTGCCAAGCAAAATATGATGACATTTGTTCTTAACCCTTATTTGCTAAAGGTTAGAAATACACATAAAGAGCTATACCAGGATGTATCCATACAGCCGGTTGTGTATGATCCGCCTGATAACCAGGCGGGCAACCTGATAACAGAAGTGCCCTTGCCGGGGGCTTTTTCTGATTATAAGTTGTATTTTAAATCGGAGCCAAATTATCTTACTGCTGAAATTAACCGCAGGTTTATGCCTATAGTGGCTTTGGTATTGTTGATTTACTGTTTTTTAGTACTTATAGGCTGGCTTATTTACCGTAACTTAAGTATCAACGTAAAGTTGTTTAAGCTGCAGTATGATTTTATAAATAACTTTACCCATGAGTTTAAAACACCGGTAAGTGTTATAAAAATAGCAGGCTCAAACCTTAGTGGCGACAGTGAGCTGAGCGAAAGACAACGCAAGCAATACGGCCGGATCCTAAATGAGGAAGCTGATAAGCTTAACGAATTGATGAATAAGCTTTTATCATTTACACAGCTTGAAAATAAGTCAATCAATATAAAAAAGGAAGAAATTGACGTTGACAATTTTGTTAAGGGTTACATTGAAACATTCAGGATAAAATACCCGAATTTTAAAATCAGCTATTATGTTCATGAAGTTCATCCTTTATTTACTGATCCGGTGCTTTTAGGGAGTATTTTTCAAAACCTGATAGAAAATGCCTATAAATACTCGCACCCTCAAAAAAAAGAGCTTTATATTAATGTGAGCCATACAAAGCGGAACATTGTGTTTTCTTTCAGGGATAAAGGGATCGGGATCCAGAAGGACGAACTGACCAATGTATTTAAAAAATTTTACAGGATAGAGAACCAGTATAATCAAAACGGAAGTGCGGGCCTGGGTTTGGCTTTTTGCAAAGAACTGGCTAATTTTATGGATGGAGAAATAATTGTTAACAGCAAGATAAACGAAGGTTCGGAGTTTATAGTTACCTTACCTTATGAAAATTAAATTATGAATAAAGAAATAAAGATTGCGCTGGTTGAAGATGATGAAAACCTGCGATTCCTGGTGGCAGAGCGCTTACAGAGCGAAGGATACAAAGTATTGGAAGCAGCCAACGGCAACGATGCCGAAAAAATAATTTTGCAGGAATTACCTGATATTGTTTTGCTGGATTGGATGCTGCCCGGCAAACAGGGATCAGAAGTGTGTACCAACATAAGGGAAAAGGGATTTGATAATTTGGTAATTATGATGACTGCCAAAGGACAGGATGTTGATAAAATTCAGGCCTATAATTTTGGTGTATCTGATTATATCATCAAACCATTTAATATGGATGTTTTGGTGGCCATGATTGATAATAAGATCAAATTTTCATTAAACAATGAGAAACCGGAATCGTACAAATTTGCCAACATGGAGCATTTGCCGAATACGCATTTGCTGATAAGGGATGGCCGTAAAATAGAGCTTACCATTTTAGAAAACCGCATCCTGCTGTATTTCCTGAAAAATAAAAACAAAGTAATTAACCGCGAAGAACTGATGATGGAAGTTTGGGGATACAATGCCGATGTAAATACGCGCACCCTTGATATGCACATTGTAAGGCTCCGCAAAAAGATAGAATCAAACCCTGACTCACCACAGTATTTACAAACGGTTAGGGGAATTGGGTATAAATTTGTTTATAACGGGTAGGTAGCCGATAAAGACTTACGAAGTTTTCGAAACTTCGTAAGTCTGATTATCACACTTTATACACCCTCGATATCATAAAATCACCAAAAAAAGTCATCTCTTCAACAGCTTTATAACCGTGTAACTTAAACTGGCTATCCACATCAGGCAATTTTGATGCCTCGATATTGCAAAGTATCCTGAAAAATAAAAACATTGATCTTAGTAATAACGATTGCCACCATTTATTGGTAAGCTGAAAATCGGCGTTGAGCCATACCCCGTCAGGCTTGATTAAATTGTGAAGATGACTAAACACGTTTCCGGTAGTTTCTTCAGTAAAATTATCAAACAAAAAAGGGGTTATTATTACATCAAATTTTGCACCCAGGTTTACGTTTTCCACAGCATCGTTAATAAAAAGCACCTTATTACTGCCTGTTTTTCTCTTTTTTGATAAAGCCATCATATCTGCAGCAACTTCAACATAGGTTATTTGCAAACCGGTTGGGTGTATCTTAGTCAGTTCCTCCAATATCCATCCAGTCCCCCCTCCTGCTATCAACACCACTGCACCAGCCGGAACATATTGCAGCAGGTAAACCTGGGCATTGATCAAAGCACGCCCATAAACCATGCGCGAAAGCCTGTCATAAAACCATGCTGAATTATTATAGTTAGCGGGCATTTGTTATTGATGTTGTAAGGGTTGTAAGAGCAAATAAAGTATGGTGAATAAAAGTTTTCAATTAATAAAATTACAACATTTACAACCTCTCCAACCTTTAAAGCCCTCTTTATAACTATCTTTAAGCAACCTTTACTCAGCAAATATGAAAGTATTATTTATAAGGATCAGTTTTGCAGCCATTTTAATACTAAGTGTTTTAAATTTACAGGCGCAGCAAACCAAACCGGACGATAAATATAACCGGCAGGAAGTAATGATAACCATGCGCGATGGCATTAAACTGCACACCGTGATCTTTTCGCCAAAGGGGCAAACAGAAAAATTACCGTTTTTGATGTTGCGCACGCCCTACGGAGTTAACGATTATCAGAGTCCTGAAAAAAGCAGTTACACTAAAGATATGGCCGATGATGGCTACATTTTTGTTTTTCAGGATATAAGGGGCCGATACCTGTCAGAAGGTAAATATGCGATGATGCGGTTTAGCCGCGATAAAAAAAACCCAAAGGCCATTGACGAAAGCAGCGATACTTATGACACCATTGACTGGCTTTTGAAGAATATACCCGATAACAACGGCAAAGCAGGTATGTACGGCATCTCATACGATGGATGGACAACTATTATTGCCGCCAGCGACCCTCACCCCGCTTTAAAAGCTGTTTCTGAACAGGCCACACCGTCAGATATGTTTATGAATGATGACTTGCACCATAACGGGGCCTTCCGATTAAGCTACGCCTTTGAATATGCGTTTATGGAAGAGATCTCGAAGACAGACTCGCTTTACCAATTCGGTAATTACGATACGTACGATTGGTATTTAAAATTGGGGCCTTTATCAAATATGAACAAAAAATATGTTCATGGTAAGCTGCCAAGCTGGAACGACTTTACAAAACAT
>Ga0193702_1000072_pt1 | contig 42663 bp, 40 predicted proteins | sample U3a1metaG_FD_143060 | JGI IMG/M metagenome (GOLD analysis project Ga0193702, IMG submission 143060) | Soil microbial communities from a riparian zone of the East river system, Colorado, United States - U3a1 | ecosystem: Environmental > Terrestrial > Soil > Riparian zone | place: USA: East River... | reverse complement strand
AAACGGGTTCAATAGCGGGTTAACCGTAGAGTGCGAATTCATCAAATTATTATGAATATCCTGCACGTTTAGTGGTTCCGAGCCATCTCTTGGCATGGTACGTACCGCACTCAAAATAGAGGTTAGGTTAAGATTTTTACGCGCTATTTCCAGATCATCATCCGCTATCTTCATCGTTAAAAAATCCTTGGTAAATTCCTCTTCTGTGGCCCAGGGGAAAACCGTGAATACCGGCAGGTTAATGATCTGCGGTTTGATCATCACTTGTTTGGTAAAACTTTTATTGGCTAAATTAGATGGGATTACAACTATTACCGGCGCATAACCCACACAGGTAAAGCTTAAGGTATCCTGCTCATGCACCACGAACGAAAAATAGCCTTCGTAGTTAGATACATTAACCAGGTTATGTTCTGATTTATTGGTAATGCTTACATAGGGCACAATAGCCAGCGTACTATCCGCATTATGCACAATGCCCGAAAATTGCACCAATGGCTTTTCTTGCTTTTGTGCAAAAGCGGTTACGGTTACAAATACCAACAATAGGCCAATTATATATTTCATTGTATTAGCTACCTGCTATATTTACTTAATACGCGCAAAAATAGTTTTTAGTTTTTAAACAAAAATATAGCATTGATGCTACGCTTCCTATAATTTAACAAAACTTAACATTAGCGTAAATTCTCTGGAAGCACCGCGTTGGGGTCATCAATATCCGTTAGGTTTATGGCCTCGATGCCGGTAATTTCGGGCACGGCTTTTTGTATAGCCTGCTCAATGCCCGCCTTAAGCGTCATGATACTCATGGGGCACGAACCGCACGAGCCAAGTAACTTTAACCTAACCACATTTTCGGGGGTGATCTCCTCCACAGAAACATTCCCGCCATCTGTTTCCAAATACGGACGGATACTATCCAACGCTGCTTCAACCCTTTCTAATAAACTCATTTTAACTCAATTATAAAGTAAAGTTATTAATTATTTACAACACTCGTACTATCCAAAGCTTTCGCATTACAAATAGCCACCTGTTGCGCTACTTTACGCGCCATTTCCATAAATGCAATGTTCATGCCGCTATCTTCGTTTAACACAATAGGCATTCCTGCATCTCCCGAGTCGCTTATGCCTTTTATTAAAGGTATTTCACCTAAAAACGGCACTTCTAACGTTGCCGCCAGCTTCTTGCCGCCGCCTTGTCCAAAAATGTAGTATTTATTTTCGGGCAATTCGGCAGGGGTAAAGTACGACATGTTTTCAACGATCCCCAAAATAGGTACGTTGATAGCATTCATCATAAACATGCCTATTCCCTTTTTAGCATCAGCTAAGGCCACATTTTGCGGTGTGGTTACAATTACCGCGCCCGTAACCGGGAAGCTTTGCGTAACCGTGATGTGTATATCGCCTGTACCCGGTGGCAGGTCTACAATTAAGTAATCCAGTTCGCCCCAATCGGCATCATTAAACAGTTGTTTTACCGCTGTTGATACCATCGGCCCGCGCCACGGCACGGGTTGATTAGGGTCGGTAAAAAAGCCAATGGATAGTAACTTGATACCGTATTTCTCAATAGGCTCGATACGGGTTTTGCCATCCACCTGCGCGGCTTTTGGCCTCGCGCCTTCCAAACCGAACATGATAGGTATAGATGGTCCGTAAATGTCGGCATCTATCAGCCCAACTTTAGCGCCGGTTTTGGCTAATCCTAAGGCAAGGTTTACAGATACCGTTGATTTGCCAACGCCACCCTTGCCTGATGCTACCGCGATTATGTTTTTAACCCCCGGTACACCGGTATTCTTTTGCGAAGTAACCCGCGAGGTCATATTAACCGTAACCTGTATATCCTTACTGATAAAATAGCCTATCGCATTGCGGCAGGCATTTTCTATCAGCGCTTTTAACGGGCAGGCAGGTGTAGTTAAAATAACAGAAAAGCTAAGGTTATTGCCCTCAATATGAATATCCTGTATCATGTTTAAGGTAACCAGGTCCTTTTTAAGGTCCGGCTCTTCCACATTACCCAGGGCTTGTAAAACTTGTTCTTTGGTGATTGTCATAATGCAACTACAAATTTACTAAAACACAGGGAAGTAGTGTCATTTGAATGATAAAATGGATAGCCTACCTATCTCTCCAATGGGTTAACAGCATTAGTTAAGCATTTAAAGTCCCGGCGGGACTTAATGTCTATAGAAAAAAATGCTAAATTGCTCATTAGGTGCCGTAGGTACCAGACTATGTTGCGTACCGATGGCACGCTTATTATTCGTTTTTTATTTTTTCTACAGACATTTTGCTCCTAACGGAGCATTGTGTATTGCTTAACTTAATTATGAGGCCAATAAAGGAACTTTTGAAAGCAGATGAACTGGACCTGTCCAAAATGTGAGCGTGAATTCGCCACGCCGGAGCAACGGCATTATTGCGCTCGGGTGAGCCTGGACAGCTTGTTTACCGGGCGGCCTGAGGAACTTGTGCTGGTGTTTGACAAGCTGCTGGCCGAGGTGGCAGATTGGGACGGCGTGTTGATTGGTACAACGCCCAACTGTATCGTTTTTAACCGCCGGTGGACTTTCCTCGTGATCCGGCCGATGAAAAAGGAGCTGGACATAAAGTTCTATTCTACAGAGGCGCATCCCGAAAAGCCTATACTGAAAAGTGTAAAACTGGGCAATAAGTACGAAAACCATATCCGCCTAACGCAACTGGATGATCTGCGCCCGGCTTTATTTAAGTATATCCGGGAATCTTATCAACTGTTTTCATGACTATAACCGAATGTGCGAGGGTTAACATAACTTAACACAATTCAAAAATTAATTTGTTAAAGTGTTTATAATCAATTTGTTGCAATTAGGCAGGGTTAACATAAAAAACAGGCTGGCCTGTTTTCTTAAAACCTCGTAAGGCATTCCTATCTTGATCAAAGATTGTGTTATTCTTTCCGAGGTTCATATCAATCAAATATCTTGGGAATGCGTAACTACAACTTCGGATAAGCACTCCTCGTATGGTCTATATTTAAATTCTAATGGTCGGCGAAATTTAGATTTGGCTTCTCTTCGTTTTTTATTAATTTACAAGTCTTGTTTACGAAGCACATAGCGATCTAAATAATAAATGGAATCATCACCAATCAAATATCAACAACTTATTAGCGAAATAGGTAATTTACTGACCCTGGGCAGGGAAAACGCTGCCCGGCAAGTAAATACCATTTTAGTACATACCTATTGGGAAATTGGAAAATATATTGTTGACTTTGAACAAAAAGGGAATGAAAAAGCGGAATACGGGAGCCAATTGTTCGAAAGGCTTTCGACAGACCTGACACTGGCTTATGGTAAGGGCTTTAGCCGTTCGAACCTTTTTCAAATGCGGTTATTGTACATTAAATTTCCAATTGTCCAGACACTGTCAGGACAATTGACATGGAGCCATTATTTAGAGATATTAAAAACTGAATCTGAACTTGAAGTAGGGTTTTATTCCAAACAAGCCGAAAAAGAACGCTGGAGCGTAAGGGAGTTGAGGCGACAAATGAAAAGTATGCTTTTTCATCGCCTGGCATTAAGTACCGATAAGGAGGGGGTATTAAAATTAGCTAACGATGGGCACGATGTGCAACAGCCTGAAGATTTGTTGAAAGATCCGTTTGTGCTGGAGTTTTTAAATATACCCCAACAGCAACAATACCTTGAAAGCGAATTGGAAGAAAAACTGATAAATAACCTTCAACAATTTTTATTAGAGTTGGGTAAAGGCTTTGCTTTTATAGGCAGGCAGTATCGTATGAGTATTGGCGGCAAGCATTTTAAATTGGACCTGCTGTTTTATCATCGAATATTGAAGTGCTTTGTGCTGATAGATTTAAAACGCGGAGAAATTGACCACCAGGATATTGGGCAAATGAACCTTTACCTGAATTATTTTAAAAAGGAAGAAGCCACCGAAGGAGACAACCAACCCGTAGGTATTATTTTGGGCGCTTACAAAAATCATATTTTAGTGGAGTATGCTACAGATAGTATTACTAATAAAATATTGCTTGCCAAATATCAATTATATCTGCCAGATAAGGCCCAATTAGAAAAAGCATTAAACAAACTGCTCGATGTATAAAACAAGAATAAGCCAATAATAAAACCTCTGCCATCCCCGCCACGTCATTGCGAACGAAGTGTGGCAATCTCTGCGCGATAGGTAACCCACTTGCACAGTTCGCCACCTGGCGTGTAGAGATTACTACGCTCGCGCTCGTAATGACGCTTTCCGAACACCTGTGGTGACAACACCAACAAGGGCTAAAAACTGACCATGCAGCTTGTACAATCTAGAATCATAATGTTTTTAATTTTCGTCTGGCTTATTAGGATTCCAGTCTTTAAAATAAGGTCTGGTATATAATATCCTATAATGGGTTTCTTCAATTGGGTCTAATCGATTTATTCTAATTTCAACTGTCCCATTATCTGCTTGCGACTCGTCATAATATATTTCATTTACTCGAATAAAAAATTCATTATATAAGGTAAATAAAACCAATGTTTCATGGAATAATTCTATCCATTTATCGAAGGTAATATGGCTTATTGATTTACTATTCCCTTCTATGTAATTATTTAATATTATGGATCGTCCCAATATAGCATATTGAGAATGTGCTATAGCGTTTCTAATCTGGGGGATATAAGAATTATTTAAATAATCATGCATCTTAGGAATAAGAGTTTTAAATTCTTTTATAATATTATTTTTAATTAAAAAACTCTTGGGATATCCACCTTTATCTTTTTTATCGTGTCCTTTAATTTTGAAATGCCAATCATATGCTTCGCCATTTATCAATTTTGCTATCTGATAAAACTTCTTTATGAATGTATCAGACTCCCATATTTTTATATAAATAATCATTTCTATCTGGATTGACATGTCTTCCTCATCGGTTAACTTATCAATTTCATCTTTTCGCAATGGATCATATGACACCATTTTTTTATATTCCTCATAATTTGATGAAGAGATTCCTTTGATGTACTGTCCAATAAATTTGTGATGCGTATCTTCAGAATGCCCCTCCATCTGAGGGCCAGTTGTATAAGGGGACGGTATAAAAGGTAAATTGTCAGCTTTTTCATTTTCTTTATAATAACCAGCATTTTCATTTACCAATAATAAATCTGCATAATGTGTTTGGTTTTGCATTGCCATGTTTAGCATTTGCTCAAATACAGGAAGCATTTCTCTATATTTTTTGTCTAGAATATCTTTAAACAACATTTTTATATGTTTTAAATAATGCAAATCTACCGCAAGCGTTATTTATTTCAATTTAGAAAACAACTTGAAAAATATTATTACCCCACCCCCATCTCCCCATCAACCAACCCCACCAATTCCCCGCTATTATGGCTCACAATCAAAACCGTAATGCCCAATTCATCAAACAACACTTTCAATTCTTTTATCAATGCCGATTTCATCTCCGGGTCCAATGCCGAAAATGGCTCGTCCATTAAAAGCAGTTGGGGTTTGATGGCTAAGGCGCGTAAAATGGCTAAGCGTTGTTGCTGACCCCCTGATAGGTATTCGGGTTTGTGGGTGGTTAATGTTTCCAGCTTGCCAATGAGCAGCAAACGCTTTATCCATTCCCTATCATTTGTGGCGTATTCCAAATGCTGTTGCACCGTCATATTGGGGAACAGCGCGTAATCCTGGAAAACAAAGCCAATCCTGCGCTTTTGCGGGGATAGGTTGATATTGGCTACAGGCTCGAACCAAAGCACTTCATCAACTACGATGCTGCCTTTTTCGGGGGTAATAAGCCCGGCGATACATTTTAAAAACGTGGTTTTGCCCGAGCCGGACGGCCCGTAAATTTGGGTAACGCTGCCGAATTGGAACTTGCGGTCAACTTTTAATGTCCGTTTCCCCGCGTATGCTTTTAGGTTTTTTTCTATGTCGATACAGATCATTCCAGCGGACTTTTAGCCTGGTATTTATTAAATATAAAAACGGATATGACCATCACAAACGTAATAGCCAACAGGATGAGCGAATAAGTATTGGCAGCCCCGTAATCCATCCGCTCTACCGAATCGTACACCGCGATGGAGGCTACCCGCGTAACATTGGGAATATTACCGCCGATCATCAGCACTACGCCAAACTCGCCCAGCGTATGGGCGAAGGTAAGTACCATCGCCGTAAATAATGACGGCTTAATATTGGGAAGCAACACTTTTAAAAAGGTTTCGCGTTTGGTTTTGCCGAGGGTATAAGATGCCTGTGCCAATGATGCCGGCAATTGCTGCAAGGCCGATTTAATGGGCCCAATCATAAACGGCATACTGTAAATAAAGGAGGCCAATACCAACCCCTGGAAAGAGAATACGAAGCGTACATCAAAAACATCCTGCAGCCATTTACCAACCCCATGCTGCGGACTAAAGGCCAGCAGCAAATAAAATCCCAACACCGATGGCGGCAACACCAGCGGCATCGTAATAATAGCCTCAATAAGTGTTTTAAATATAGACCGCCCTTTTGACAGCCACCAGGCAACCGGCAGGCCGATCAGGAGTAGCAGCAAGGTAGTAATACTTGCCAGTTTAAGCGTAAGCCAGATGGGTGAAAGGTCCGTCATTTATTGGATATGATAACCATATTCTTCCAGTATCTTCTTCGCATCCGCGCTTTGCATGTATTTATAAAACTTGTCCGCATCGGCTTTATTGGCGCTGCTTTTTAATACCACCATCCCCTGCTCAATAGGCGAGTAAATTTTAGGATCGATAGCTTTCCAGTACAATTTGGTTTTATTGGCAGGGTCTTTTATTAGCGACTGTGTGGTAAACCCAACCTCAACAACTGCCGTGGTGATATAGGTGTTTACCTGCGAAATACTTTCACCGGTTACCAATTTGCCTTTTATATCGTTAAGTACCCCTTTGTGCTGCAAAGCCTCCTGCGCGGCAAGTCCGTAAGGTGCGATAGCGGGATTGCCGATGGCGATCTTCTTTATTTTAGGGGTCAATAACAGGCGTTCCCAATTCTCGAACCCCAAATCCTGCGTACTGCAAATGATAAGGCTGCCGAAAGCATAAACTACGGGGGCGTTTACGGCAAGGCCATCATCATACAGTTTTTTAGGGAAGCTCATATCGGCAGATAAAAAAACATCAAACGGCGCGCCATTGTGCATTTGCGCTACCAGGTTGCCCGATGAGCCGATGATAGGCTCTATTTCAACCCCGATTTTTTGTTTAAAATCTTTTTGTAATACCAGTATGACCGATTGCAAATTTGCTGCCGTGGCTACCTTTATGGTTTGGGCAAATAATGAGCCTGTGAATAATAAGCCGAATACCCCTAAAAAAATTACCCTTCGCAATTGTCTGCTACTTTTCATAACTGGTTATGGTTAAACCTTTTCGATTAAATTTACTCTTTATAAGGTGCTATACAAATTTACTAAAACTATGCGTTGCTGCTAATTCAAGTATAGTTAAATACATTAGCAAAAAATGTATAAATTTGTGATGTCACTGTATATCAAACAATAAACGGCTATATAAGTTGTTTATAATAAGTTAAATAATAAAATGACCCGGGTTAAAACAGCTCAATTGATCTTCTGCATTGCCGCCTTGCTTTTTATAGCAAAGCCCTTTGTGGGTTTTGGGTTATCCGGCCATTTACGGTCTCCGGTTAAAACAAATATTTTAGCCAAGGTTTTCAGCAAACGCAAGGTTGACGATGGCCGCTCGTCAATGAACGCCATCCAAAAACAACTTGCCGACCCTGCAACCAACCTGTTTTTACGCTTCGCTTTCTTATTGGCGATATTATTTCCGTTGGCTTTTAAAGCTGATGAGTTAATTACGGCCCATTTTATAAATCAATTCCAACTTCGCTTACAGCCGCAACAGGTAAACCTGTTTACCGGCCAGCTTCTTATTTGATCTTCCCGGATTAACCGCTTGGTTAAGTCACGAGTCTTTAGTCTAAAGTCTTAAGTAGTTTTTCTTACTTAAGACTCAAGACTAAACACAACTTCCCTGTTTTCTATTTCATTATTTAATTCTAAGATCAAATGTTAAGTTTTAAAAGATGCCTGTGCTTTGCGCTGCCGCTTTTTATGGCGATAAGTGTACAAGCACAGCAATCACAAAAACCAATCACTTTAAAAGAACTGTTAACGCGGGTTGACCAACAAGCGCCAACCCTGCTTACAGATTCTGCCGCTATATTAGTCCGCAAGGCGCAGGCGGCAGAAACGCGCGACAACTGGCTGCCCAACCTGAAGTTAAATTACCAGGCCGATATTGGTAGCAGCAATAATACAGTTGGTCCGTACTTTGGGTTTGGCATTATTCCATCCAGTTCGGGCGGGGTGCATACTACCAGTGTTACCACCGCGGCATCCACCAATTTGGGCATCGCTGCCTTTGATTGGGAGGTTTACAATTTCGGAGCGTATGGCGCGCAAAATAAGGTAGCCAACTCGGATGTAAACGTAGAGCAGAGCAATTTTGCCCAATCCAAATATCAGCTACAGGCGTTTACAATAGCTAACTATTTACAATTACTACGGTTACAGGATTTCCTGGCGATACAGTCAAGGGATATACAACGCAATACCGAAATAAGGCGGTCTATCGAATCACTCGCCAAAAGCGGGGTGCGCGCAGGTGTGGACACCAGTATTGCCGAAGCCGAGCTGTCAAAAGCACGGTTAAACTATATCGAAATATCCAACCAATTAAAACAGGTGCAATTGCAGCTTTCGTCGGTTACCGGCATACCGTATCAATCTATCATTCCGGATACTACAGCCGAGCAAAAGCTGATCGGTCAACCATCCGCTTTGTCATTAGGCTTAGATACGGCTAACCATCCGCTTATTAATTATTATAAGTCGATTTACCAAAACAGCCTGCAACGCGAGGATCTGGTGAAGAAAAGCTATAACCCTAAGATATTGGTTGAAGGCGCTGCCTGGGGCCGCGGCTCGAGTATTGATGCCAATAATAATTATGGCAGCCTGGCATCGGGTTATGGGTTCGACAGGGATAACTATTTGGTTGGCGTTGGCATATCCTACAATTTGTTCGATATTAAAAGACGGCAGCTCAAGCTAAGCACTCAAAAAGCCGGGACGGATTACGCACGCAGAAAGCTGGATGAGCAAAAACAATTGCTTGCCGTAAGCACCAGCCAGGCCGATGTTGAAATGCAAACCGCCCTGCAACGCTTGCAGGAGATACCCAACCAGCTTAATGCCGCCAACGCGGGCTATCGCCAAAAGCTATCCCTGTATAGAAACGGGTTAACAGATATTGTTGAGCTGGATGCCGCCCTCAATATCCTGTACCGTGCCGAAACGGATTATGCCCAGGCCAGGTACGCTTACACCAACGCGCTGTTCCAAAAGGCAGTAGCCGGCAATACAGTTGGCGCAGTTTTAAACCTTTTAAACCAATAATTATGTCAATGGTCACATCCGCGCTCAAAAGGCCTATCACGGTAATTGTGGTAACCATGAGCCTTTTGATATTTGCAATTATCAGTGCAATCAATATACCGATAGATATTTTCCCGAAGCTAAACCTGCCCACCATATACGTTATTGAATCGTACGGAGGGATGTCCCCGCAGCAAATGGAAGGCTTTTTTGCCACCCGCCTGCAGGACCAGTTCCTGTATGTAGACGGGATAAAAAACATCAGCAGTAAAAGCATACAGGGCTTAACTATTATAAAGATCTCTTTCTACGAAACCGCCAATATGGCCGAGGCTTCGGCCCAGGTAGCCTTACAGGTAAACCGGGCCCAGGGCTTTTTTCCGCCAGGTGCTTTACCCCCGCAGGTAATACGTTATGATGCATCGTCATTACCCGTTGGGGAATTGGTGTTGGATAGCAAAACAGAAGGGCTGAAGGACATTTATGACCTGGCTGCTACACGCATCCGGCCCATGTTTGCCACCATTCCCGGTTTGTCTGCGCCGCCGCCGTTTGGTTCAAATGCAAGGACAATTGTTTTTAGTATAGATCCCAATAAGCTGCGCAGTTTTAACCTTACCCCCGATGAAGTGGTTGATGCTTTGGCTAAATATAATGTGATGTCGCCGTCCGGTAACCTGCGCATAGACAATACCATGTATTTAACCACCATGAATTCGCTGGTTAAAAACTCAGCCAGCTTTGGCGATATCCCGGTCATCACCAAAAATGGTGTGCCCATATATGTAAAGGATATAGCAAGGGTGACAGATGCCGCCGATGTAACGGTGGATTATGCTCTTGTTAACGGTAAGCGCTCTGTTTATATACCGGTGGTTAAAAATGCGTCGGCATCAACCTGGACCGTAGTGCAGGACCTTAAAAGCAAGCTGCCCGAAATGCAGAACCTGCTGCCAAATGATGTAAAGATATCTTACGAGTTTGACCAGTCGGTGTTTGTAGTGAACGCAGTAAAAAGTTTGATGACCGAAGGCGGCCTTGGCGCATTGCTTACAGGGCTAATGGTATTGCTTTTTTTAAGCGACCTGCGCAGCAGTTTGATCGTGGTGATCACTATACCGGTATCTATATTGATCGGGGTATTGCTGCTAAGCCTTTTTGGACAGACTATCAATATCATGACGTTGAGCGGGTTGGCGCTGGCTATAGGTATCCTTGTGGACCAGGCAACGGTGACGATAGAAAACATACACCAGCACCTGGAAATGGGTAAGCCTAAACGATTAGCCATTTATGATGCCTGCGAAGAAATATCGTTCCCGTTATTGCTGATATTGCTTTGTATCCTCGCCGTGTTTGCGCCATCATTCTTAATGAATGGTGTACCAAAGGCCATGTTTTTACCCCTGTCTATGGCTATTGGTTTAACCATGATCGTGTCCTACGTGCTGGCGCAAACCTTAGTACCCATACTAAGTAACTGGATGATAAAAGCCGAACGTTATCAAACCTATCATCATAGCAAAGTGCACGCACATGCGGGCGAGGCGCTGGACAGGGAGGAAGAAATACAGGTAAATAAACACCGGCAGGAGGAAGTAAAACATCCTGAAAAAAATAATTTTTTCGAAAAGGTAAAATCCCGGTTCATCAAAATAATTACCAGCCTGATGCCGCGTAAAAAACTAATCGTCCCGGTTTATTTGGTGGTGGTGATACTGCTTGCGGGTATTGGTTTTGTTATTATAGGGAAGGATATGATGCCAAAACTCAATAACGGCCAGTTCCAGATCCGTATGAAAGAGCCGCAGGGAACACGGTTGGAACGCACCGAAGATAAATTTAAACAGGTACTTCATATTATTGACCAAACGGTCAACAATCATGTTAAAATTACATCGGGCTATATTGGTTTGGTGCCCAGCAGCTTTGGCAGCAGTAACCTGTATGTATTTAACACAGGCACCCACGAAGCTGTTTTGCAGGTAAACCTGGATGAAGACTACAAGGTGAATATGGACGAGTTAAAGGATGCCTTGCGGAAAAACATAGCCCAGGCCATCCCCGAAATGATCATCACGTTTGAACCTATCGACATGACAGAAAAGATCATGAGCCAGGGCGCGAACACGCCTATTGAGGTACAGGTAGCCGGAAAAGATATGCAGCAGATAGAAACCTATGCAAACAAAGTTTTAGCAAAGCTGAAACAGGTGCCCTACCTGCGCGATGTGCAGATAAATCAGCCGTTAAAATACCCGGTAATTGCCATCAAGCTCGACCGGTTGAAAGTATCGCAATTGGGATTAAATGTAAGCGATATAGCACGGTCGGTAACCGCGAGTACCTCGTCAAGCCGTTTTACATTAAAAAACTTATGGCTGGATGAAAAGAACTCCTACACCTACCAGGTGCAGGCACAGGTACCCGAGTATGTAATGAACTCGATGGATGAATTAAAGGAGATCCCATTGGTAAAGGGCCAGAGCAGCCCCACATTGGCCGATGTTGCTACCTTTAAAGATACTACAGCCGCCGGCGAATACGACCGTACGGGGCCAAGGCGTTTTATAACCGTAAGTGCCAATATTTATCAAAAAGACCTGGGCACAGCCACTGCCGCGGTGCAAAAGGCCGTTAAATCGGCCGGGGAGACTCCAAAGGGGTTAATTGCTACAATAGGCGGCATGTCGAGCCTGTTAACAGAAACATTGAGCAGCCTGCAAAATGGCTTGGCATTTGCCATCCTGGTTATCTTCCTGTTATTGGCAGCCAATTACCAGTCTTTCAAAGTATCACTAACAGTATTGTCAACCATCCCGGCGGTTATATTGGGTTCCATAACGGCACTGTTAATAACCGGTTCTACCCTCAACCTGCAATCTTATATGGGTATGATCATGTCAACCGGCGTATCGGTAGCTAATGCCATCCTTATTGTAACCAATGCCGAAAACCTGCGGTTAGAGTATAAAAACGCTACCAAAGCGGCCATAACCAGCGCCTCTATCCGTTTACGGCCTATCCTGATGACCAGTTTTGCCATGATAGCGGGTATGATCCCGATGGCTTCGGGTATGGGCGAGGCTGGTGAGCAATCCGCGCCGCTTGGGCGCGCGGTTATCGGGGGCTTATTCGCCTCTACACTTGCCGCCCTGTTTATTTTGCCAATGGTGTTTGCCTGGGTACAAAATAAAACCACCTACGAAGAACCATCATTAATGCCTAAAGAATCTGAAATCTCACACGTTTAAATAACAAAGAAATGAAATATAGAACCCTTTTATTGATCGCGATAGCCGGTTTATTTGCCGCCTGTTCGGGCAATCAAAAACCGGTTGTTTTAGCCGAACAATCCGTAAAAAAAGCTAACAAATATCAATTAGTTAATGTAGTTGAAAAAGCACTGTCAAGCTCGGCCCGGCTCCCGGGGCAGCTGGTTCCGTTTAACGAGGTTAATCTTTTTCCGAAAGTGAACGGCTTTGTAAAAACCATTAATGTTGACCGCGGCTCCATCGTAAAAAAAGGGCAACTGCTGCTCACGCTGGAGGCCCCGGAAATGGAATCGCAATTGCAAGCGGCCAACTCCCGCTATTTGCAACAACAGGAAAATGCAGTAGCCAGCAAAGAAAAATACGAACGCTTAAAAGAAGCCGCCAAAGAACCGGGCTCCGTATCGCCGCTGGATCTGGACAATGCCAGCTCAAAAATGAAGGCCGACCAGGCAATGGCGCAATCCGAACATTCTAATGTTGATGCGGTGAGGACCATGCAGGGCTATCTGCGCATTTATGCACCATTTGATGGAATGATCATACAGCGAAATGTATCTCCGGGCGCGCTGGTTGCACCGGGCAAAACCACCGACCAGCCCATGCTTATTATCCAGGACGTCAATAAAATGCGTTTAACAGTAGATATACCGGAGGATTATGTAGATAAGATAGATCTGAAGCAACCGGTAAAATTTACCTTTAATGCGATGCCGGGGCAGGAGCAAACCGCCAGGATCAGTCGATCGGCAAATGCATTGGGCAGCATGCGGTCTGAAGCTATTGAGATCGATGTCGCCAATAAAAACGGGCAGCTAAAACCCGGTATGTATGCCGAGGTAAAAATACCTATGCTATCCGGCGCGAAATCATTATTGGTGCCAAACACCGCAATAATGCGCTCGACAGAACATGAATATGTGATTGCGGTACGCGATGGAAAAGCAGTATTAATAAATATAAAAACAGGTTTAACCGGGGATGATGCAACCGAAGTTTTTGGTGATTTGAAAGCAGATGATAAAGTGATCGATCATCCGTCTGACGAAACCAAACAGGGAGATGTGATTGATTAAGCAACTAACTATACGGTGAGCATTAGTCTTTGCGTCCTTTGTGCCTCGACCTTCGTGACCTTGTGGTTAAATTAAAAACCACAAAGGTCACAAAGAGTTTCGCAAAGTGACACAAAGAGTTGGCTATTAAAATTTCAAATTTTCTTTTATCCAGCCCAAAACGGCTAATTGCTGGTTAATATCGGCAGGTAATTTATCATGGATTAGCTTTTCCATTTTATTGCCGGTATTGGCAAAGCGGTAATCCCATAATATCATTAGCTTGTTTATCAGGTAAACCACTTCATTGCCTTCTTCTTTATTAAAAGACGTTTCATCCGGCTTGCCATTAACATGGGGGTCGTTAGTAGCATAAATGCTCCATTTATAATCGGAATAATGCAAGTTTCTCCTGGAAAATAATATCATGGCAACCAATTTCTTTAAAGATACTCATAATTAATGGGTTTGCTTCGAGAAGTTTGCAGCGGGTAAAATGGTGTGTTGACATATCACCGTTTTTACCCCCACCCTTCCTCCCCCTGAAAACAGGGGGAGGTGTTGTCATTTTGCAAAAAGCGCAGGCCATGTGCGATACCTTCCCCTAATTTAGGGGAAGGAGGAGGATAGGGTAAGATGGCGCATTGTCATGTCGCCGTTTTTACCCCCACCCTTCCTCCCCCTGGAAACAGGGGGAGGTGCTGTCATTTTGCGAGAATCAAAAAGCGCAGGGCCTCGCGCGATACCTTCCCCTGGTATCAGGGGAAGGAGGAGGATAGGGTAAAAAACAGTTGACAGGTTTTAAAAGAGAATTCTTTTTTAGCGGATGGCTTGCCGTATATTAAATCAACCCGATTATCTATAAAGAAAAAGGGCGAAGGTTTTAAACCTTCGCCCTTTAAAAAATGCTTTCTTATCGTTTATTGTGTCGGTTCGTCAGATGGCGTACCTACAATTTTATAAACATTGTTATTGTTGTTGTCTTTTGCGTCCTGGTAGTAATAATCATCAGGAGATACATACAGTTTTTGGCCGTTTATCTTGATGGTCCGGGTGCCTTCAGGTAATGAAGTAACAATGTCGCCAATTTTTGGTGGGGCAACCGCTGCCGGTATATCTGTGCCGCCATCAGTATTTAACTCACCATCCTTACCGGCAACCTGGTAAACAACGCTGCCGTCATCCTTGGTTATGGGTTGATAGTAAACACCATTCAATTCATAATATTGCACGCCGTTTATTACAATAGATTGTGAGTTATCAGGCAAGGTATTAATTGCCGCGCCAACAGGTGGCTCAACAACCGAATACTGATTATTTAAATATTGATAATACAGCCCATCGCTATAAAAATATTGGTAAGGGCCAAAATAGAACGGATAATACCCGTAAGGCAATACGTTTAACCTAAAGCCTAAATGCGGCGCATAAAAAGAGTTGTAATAGCCATGTGAGTTATAGTAACCACCATACGGCCTTCCCCCATTTATACGGGTAACGCCATTGCTGCCGGGTAAGCCCGGATAGCTGCGGTAAGCCGGACGGGCCGCTAAGCCAATTTGTACAGAAGCAGAAACGCCTCTTTGCCCCGGCGAAATGCCCTGGCGCGAACCAATTGCCTGCTGGCGGGTAACATTGTTTTGCCCGGGCGCAAAGCCCTGGCGGGCACCCGGATTAACCGAATTATTGCGTTGTTGCGGCGCAACCGAAGTGTTTCTTTGTGGCGCTGTAGTACCCATGCGCTGTCCGCCGCCGTTAAAAGACGGCCTTGGTGCGCTTTGTCCGCCGCCACCGCTTGGTGCAGATGACCTTACGGCACCGCCGCCACCACCACCGCCGCTACTACTTGTGCCACCACCACCTGAGCCGCCATTGGCGGGACGTTGTGCGCTGGCCGGTAAAGCTAAAAACGCGCACAATACTGCGCTAAAAGCGATACTAATTACATTTATATATGTCCTTTTCATAATGTTGATTTTTCTATTTTACCGCATTAGCTATGCCGGTTGGCAATTTAGACTGCATTTTAGCTAAACGGTTTAACGTTAACTATAGTATACAGACAAAAAGCGGGCCGTAAAAGCTGAATCCAGGTTTAAATATACACAAGTTTACAAGTTATTATATTATAAAATCAGCCATATTATATAAAAAATACTTATAAGTCATTATAATGCCTCGGCTAAAAATATAAATGGCTGGTCAAATTGGATACTAAATATGCCGTCTATAGTTGTCTTAAATAAGTTTCCCTGCGTATTGTCTAATCCCGTAACCCGAAGATTGTTGGGTTTATCTAATATTTCAATGATCTCGCCGGCTGGTTTCCATTTATTGAAACCAGAATGTACCGGGTATATTTTATTATTATTATAAAAAATAACGAGGTTAATTTTATCCAAATAAGATAGGTATTCTTTTAGGTCTAACTCATCGGTTATTAGATTAACCGCCGAATAATTATTAGCGAGCAAAAAATCAAAGGCCGTCTGTATTACGGAATTATCGGTGAGCGGGAGAATTTTAACATCAGATTGAATAGGTTCATTGATGGCTTCGGTTATTATCCAATCTATCTTAATGCCGGCGGCGTTAAGTTTTTCGGCCATAGTTTCCGTCACAATAACCGTTGGGCTCCATTCTAATAATTGTCCCAAAAGTTCATCCGAAAAATTGTCCATTCCCAACACCAATAAGGCGGGTTCCTGTTTTTCGCGGACGATGTGGTGGGAGGACATGGGTATAGAGATTAGTTAATGGGAGATTAGTGATTAGTTGCTATCCTGGTTTGCTGTCGCACAGAATGACAAATATCAGTAATTAATAGATCTTCCTGTAAAACTCTTTTACCGCAGCACCTGGATCAGCAGAAAGATTAACGGCGGCCGATACGGCAATACCATAAATTCCTGTTTCCATTAAAAGGTCAACATCTGTTAATTGTATGCCGCCAACGGCTATGACAGGTATTTCGATGGGATATTCCTGCAACTCGCTGTACCCTTCAAAACCCAGTAATGGCTTGTTATTGGGTTTGGTATCGGTATGTGCAAACGGGCCGTAGCCGGAATAATCAACAACGCCCAATTCCTGCACAAATAGCAATCGTTCAATAATGGTGGATGATGCGCCGAGGGTTTTATCCTCCCCGATATGCTCGCGGATGGCTACCAGGTCGGCATCAAAATCTTCAATATGTACACCCTGCGCATCAACCATATCCAGCAGGTGATAATGATTGGTAATGATAAGCGTTGCCCCCCAATCATCGCAAATTTCGGCTATATGGTTTATTTCATTTACCAGCTCATCATCCGTTTTGGTCAAACAACGGTACTGTACCCAGTTGGCGCCTGCATTGCAGGCGATCTCAACCTGTTCGGCATGGCTGCGGTTGGGCAGGTCCTGGGTTAAGTAATGGAATTTAGATACGTATTTTTTCATTCCTATTTCAATGCCTCGCTAACAACCTTCCCAACCGAGCCATTTGGTGCCTGGATATGCAGCAATGCGGCAATGGTTGGCGCAATATCTGTCATGTGTGTTTCGCGGGTTAATTTGCCATGCTGTATACCCCATCCCATTAGCACAAACGGGATATGCGCGTCATAGGGGTTCCAGGTACCGTGCGTTGTACCTGTTGGCAGTTTATCATTAGTAACACGGCCGGTAAAATAGCCAGGCTTTAGGATGATCTGTATTGCCCCGCTACGTTCTACGTTATACCCGTTAATAATGCGGGTACGCAGTTCTTCGGGAATATTAGCGTCCCCGGCCTTTTTCATGTCAATAGCAAAAGCTACATAAGGCAATTTTTCTAAGTATTGAATGCAATCATTTTTCAATGCCGTTTCATCCAGGTGCAGGTATCTCACTATTGAATAATTAAAGTTGACCTGGTAATTAGTAAAACTAAGCACCAAACCATCAATCTTGTATTTATCCATTAAAACCTTGTTAAGGTCCTTTAAAGTAGCCGCATCATCCCATACACCTGCCGGGATATTACGATCCTGTAAAAATCCCGGGTTGTGTGCCGCGCCATGGTCGGCGGTTAAAAATACGGTGTACTTTCCACGGCCTACTTTGGCATCAAGGTAAGTCAAAAAGCTGGCAATGTCGCGGTCTAACCTTAAATAAGTATCCTCAATTTCAACCGCGTTAATACCAAACTGGTGGCCAATATAATCGGTTGATGATAAGCTTAACGCCAAAAAGTCTGTTGCCGTTCCCTGCCCCAGCTGCTCGCCATTAATAGCGGCTACAGCAAGGTCGAGCGTCATGGTATTGCCGTATGGGGTAGTGCGTATCATGCCGAGGCCCAGGCTTTTATATAAAGTGGATGTTTTTACCGGCATGGTGGGCGCGTCTGCCCCTTTAAATGCACCTTCATACGCATTATTGTCGGCAGTGCTTTGCAAATAGGTATCTATCGGGTAAATAGTGGTCCAGTCTGTTTTTAGATAAGTTTCCGGTATCTTTTGGGCATTAAAATCATCAACCCATTTAGGCAACGCTTTCATATAATAGGTACTGGTTATCCAGTTGCCGCTTTTATCATCGAACCAATAGGCGGCATTGGCAGTATGGCCAGCGGGTAAAATGCCGCCACGATCTTTTAATGCAATACCAATAACTTTCGACTGGAAATTAGTAGCCAGCCTTAATTCATCCGTAACCGTTGTGGTTAACAAGTTTCTTGGCGACATCTTCCCGGCAATTGAAGTGGCCCCTACCGTTTGTACCGTGCTGTCATCCGTACAATACATAGATTTGCCTGTAGCCTGTACAATAAAGTCATTCCCCGCAATTCCGTGCAACGCCGGAACAGAGCCTGTATAAATAGCCGTATGCCCGGCGGCGGTTACCGTTGGTATGTAGTCAATATTGGTGTTTTCGCAGCTAAAGCCTTCGTTAAGTAAACGTTTAAAGCCCGCGTTTCCATAACGGCTGTAATAGCGGTATAAATAATCCCAGCGCATTTGGTCAACCACAATACCTATAACCAGTTTTGGCCGTGGCAGGTCGGTTGATTCAGGGGCCGGTTCCACTTTTGCTGTTTCGACAACCGTGGCAGAAACTACTTTGGGGCTGGTTTTCTTTTTACTTTGTGCCGATACAGCAACCGAAGCAAAGACAAATAAAAGAACTGTTAATTGTTTAATTTTCATTGTTTAAGGCTAAATGCCAAATATCAGCAATACAATTAAAATTTACGTAATGCCTGCGTTAACATAATGATAACTTAATATTGTCTTTGCTCCCGGTTGAGGTAATTAAACCTTAAAATTTGATGTTTAACGAGGCTAAAAAGTTTACCGGTGCCTGCGGGAAGAAATAATTATAATTCACCACTTTACCACTTTCAATATCCGGGTAGGTTGCGCCATCCGACTGATATTTTTTGCTGAAAACATTGTTCACCAGCAAGCCTACGCCAATATTTTTAACCCCTTTTAGGTGAAAATTATAATTCAACCGAACATCATTTACCATATAACCATCTAATGACCGGCTTAAGGTTGAAGTATTATCCAAATACTGGCGGCTCACATACTTGGTGATAAAGGCTATTTCTCCGTTTTTTATAGGATGATAACTGATTGTGCTTGCACCCGTAACATTGGGCGAGTAGGCTATATCTGTTTTGGTATATTGATGCAGATCGTTGGTGTTGGTATCATAATTAAACAGGTATTGCTGAAAGTTATCTACCTTATTGGTGCTTAATGTAGCATTAACCGCCCAGCTTAATGGCTGCGCTATTTTAACGCGGGCATTAAACTCAATACCTGCGCGGTAGCTGTCTTTTACGTTGGTCCTAACGGCCTCGCCCACATAGTCAAGCGCGCCGGTTAATATCAGCTGGTTTTTGTAGATCATGTAAAACCCGTTAAGCCCGGCGCTAAAGTTTTCCTGGTTTATGCGGTAGCCTAATTCAATATCCTTCAAATTTTCCGGCTTAGGCCTATCTTGTGGGGATGAGTTGGTAAAATCGCTGCGGTTAGGTTCATGATTGCCAACAGCGAATGACGCGTAAATATTACTATTATCATTCACCTGGTAGGTAATGCCCGCCTTTGGGTTAAAAAAGTTAAGACCAACCTGTTGTTGAATATTGTTCAGGTTTTGGTCGAACCCTAAAAATGAATAATAAATATGGCGGTACTGCATATCGCCATAAAACAGGAAATTACCTAAACGGTACTCTGCACGGGCAAAAATATTGAAGTCAGTTTTTACCGCATTGTTGCGCGAATATTCATAGTTAGCCGGTAGGTTTATATTTTGCTGTGTCGACTCGATATTATTATAATGCGCACCATCATATTCATTATACGCCCCGCCTAAAGTAATGTTCAAATTGTTTTTTGGGCGATAATTTAAATTGTAGGTAGCCCCGTAAAAATTATTATCCAGCCATAAACGGCGCACCAGGTCAGTCTGGCTAATGGTGGTATTGCCAATATGAACCGGCGTAAGCCCGTAGTCTGGCACTGCCTGGTCATTTTTATATTCCTCATAGTAACCATATCCTTTTGTATAATGCAGCGCGCCGCTAAAGGATAAATTAGGGGTTATCTGCTGGTCATACAATAATTGGAAATAGTTTTGCGTGTAATTATCGGCCTGGTTTTTATAAAAGCTATTGGTTGAGCTGATATAGCCCAATTCGTTGTAGGTGCGGTTGCCAGCCTTTACACTATCCTCGGGCACGCCATCCCAGGCCTGGTAAGTTTGCTCGTGGCCCGAAAATAGGTTCATTCGCAATACACTTTTTTTGCCATAATAAGCGCCGCTTAAAAAGAACGACTTAAGGTGCGAAAATGCCCGGTCGATATATCCGTTAGAATTCATGTCGGACAGGCGCCCATCAACACTAAAATGCCCACCGAGCAAGCCGGTGCCCAGGCTAAGGGTGTTCTTTAACGTTCCGTACGACCCTGCCGAATTATACAATTCCAAGTAAGAGGTATCGCGCCGGGTGGTGGTTTGTATGTTGATGCTGGCCCCAAAAGCGCCCGCGCCATTGGTTGATGTGCCCACCCCGCGCTGTATCTGCACGTTATCAACCGATGAAGCCAGATCGGGCAGGTCGACAAAATAAACGCCCTGGTCCTCCGCATCATTCATCGGGATGCCATTCAACGTTACATTAATGCGCGTAGCGTCCGATCCGCGTATGCGGATACTCGTATAGCCAACCCCCGCCCCGGCGTTTGAAGTTACAACGGTTGAAGGTGTTTGCTCCAGCAAATACTCAAAACCGCGGCCCGAATTATTTTTTTCAATATCCTTTTTATCCAGGTTGGTAAAGGCGGTTGGCGAGTTGTTGGAAGCACGGGTAGCGCTAACGGTTACTTCCTCGCTTATTATGGTGTTTATGCTTAATGCAAAATCAGCGGTGGAGTTTGCTGATAAGCTAATTGTTTTTTGTTCCGGTTTATAGCCCTGGTAACTCACCTTAATGGTGTAGTTGCCTGCTTTAAGGTTTTTAAACTGGAAGGCGCCGTTAACATTGGTTATCGCGCTAAACAAGGCGTTTTCTAAACTGATTGTTGCTCCGGGCAGTGCTTCGCCGGATTGTTGGTCTGTAATTTTTCCCGTAATAGAGAATTGGGCCGATGCCAGGACAGGCAGCAGCAAGGCAAATAATGCCGTGAATAAATTTTTCAAATGTGTGTTAAATAAAAAACGTTAAACCATCTGCATACCAGGGTTGAATATGCAGTACACTTAACTTATTACCTCTCCCTACGCCGGCATTACCCGGATCAGGTGCATGTTTGAGTTAGTTACCAGTTTGCAGTTTTGAGTTTGCAGTTAAACTATCGAAAATTTAACTGCAAACTCAAAACCGCAAACTGCAAACTCAAAACAATGGGTTTGATCTCAGCCTGTCTTTCAGTTTGGTAAAATACGCTGCAGCATATTTATCTTTCCAAAGCAAGGCACCCCTTGAGAATTATGGGGCAAATGTAGTAATCATTTTGGTATTTGGGTATGTTTTGTAGAAACGCAATACTTTGCGTTTCAAAAGCAGGGTATTAAAGCAAAATGTTAGAGATTTTGTTTTAACAGGCGCACCACCTGCACAAAACGGCGTTTATAGGTATTATCCATAGCGGTTATGGTTACCCCGTTCTCTTTACCCGATGTAGAATGTATAAATTTAAGCAAGCCATCTATATTAGAAAAAACGATGCCCACATGGCCAATACTGTGTGGATGATGGGTTTTTGTGCCGGTGAACAATATAACATCGCCCGGTTTTGCATCTTTAATATTTATTTTTTCGCCCGCGTTTTTAAAATCACCTGAAGAACGCGGCACTTTAAAATTAAAGTTTTTAAATACATAGCTCACAAAGCCCGAACAATCAAAACCGAGTAAAGGGTTGGATGAAGCGGCGCGATAAGGTATGCCTAATAATGTTTGGGCGAATGATAAAAGGCTTTCTGAAGAAACAGAATCTGTAGCAGCATTTAAGGGAACAACCTTTTTATAGTAGGCAAGAGGGTTTTTGTTGGCATGTACAGCCGTTGCCAGTGTGGCAAACAATAATAAAAGGCTAAGCAGGGAATAAAGTCTTTTCATTAATCGCCATGAAGATAGACTGTTTTGTTGGGATATCGCAAAAAAATTTGAAAATAGTCTTCTACTGCGCTTAAAGAACCTTTGCATTTGGGATTTGACATATTATGCGTAAATTTGATTAAAGACAATATTTTATGACTGTTATTCAATTAAAAGAAAAGATCATTGCGAAGATCAGCTCTACTGATAACGAAGACCTATTGGAACACATTTCCGATTTAATAGACTTTGAATATAATGAGGTTCATGAAATGAGTCCCGGAGAAATCGAAGCTGTTAATGAGGGCTTGGAACAACTTAAAAATGGCCAATGGATATCTAGTGAGGAATCAAACAAACGCGTAGATGAATGGCTAAAGAAATACGATGGTCAGTAAGGGCCGACCGAGATAGGCTTGAGATCATAGAATATTGGACTAACCGAAACAAATCAACTACCTATAGCAGAAAACTTGCAGAATTATTCAAGAGTAAGGCTAAGCTCATCGCCAAAACTCCGGAATCGAATAAAAGTACAGAATTTCCTTTTGTGAGAATTAAGATAGTCGGTGATTATCTTATGTACTATAAAATTGAAAATACTTACATAGAAATCATTACAATTTGGGATAGCAGGAGAAATCCTGCAAAATTCAAGCTATAAAATTCTCCCTTAAGCCCCTTTTCCCTCCAACACCTTTCGCCTTTCACCTCAAAAATGTACTTTTGCAGACTTTTACAAACAATACTATGCTACGTACACATACCTGCGGAGAATTAAATATAAAGCATTTGGGCCAATCGGTTACCTTATGCGGATGGGTGCAAAAATCGCGCGACCTGGGCGGGACAACATTTATTGATGTCCGTGACCGTTATGGGTTAACCCAACTGGTATTTAATGAGGACAGCAATGACGCCCTGCGCGAAGCAAGCCGCAGCCTGGGCCGCGAGTTTGTTATACAGGTAACCGGCAAGGTATTGGAGCGTACCAACAAGAACCCCAAAATGATTACCGGCGATATTGAGATAGCGGTTGAGTCTATTGATATATTAAACACGTCTAAAATTCCTCCGTTTATGATTGAAGACGAAACGGATGGCGGCGAAGAACTGCGTGCCAAATACCGTTATTTAGACTTGCGCCGTAACCCGATCCGCAATAACCTGATGCTTCGCCACCGGATGGCGCAGGAAGTACGTAAATATTTAGACGGTCATAATTTTATCGAAGTAGAAACCCCGGTGCTGATCAAATCGACACCCGAGGGCGCACGGGATTTTGTAGTGCCAAGCCGCATGAACCCGGGCGAGTTTTACGCCCTGCCGCAATCGCCGCAAACGTTTAAACAATTGCTGATGGTAAGCGGGTTTGACCGTTACTTCCAGATCGTAAAATGCTTTAGGGACGAAGACCTGCGCGCCGACAGGCAGCCGGAATTTACCCAGATAGATTGCGAAATGGCTTTCATTACGCAGGAAGACATCTTAAATATATTTGAAGGGTTAACCCGCCACTTATTTAAAGCGGTAAAGGGGATCGAGTTTAATAATTTCCCGCGGATGCAATATGCGGATGGGATGCGTTTATATGGCTCTGACAAGCCGGATACCCGTTTCGGGATGCAGTTTGTTGAGCTGAATGATATTGTAAAAGGGAAGGGCTTTGGTGTTTTTGATAATGCGGAGCTGGTTGTAGGCATCAACGCCAAAGGCTGTGCCGATTATACCCGCAAGCAAATTGATGAACTGACCGAATGGCTAAAACGCCCGCAAATTGGTGTTACCGGCATGATCTATTGCCGTTATAATACCGACGGCACGTTAAAGTCATCGGTTGATAAATTTTATAATGAGGACGAGCTGACCAATTGGGCTGCGGCTTTTGAAGCGGAGGCCGGTGATTTGATGCTGGTATTGGCCGGTAATACAGAGAAAGTACGCAAGCAATTAAATGAGTTACGCCTGGAAATGGGCACACGTTTAGGGCTGCGGGATAAAAATACTTTTTCACCACTATGGGTGCTGGATTTCCCCTTATTAGAGTGGGACGAAGATACCTCGCGCTACCATGCCATGCACCATCCGTTCACTTCACCAAAACCGGAAGACATCGCCTTATTGGATACCAATCCCGGCGATGTACGTGCCAATGCTTATGATTTGGTGATCAACGGTACAGAAATTGGCGGCGGCTCTATCCGTATACATGACCGCGCCTTGCAATCATTAATGTTTAAACATTTGGGATTTTCGACCGAAGAGGCTCAAAAGCAGTTTGGCTTTTTAATGGATGCCTTTGAATATGGCGCGCCACCGCATGGTGGTATCGCTTTTGGGTTCGACAGGCTTTGTTCCATATTTGCCGGGCTTGATTCTATCCGGGATGTGATCGCGTTCCCTAAAAACAACTCGGGCCGCGATGTGATGATCGATTCACCATCTACAATTGCGGATGCCCAGCTAAACGAATTAAAGATAAAAACCGCCCTTTAAGCTGTTTTAACAAGTATTAACATTTGCGGGAGTGATTTTTTATTATCTTTCCCCAAATTTCAGGGCTGTATAATTTCGGCTCAAAAAATTAGTTATAAGTAACAAACTTCATGAAAAAATATTTTTTACTATTTAGTTGTATTATTATCGCTTTATCTGCCTGCAAAAAAGGCGATGTTGTTGCGGCACAGGCAGCGGTAGATGACGAGAAGATACAAGCGTACATACAGGAAAATTATGTCCTTACTAACGGGTTTGTTAAAGACCCTTCTGGTGTTTATTATATGATAGTTACGCCCGGGACCGGTGCGTATCCAACACTTACATCAAATGTAAAAATCGCCTATACCGGTAAATATTTAGATGGACAGACCTTTCAATCGGCGCCATCGGGAACATACTTGTTAAGTACCCTGGTGCAGGGATTCCAAATAGGGATACCACATATTAATGGCCTTGGCAGGATAATACTTATTATTCCTTCGGGCCTGGGGTATGGCCCGGCCGGCTCCGGTTCTATTCCCCCCAATGCTTGTTTAGTGTTTACCGTTGACCTGCTCGGATTTTATTAGCCCATTGGCATAGGGTGCTAATACCGCTCCGTTTCACAATTGTAATAAAAGCGTTACCATTAAATTTTTATCTATAAGATCAGTCATAGGTAAAAATTAAAATATTACTACGTGAAAAAACTTCTTTTGGTAACATGTTTATTTATTGCGGGCTTGTCATCCTGCAAAAAAACAGATAGTGCCGCTGTAGCGCAAGCTCAGGCAGCGACTGATGATGCCGCCATACAGGCTTATATTAAAGCTAATTATAGCACTACTACATTTATAAAAGATCCATCAGGGCTTTATTATTCTATTATACAAGCAGGTACCGGCGCTTATCCTACATCCACTTCAAATGTATCTATTAGCTATGCAGGTAATCTTTTAGACGGGACATCATTCGAATCCGGCCCAAGCACCAGCTTTGCACTTCCAGCACAAATTAAAGGATGGCAAATAGGGATACCACATATCAATTCGGGGGGCACTATTTTATTGCTTGTTCCATCGGCTCTGGGTTACGGGACTGTCGGCAACGGTGGTAGCGTTCCCGCCAATGCGGTGCTTGTGTTTAGAATTGGTTTGCAAGGCTTTAATTGAGTTATTATATTGTCCAACCTCCTTTTTATTTGCAGTAAAAATCAATGGCGCAGCCCAACCGCAGAGTTATTGTTTAAAAATCACTACACGCATCAATCCCGGTCGGCAGGAACAAGCGATAAGGCCCGCATCAAAATAAATGAAACCTTAATTAATTGGGCGGATGTTGTTTTTGTTATGGAGCGTAAGCATAAGCTTATTTTAACCCAACGGTTCCCTATAGTTGCCCGCAATAAAACAATTATTGTATTGGATATTCCGGACACCTATAAATTTAACGATCCGCAATTAATATCCTTGTTAAAAGAAGAATTGACAGCCTATTTATAAAAGGAGGATTTCCTGCTACTCCACCTTATTAAAAAAATACGGGTTACGCTCCACCTCGTCATCAACCTTTATTCGCACACCGGTTATCTTCCCGCTTTGAAAAGTAAACGGGAAAACAGCCTTGCCATATACCGGGTCCGAGAAAATAGCATAAAAGCGGTTTCCGCCCAATGGCTGCAGGCGTACATACATTTTGGGATTATGTTCAAAACGCATCTCCAGGTCGTTCCCCTCACCGCGGGTAACCACCATCTCGCCATATAATTCGTTATGATACTTTCCGGTATAACTATCAATGGGTACGCCTAATGGCAAGTTTAACGCTACAGAATCGCGCAGCAATTTATCGGTTCGCTGTTTTTTTGCCTCATTAGCTTTATAGGTTTTTAAATACAGGTTGCTGTAATCGCGGTAGGGCATTTTAAAATAAGCGTCCATAATTTCCCAGCGTAATGCCTCATAAAGCTTATTTTGGTCGGTATTGGTCAAAATAATTATGCCCAAATGCTCTTCGGGCACTAAGGTAACCGATGATAGATAGCCATTTACCCCGCCGTCATGCATTACTAAATGGTGCCCGGCATAATCTTCCAAAAACCAGCCGAGGCCGTATCGTTCCTCATCCGTTTCGCCGTTTAAACGGTGTACATTGCCTACAACATCCTGCTGCTGTCTTGTGGCTTGTATAGCTGCCAGGGGAATAACCTGTTTATTACCCGCCTTGCCATTATTTAAAAGGGCCATTACCCATTTACCCATATCGCTTGCAGATGAGCATATCCCTCCGGCAGCGGGCATCGCATCCAGGCGCGCATAGGGTGTAGCGGTTAAGCGCCCGTCAACCAGCGAGTGTGCAACCGTCCTGTTTGCTGCCGATGCCATATTCCTCGATAATGCAAGGGTATTATTCATGCCCAACGGGTCAAAAATATTTTCCTTGATATAATCTTCCCATGTTTTCCCAGCGGCCCAGGGAATGATCTCTCCGGCTACAGCGTAAGCAGAGTTAGTATATCCCCATTTGGCCCTAAAGGGATAGGCGGCTTTAACCAACGCCATTTTTTGAATAACCTGGTCGGGGCTAAGGTTGGTGTTATAAAAGGTAAAATCGCCCTGGAAGGTTTCAAACCCTATGCGATGGCATAACAGGTCGCGTATTGTGGCTTGTTCGCCAGCGGCTTTGTTTTCCAGTTTAAACTGGGGCAGGTATTTGGCAACCTTATCATCTAATGATAGCCGGTTGTCGGTTTGTAACATGGCTATTGCGGTGGCTGTAAATGCCTTGGTATTACTGCCTATCATGAATAAGGTGTTTTCATTAACCTTATCATTCAGCCCCAACTCCTTTATGCCATAACCCCGCAGCACGACTATTTTATCATCCTTTATTACACAAACCGCCGCGCCCGGGATGCGCCAGTTGGTTAATGCCCTGTTGATATAAAGATCAAGGCTATCCTTAATAAATAAACCCCTGTTTACCCCTTGCGCATGGGTTAGCGCCACCAGTAAGGTTAAATAGATAAACAGAAACAATATTTTTTTCATAGGATAGGAAATATACTGGTTAAATACTAAATTGAGGCAAAATTTTCACTGTATTTGCTTATTAACTGACAACGTATAAAATTAACTGATCGCATGAAAAATAAAATTAACCATTACCTACTAACAACGTTTTTGTTGGTATTGTTAGTCTTTTCTCAAAAAACTGCTACCGCTCAGCGCGGCAGGGGCGGTGCCCAGCAATGGGCGGCAGATGGATTCCATTACTATACTAACCAAAATGGTGATATTGTAGAGTTAGATTCACGCGATCCTAATCAAAAAACGGTTTTGTTCACAGCGGTTAACCTTACGCCCGCGGGTAAATCGGCTATTGCTATACAAAGCTTCAATGTTTCATCTGACGAGAAGAAAGTATTGATCTATACCAACAGTAAAAAAGTTTGGCGCCAAAATACACGTGGTGATTATTGGGTATATAACGCTCAAACAAAGAAATTGCGCCAGTTAGGCAAAGGCAAACCGGAGGCTACCTTAATGTTTGCTAAAATATCGCCAGATGCTAAGAACGTGGCTTATGTAACGTATTTAGACCATAATATATATATGGAAAACCTGGCTACAGGCATCATGAAACCCTTAACTAAAGATGGTAAAAAAAAATTGATCAATGGCACATTCGACTGGGTATATGAAGAAGAATTTGATTGCCGCGACGGTTTCCGCTGGGCGCCTGATAGCAAAACAATAGCTTACTGGCAGGTTGATGCAAGCAAAATCAAAAACTATGATATGCTGAATACTACCGATTCCATCTATCCTTTTGTTGTCCCGGTTGAGTACCCTGTAGCCGGCGAGGATCCAAGCTCGTGCCGCGTAGGTGTGGTAAATGTGGCAACCGCGATGACCAAATGGATAAATGCTCCGGGTGATAAGATACAACACTACCTACCGCGTATGGAATGGACCACCAACCCAAACGAGGTTATTTTACAACAGCTAAACCGTGCACAAAACGACAGCAAAATATTTATTGGTAATGCAACCACCGGTGCCGTACGTTTAATTAATGAAGAAAAATCTGATACCTGGGTTGATGTGCGCGGCACCGAAGGTAAATGGGCATGGATAGATCATGGCAAATCGTTTTTATGGCAAAGTGAAAAAGACGGCTGGAGGCACCTGTACCGCATAGATCGCGAAGGAAAGGAAACCCTGATCACCAAAGGCGATTTTGATATGATAAGCCTTAGTTTTGTAGATGAGGCTAACAATTTGGTTTATTTTATTGCATCGCCCGATAATGCTACTCAAAAATACCTGTACATGGCAAAATTGGATGGCAGCAGCACCAAGTCCGAACGCTTAACGCCAATGGACGAACCCGGCACACATGCGTATACTGTTGCACATGATGGCAAAACAGCAACGCATACCTTCCAAAACCATTATACAGCAAGCCAGTCGGAAGTGGTAAGCCTGCCCGATCATAAACATATTAGCGGCGGTATAATTAAGGTGGATCCGGCTGCTGAAGCAAAATCAAAATCGGAAATGTTTAAAATAAAGACCGAAGACGGTATTGAACTGGACGGCTGGATGGTAAAACCAACCAACTTCGATCCGAAGAAAAAATACCCTGTTGTATTTGAGGTATACGCCGAACCGGCATCAGAATTGGTTAACGATACCTATAATGTGGGGCAAAGGGCAGGCCAGTATATAGGCAATATGGCCGATGACGGTTATATTTATATGTCTATTGATAACCGGGGCACACCAGCGCCGCGCGGCGCCAAATGGCGCCACTCTATTTATAAAAACATTGGCCTTATCAATATCCGCGACCAGGCAATGGGCGCAAAAGAAATTATAAAGTGGCCGTTTGTAGACCCAACCCGTATAGCTGTACACGGCTGGAGCGGCGGCGGATCAACCACGTTAAACCTGATGTTTCAATACCCTGAAATTTATCAAACAGGTATAGCTATTGCAGCTGTAGGCTGGCAGTTAAGCTACGATAATATTTACCAGGAACGTTATATGGGCGTACCTATTGATGACGCAAGCAGGGAGCCGTTTATTAAAGGCTCGCCGGTTACCTATGCAAAAAACCTGAAAGGAAATTTATTATACATACACGGCACCGGCGATGATAACGTGCATTTCCGTAATGCCGAGTTGCTGATAAACAAACTGGTGGAAAACAATAGACCATTCCAGATGATGGCCTACCCTAACCGTACGCACGCTATTAACGAGGGTGTAAACACTTCAAGACACCTAAATGCTTTATTTACTGCTTATTTAAAAGAACATTGCCCTCCGGGTGGAAGGTAGAATATACTTCATTCCTAAGCTAACCAAGCCAAACGCATCTGAATGCCAGATACGTTTGGCTTAATATTTATCCTTCACTCCTTCTTGTTAAAAATATAATTCTATATTCCACCAACAACAAATCCCATATAAAGCGCTATAATACAACAAGTTGTGGTTTTTGACGCGATTTAAATTCTATATACCGGTCTCGGGCTGTTGTTTCTTCTGTTATTGTATGGTTCATTTGTGTGCGGCCAACCGACCATTGGCGTGATATAAACCTTCAACCATTTGGCAGTATCGTTTTAAAAATCAAACGTGATACCCCTAAAAGCTGACGGCACTTTCAAAATATAAGAAGATGAAATTAAACGTAAACATTTTTATACTCGCTGTTTTGCTGAGTTGCATAATGATGGGCTGCAGCAAAAAAAGTGCAGATCCCGGAACGCCGACCATCACAACTACCGGTACCACTTATACAGACCCTGTGCAATTCGGCACGCCTTATAGCGGCGTACCTGCTTCAAAAGATATCGTAATGTACGAAGTAAACCTGCGTACGTTAACCCCGGCTAACTTTGTTGGTTTGGAGGCCCGGCTCGATTCTATCAAAGCATTGGGCGTTAACGTGGTCTGGTTAATGCCCACCTATCCCATCGGCGCACTTAAAAGCGTGGGCTCTCCCTATTGTGTAAAAGATCCAAAGGGCGTAAACAGCGATTTTGGTACGCTAAGCGATCTGCAAACCGTGGTTTCAATGGCACATACCAAGGGGATGGCAGTAATTATGGACTGGATAGCAAATGACACTTCGTGGGATAATGCATGGATCGCAAATAAAGCATGGTACCTGCAAGATGCATCCGGAAATATTATTGCCCCGCCGGGTACAACCTATACAGATGTTGCGGCGTTAAATTTCAATAACAACGATATGCGTTTAGCGATGATAAACGCAATGAAATACTGGATATTTGCAGCAAATATAGATGGCTACCGCTGCGATTTTGCAGATAATGTTACTACCAGTTTTTGGACACAGGCGTTGGATACCCTGAGCAATATCAAAACGCATAAACTTATTTATTTAGCCGAAGGTACCACCGGAGCCGAAATATCCTCGGGCTTTCAACTGGGTTATGCGTTTAGTTTTTACAGCACGCTTAAGGGACTGTTTGCAGGCAGCCAAACTCCGTCAAGTCTATTTAACAGCAGCGCCAGTGAGATTGCTGCTATCCCATCAACCGGGCTTAAATTAAGGTATATCACCAATCATGATGATGCGTCGTCTGATGGAAGTACAATTACCGAATATAAGAGCAAACAAGGGGCTTTAGCGGCGTTTGTTTTGGCAACCTATATAGGCGGTGTGCCTTTGATATACGACAGCCAGGAGGTTGGCTATGCCAGCAGCATTAACTTTTTCAATAACGTACCGGTAAATTATGCAGCCAACCCGGATATGGTAGCGGCATATAAAAAAATATTAGCTTTCAGGGCGGCACACGAGGCCGTAAAAACAGGCACTATAGCCACTTATCCCGATACTGATGTAGCGGCTTTTGAGAAAAAATCAGGTACTGATGATGTGGTTATCCTGGTGAATATTCGTAACAGTGTAATAAACTACGCCGTTCCGCCAGGGTTGCAAAACACAACATGGACCGATGGCCTGGCCGGAGGCGCTGTTACCTTAGGAACCCAATATACATTACAGCCATACAGCTACCTGGTACTCAGAAAGTAACTTGTGCGCTAATCCTGATGTTGATATGCGGGGGGCATAAATCCGGCCCCTATTTTGAAGTAACCTTAGTTAGTTCTTATCGAGTCATGTTTTATCGGGTCGCGTTTTACCTGGTCGCGTAGTTTAGGGGTATCTTTTTGAAAATGCTTTTCTTCAGGTATCTTCACTTTTTCATCCAAATAATAGCGATAACTTTTATCTGTGATGGATTCCTTTTTAAAGCGCGCAGAGGTATCTGTAGCAGTCAACTTTTCGCCCGGATGTAAAGTAGCGGTTTGCCGGCGCCTTTGTATTCTTACTATTCCTGTTTCAACTATTACCTCGGTGATTTTACCGTTGCTTTTTACGTTGAAAGATGTACCCAATACGGTGATCTGCACGTTACTCACTTTTATGATAAAAGGCCTTTGGCGATCATGCCACACATTAAAGAACGCTTCCCCGCTCAGTTCAACAGTCCTGTCTTTAGCTGCAAAAGTTGCCGGATAGCTAAGCGTGGAGTTCTTATTTTGGGTGATTGTAGATCCGTCGGGCAGGGTATCGGTCTTTATTTCATTGGTAGTAACAGATCTTAAAATGACCTCGTTTGGTGTAGCCCCTATTGTTGTGTAGCGCGCTTCTTCTCTATGCTTAAAAAGACCGGGCGCGAACAGAACTGCTGCCGATGCCAGCAAAATAACCGCGGCCACTTTAAGCCATTTGTAATTGTTTGCCGATGTTGTTGAAGCTATATATTCTTTCTGGATCCGCTCCCTGAACCGCACCCAGGCCTTATCTTCATCAAGGTCATTATCGTTGGCCAGTTCCAGGCTTTCATCCCAGATCAATTTAAAATGTTCGTAGTATCGCCTGTTCTCATCATCGCCCCCTATCAATTTCTCAACCTGCTGCTTTTCGGCCGCGTTTGCCTCACCGGTAATATACTTTACCAGCAATTCATGGGGATCAATATGTTTGTCGGCAGCTTTCACTTTAACTCTTTTAATATTAACCAGATCAGTAGCGGTAGAAAATCTATCAGTTTTCCGCGCAATATTTTTAAGGCTTTGCCCATTTGCGCTTCGATAGTTTTGATAGAAAGGCCCATCCGCTCCGCTATTTCGCGGTACTTCAATTCATCAAACCGGCTCATGTAAAATATGGTCCGGCATTGCTCGGGCAATTCGCTTAGGGCGGCTTGCAAGCGCGACTGTAATTCGTTTAACTCAACCCGCATGGCCGCATTGTCATCGCTTACCCGGTCGCGGTTAACATAAACCACATAGCTTTGATGGGTGTTCTTATGTTTTTGATGCTTCAGGTAGTTTAAACATTCGTTATAAATAGCTTTGTATAGAAATGCTTTTACAGATGTATGAACGGCAAACTGTTCTTTCTTTTCCCATATTTTATAAAACACCTGTTGCACAATTTCCTCGGCCATTATCTCATCCTGCACCATGGTAAAGGCATAAGCATACAGGCTTTTAAAATAGGTTTTAAAAAACCGTTCAAATGCCAATTCACTACCTTCAGCAACTTGTTCAACTAACCGCAGTTCTGCCAAATCCACTAAGCCATTTTCTTTTTATTCATCAAATATCCTTATAAAACCAAATCAAAGGGGTTTTTTTATCGTTAGGGTTTCGCCAACATATATTTGCCCCAAAAATCTGTAGGGCTTACCAAAGCCTGCATCGGGCCTGGAGGAGGGCCGCCATCGGCGCGTATTTCGCCTCCCCCCCGGGGAGGGCCGTCCATATTTGCACCCGGTGGCCTCATCGGACTGGGGCCGTTTAATTTAATATTGTAGGCGAACTCCCTGATGTTGCCTACTGATAAATGAAAATATTTAAGCGGTATAGCCATTTCATAAACCAGGTTGCCTTTGGCATCGTAATCAAGCGCGGCTTTGATATTGTATTCGTTGTAAACAGAAATAACGGTATCCGCAATATCGGCAGTAAAGCCAACTATTTTAATTTCTTTAACCACGCTTTGCGCCTGTTTACGCATTTCTGCGATTGCAGCAGGATCCAACTGCCCGGGTGCACCACCGCCAGGGCCTACAGCCATCCTGATATTGTCGCCACCACCGGTAGGGTGTTCGATGGTAACCGTATGCATCTGGCTCCTATATGTGGCCATATCTATCAACGGAAAAACGATGGTATAGGCATCCTTTTCATTTTTCTTACCAGCGGTGTTAACCGTAAAGTTTATACCACCGGCCATGATCTTGTTATTATTCATCCGATCAGCTGATTTAATAACGAGATATAAGTTTTTATCATCATTGGCCATAGTATAAAAAACATCCGTGTTGTTGTTGTAAGCACGGAATCTATCGTCCCATTCGTTCAACCGGGCATCAATTTTAACATTAGCCGGTGCGCGTACACTGACTGATTGAATGTTAGGGAGCTTCTGCGCATCGGCGCTAAAGAAAATGCATCCACCAAAAAGGATACTAAAAAGGGGTTTAAGGGGTATTGTTTTTATACTTAAGTTCATGATCGTCTTTATATAATTTACTTTGATTTGATAATAAGACAACTGATACCGATTTTACCCTTATCCCCATTAAAAATTTGTTTTAGTTTGTAGCAAAACCTGTGATATATGCGTATTAATAATAAAAGAGGCTTTATGAAAAATCTGAACACCTATTTTAAGGCAATCGCAGTTATGGTTTTTATCGCACTGGTTTTTTATACCTGCAAAAAAGATAGTAACATAAAAACGGGCATATTTGGTACATGGGTTAACACTATACATTATAGCAAAGCCCAATTGTATGCGCAAACATTTGTATTTAATACCGACAGCACCGTACAAATAAGCCACACGGTAGTTGACTCGGCATCCGGGAATATGTTGGGCTACCAATACCTAAGCAATGGGAAATTCAGGCTCAACGGCGACCAATTAAAACTCTACAAGCTGGTTTCGCTTCGCGATACGATAGCAAACACTTATTATCTGCCCGCAAATCAATTAACAGCTATGAAAAAAGACACGTTACAAACCTATACCATAAAAATAAATGCCGATGGCAACTCGTTTTACTTTTACTACCCGCCATGTCCGCCTTATGCCAATTGTATAGGGCAGCTTAATTTTATTAAAAAGAAATAAGCAGCCACAATGATGACATATAAATAAGCCCGGCTGAATTAACAGCCGGGCTTTCTTTGTATATATTTAGGTTTAAATTAGGCTTAATTAAAATGGTATATCATCATTGGCAGCGTTGCTGTCTACATCATTATTAACTCTTACCGACTGTTTTTGTACGCCATCGCTTTCAAAATCGGTTTTGCGCCCCAGCATGGTGAAGTTTTCGGCTACGATCTCGGTAGTATATTTCTTATTGCCTTCTTTGTCTTCAAAAGACCGGGTGCGTAATTTCCCTTCTATATAAACCAGCTTGCCCTTTGTTAAAAATTTAGCGGCTACATCTGCCAGGCTCCTCCAAAGTACTATGTTGTGCCATTCGGTTTGTTCAACCTTGCGGCCGTCTTTATTAAACGTTTCGGTTGTGGCCAATGGGAAACTGGCTACAGAAACACCTCCATCCAAATACCTCACCTCGGGATCCTTGCCCAGGTGACCAACCAGTATTACTTTATTAATTCCAGACATGCTTTAATGCGAGCAAATTTTATTTTTAATTTAAAAAATTATCTAAAAATATAAAAATTACTTTAGGTACTGCTAATTTTTTAATTTTTACTCTTTCCAGAAAAACCCATTCCGGTTTTATTTTAACAGTGCTTTTTTGTAGTATAACAAAGCTAACGAATAAATGTTGGTGTGTAAGTATATGTTTTTTAGGTGGTAAGCTTTCTACTATTGTGTTTTCCCCGCCAAAATATTCAATAAACTCGGGCAGGTTGATCAATTCACGGGGCGATAAATCGTTTTCCGTCTCTATCAGCGGCAGATCATACATATTTGCCCAGATATCATTTTCGTTCCTTTTGTTCATTAATATCCGGTCGCCATCCATTATTAAGAAATAATTAAAAAAACGGCTGCGTATTTTAACCTTGTTTATTTTTACAGGCAGTGTAGTGGTGGCGTTATTTATAAAAGCGAAACAACCGGCCCGTACAGGGCAAATGCCGCAAGCCGGATTTTTAGGCTTGCATAACATCGCACCAAATTCCATCATGGCCTGGTTATGTAAGCCGGGATGTTCTTTGTTAAGCAGGTCATTTGCTATGGACTGGAACATTTTTTTGCCCGTTGTGCTGTTGATGGGTTCATCAATACCAAAATAGCGCGCCAAAACCCGGTAAACATTGCCATCAACCACCGCCTTTGCCTCGTTGGCCGAAAAGGAGGCTATGGCAGCCGCGGTATATTCACCAATACCTTTAAGTTTTATAAGATCGTCATAACCTTCAGGAAATTTTCCATTATAATGCTCCTGTACCAGGCGGGCGGTTTTAAGCATATTTCGTCCGCGCGAATAGTAACCCAGGCCCTGCCATAATTTTAATATCTCATCCTCGTGCGCGGCGGCAAAATGGCTTACGGTTGGATACTTTTCTGCGAAGCGATAAAAATAGGGAAGCCCTTGTTCTACACGGGTTTGCTGTAAAATTATTTCAGACAGCCATATTATATAAGCATCGGTAGTATGGCGCCAGGGGAGGTCGCGTTTGTTGTCCTGGTACCATTTTATAAGCTCGTCCGTAAAATTCATGGGGTATAAAAGTAGCGGATATATGCCTAATTACCGCCTGTTTTGTAACGCTTTTAATAACAAATAAAAAAAACACGCCAATTATTTCGCTCTTTAGGAATAAAGCAATACTTTTGCAACCCCAAAACAGTTAAGTAATTATATATTTATTAAAGTAAAAATAGGATATGACTAAGGCAGAAATTATAACCGAGATCTCATCAAAAACAGGAATTGAGAAAGTTGATGTAGCAGAAACAGTTGAGGCGTTTTTCAAGGTTGTTAAAAATTCAATGGTTGAAGGCGAGAATGTATACGTAAGAGGTTTCGGAAGTTTTGTTGTAAAAAAGAGAGCTAAAAAAACAGCACGTAATATTTCAAAAAACACTGCTATAATTATCCCCGAGCATTTCGTTCCCAGCTTTAAACCGGCTAAAACTTTTGTTGAAAAAGTAAGAAGCGGTAACAAGGTAAAAGCAAGCAAATAATTTTAAGCAATGAATAAAAAGCAGATAGTCATTATTGTAGCAGTAATTGCTGTTACGGGCTATTTGTATTCGTTACCGGTTAAGGGTTTGGTAAAACCTAAGGCCACGCGCACCAATGCAGGCGTTGCAGGCGGTAATGCACAAGCAAGTAATATAAGCGTAGCTACCGTATCGGCGGCAGGTAAAGTTGCTATCGGTGCGGCATTAACCGCAAAGATAAATGACCTTGAAAGCCAGCTGAAAAACGCCCCGGAGAATGATAAACCGGCATTACAAAAGCAATTAGCTACTCAATGGGACGATGATAACCAGCCTGCTCCGGCAGCTTTTTATTACCAGGCAGTTGCGCGTAAGGACAATAAGTTTGAGGATTGGCTGAATGCAGGCAATCGTTTTAACGATTCGTATAAGTTAACGCAGGATACCGCTTCGCAAGCATTGTATACAAGCAGCGCGGCCGAAGCATTTCAAAACGCGCTTAAGCTAAACGCCAAAAGCCTGGATGCAAAAACAGGATTAGGTATTGCTTATGTAAACGGTGCTGGAATGCCAATGCAAGGTATTGGATTATTGAAGGACGTAGTGAAGCTGGACCCTAAAAACGTGATTGCCAATTTAAATTTAGGTATGTTCTCGATGAAATCGGGACAGTACGAAAAAGCAATAGGCTGGTTTAAAACGGTTATTGCCATAAAGCCTGGTTTTGAGCCCTACTTTTATCTGGCCGAAACGTATAAGCAATTAGGTAAAAAAACAGAGGCTATTGCAGCCTATCAAAAATGCAAAGAAATGATGCCCGACCCGGTTTTTGGGCAGCGCATTGATGAATACATTAAGGAATTAAAAAATTAACACATTTAAAAATTATTATTATGCCGAGCGGTAAAAAACGTAAAAGACACAAAATGGCTACCCATAAACGCAAAAAGCGTTTAAGAAAAAACAGGCATAAGAAAAAATAAGCCGTACTACACGGCTTATTTTTTACCTGCTTTTAAGAGCGAGTAAAGCAATTTATTGTTTTTTACCCTATTATTTATATGCGGTTTCGGTAGTTATCGAAACTATTTAAAGAAATGGAGTAGCAGTTGATAAAAGAATTAATTATCGATTCATCCCCCAATGGGGCTACTATTGCATTATTACAGGATAAACAACTTGTAGAGCTTCATAAGGAGCAAATCAGCAACAATTATACAGTTGGTGATATTTATTTGGGCCGTATCAAAAAGATAATGCCCAGCTTAAATGCCGCCTTTGTGGATGTTGGTTACGAGAAGGATGCATTTTTGCATTACCTGGATCTTGGTCCGCAGGTTCAAAGCCTGCTTAAACTGGCCAAACAAGTGCGTAGTGGCGGATACCAGTCCAAGCTTTTAGATAACTTTAAGCTGGAGGCGGATATTAGTAAAGGGGGTAAGATCTCCGACATATTAACGAAGAACCAGCTAATACCTGTGCAGATAGCAAAGGAGCCCATATCAACAAAGGGCCCGCGCTTAAGTTCGGATATGTCATTAGCCGGCCGTTATGTGGTATTGGTGCCTTTTTCTGAAGTTATCTCTATCTCTAAAAAGATAAAGAGCAACACGGAGCGCAACCGCTTACGTAAAGTTGTTGAAGGCATAAAGCCTAAACACTTCGGGGTAATCATTCGTACCGTATCTGAAGGTAAAGGTGTGCCCGAACTGCAAAAGGACCTGCTCGACTTAATATCGCGCTGGGAATCTTTTGTAACCCGCCTGCCATCGGTTGAGCCAGGTAAAAAAGTATTAGGCGAAATTGGCCGAACTTCAACCATCCTGAGGGATATATTAAACCCCGATTTTCAGCATATCCATCTCAACGACCCCACGCTGTATGAAGAAATACGTTCATACGTGCATGAAATCTCACCCGAGATGGAAAATATTGTCCGTCTGCATAAGCATAAGGACCCTATTTTTGAATACCACGGGATTGATAAACAGATAAAGGGTGCCTTTGGTAAAACAGTAAACCTGGCCGGCGGCGCTTACCTGGTAATTGAGCATACCGAAGCGCTGCACGTTATAGACGTTAACAGCGGTAACCGTACGGCTAATAAAGAGAACCAGGAAGAAAACGCTTTCCAGGTAAATAAAGAAGCAGCTAAAGAAATAGCGCGCCAGTTAAGGCTGCGCGATATGGGCGGCATTGTAGTGATCGATTTTATTGATATGCACAAGCCCAACAACCGTAAGGATCTGTTTGATTATTTGCGGGCGGAAATGTTGCTTGACCGTGCTAAGCATACCATATTACCGCCAAGCAAATTTGGGTTGGTGCAACTAACCCGCCAGCGTGTACGCCCCGAAATGAATATTGTTACCAGCGAGGTTTGCCCGGCCTGTCACGGTACCGGTACCATAAGGCCAACCATTTTGTTGCTGGACGATATTGAAACAAACTTTAACTTTATACTGGTTGAGCAAAATGAAAAGGGCATTACGCTTTGTGTACACCCATACATTGAAGCCTACATTAAGCAGGGATTAATTACCCGCCAGATGAAATGGTTCTTTAAATACGGCCAGTGGATAAAGGTTAAAAGCAACCCGGCCTACCAGATAACGGAATTCCATTTTTTTAACGCCAAAGAAGAAGAGATAAAGTTATAATTTGCGAATGTGCAGATATGCGAATGTGCAGATGTTTTTAGGAAGCATCTGCATTTTTTGTTTATGGGTAGCTACCAATACCATGTATAATTTACTGCCAGTAATAAATTGTAAGCAAGTGAATTTGTATATTTGTTAGGTGGACACCGCGACAATATATAATTCTATACGACAAATAGTAGAATTGAACCTGCCTGGTTCAAGGGTTTTGCTATTTGGCTCTCGCGCACGGGGTGACCATGACTGTTTTAGTGATTATGACCTATTGGTAATTACCCCACAAACCATCACTCCGAAAGAAAAAATTTACTGGAGCACGCGCCTTGACCGTGCAATTGTTGAAAATGTGAATATACCCATTGACCTATTGCTCAATAGTGAAGAAGAGGTGCGCCAAAAACAAGAGTTACCGGGCCACATAATCCGTTCAGTAATGAGAGAGGGTATCGTTTTATGACACCTGAACAAATCGATTATGTTAAGTCGTGGATCGAGAAAGCAGAGCATGATTTATTGAGTGCACAGCGACTGTTGGAAATTGAGCCGATGATTTTGGATAGTGCGTGCTTTCACTGCCAGCAAGCTGTTGAAAAATTACTTAAAGCATTTTTGATATATAATGGCCTAGACATTGAAAAAACACATAATATTATTTTTCTGTTAAAACAATGTGCAAATTTTGATCGCGTATTTGTAACTATTGACCCTTTAAATATTAACGCTTATGCCGTTAATGGCAGGTATCCCGATGACAACCTTATGCCGGAAAAAGAAGAGGCGGAAAGTTATTATCAATTAGCGCTGCATATCAAGTCCCTGGTTCTCGAAAGAATAATATTTTCCTAATATTTTTAGCAATTCACCTTGCGTATTCCAATAAAATCTGCACATTTGCATATCTGCATATTCGCACATCCAAAACAAAGTGGCTAAAACCAAGATCGCTTATTTCTGTCAAAGCTGCGGCTTTGAATCGGCCAAGTGGCTGGGTAAATGCCCAAGCTGCGCGCAATGGAATACCTTTGTAGAGGAGATAATAGAAAAGCCCAACACATCTGTACCCAACTGGAAAGCAAACGCTTCAACCACGCAACAGCGGGCCAATAAACCCGTGCCTGTTGCCGATATAGTTTTTAACGAAGAACACCGCATATTAACCCCCGATAATGAATTTAACCGGGTACTGGGCGGCGGTATAGTTGCCGGCTCATTAGTATTAATTGGCGGTGAGCCCGGCATCGGTAAATCAACCCTGATGCTGCAACTGGCATTGAATATGCCGAACCTGAAAGTTTTATATGTATCGGGCGAGGAAAGCGACCACCAGATAAAAATGCGGGCGGAGAGATTGGCGCCAGCCGAAAGTCAAAAGTCAAAAGTCAAAAGTCAAATTTTTGACCAATCGGACAATAAATTCGAAATTGAACATCCGAAATCCGAAATCGGCAAGGGCTGCTATGTGCTTACCGAAACATCTACCCAAAACATATTTAAGCAGATAGAAGAATTACAGCCCGACCTGGTTGTGGTGGATTCTATTCAAACCTTGCATTCATCACATATTGAATCGACACCGGGCAGTGTGTCGCAGGTGCGGGAATGTACGGCAGAGCTGTTACGTTTTGCAAAGGAAAGCGCTACACCGGTATTCCTTATCGGCCATATAACTAAAGACGGCATGATAGCAGGCCCCAAAATACTGGAACATATGGTTGATACTGTATTGCAGTTTGAGGGCGACAGGCATCACGTTTACCGCATTTTACGCACCATCAAAAATAGGTTCGGCGCTGCATCAGAACTGGGTATTTACGAAATGCTGGGCGAAGGTTTGCGGGAGGTATCCAATCCGTCAGAAATATTGCTTTCGCAACGGGATGAACCGTTGAGTGGCATCACCATATCCGCCACTTTAGAGGGCATGAGGCCAATGCTGATAGAGACGCAGGCATTGGTGAGCACATCGGCTTATGGTACCCCGCAGCGCACCGCTACGGGCTTTGATACCAAACGGATGAGCATGTTGTTAGCTGTGCTCGAAAAACGCTGTGGCTTCCATTTAGGGGCTAAGGATGTGTTCCTGAATATAACCGGCGGTATCCGAGTAGAAGACCCGGCTATTGACCTGGGACTGGCTGCGGCTATCATATCTTCATACCAGGATATCCCCATCCCATTTAAAACCTGTTTTGCCGGTGAGATCGGTCTATCAGGCGAAATAAGGGCGGTAAACCGGGTAGAGCAACGTATTGCCGAGGCACAAAAATTAGGCTTCGAACAAATATTTATATCTAAATATAATCTTCCATCATCGGCGCAGGATAAAAAGAAGATGGACCTTTCGCGTTATAAGATCGAGATAAAGGTAGTATCCCGCATTGAGGAAGTATTTGAATTATTGTTTGGCTAAATCAAAGGCCTAAAAGCAAAAGCCCGGTTTACTTTAATAAACCGGGCTTTTGTATGTTTTGCTTATTGCCTATTGATAGGTTACCGTAATTTTACGAATAACGTTATTGTCAAAATCGGCAACGTATACGTTACCGGCTGCGTCTACGGTTAAGCCCTGCGGGTTAGCGAACCGGGAAACAGCGCCTGCGCCGTCAACATAGGCGTGTGTATTTAAAGCACCGCCCAATATATACAAAACCTTTTGGCTGGTTATTTCTAATATACGCCCGCTTTCATCTGATATATATAAGGTGCCTGCTGCATCAATTGCAAGTGCGATGGGGGCGCTCACTATGCTTTTTTGTACTTTATTACCGGCATAAGTAGCGGTGGCGCCGGTTGCTATGGTAACAACGCGAATGGCCTTATTATTCACATCGGCAACATACAAATTGCCGTTTTTATCAACCGCTACAGCGCAGGGGCGGTTAAACACAGAGTAAGGGCCTGTTGTTCCGTCTACATAGCCGG
>Ga0193702_1000071_pt1 | contig 42859 bp, 41 predicted proteins | sample U3a1metaG_FD_143060 | JGI IMG/M metagenome (GOLD analysis project Ga0193702, IMG submission 143060) | Soil microbial communities from a riparian zone of the East river system, Colorado, United States - U3a1 | ecosystem: Environmental > Terrestrial > Soil > Riparian zone | place: USA: East River... | reverse complement strand
AAGGCTTTAATGAACTCACAATATTTAGGGTATATGGTGGCAATCTTTCCTGGCCATGATTCTTCCTTATGCGGCCAGCTTAGCCAGGTGGCGGTATGAGGGTGCCATTCGGCGGGGAAGTGGTATCCGGCTTTAGCCGGATAGTCCATAGTCGATGGTCGATGGTCCATGGTTTTTATAGTTTGTTTCTTAATGCTGTGATCATTTTCGTTAATGATTCGTATTCATCGTAAAGCTTTTGAAAATCGTCATCAGCAATTATTCTCCTCTTTTTGCAATAAAAAGGCACGAAACCACTTCTATGCCAGACCGTAAAGAATATCCAAGAAATTGCTTAAATACTGCATTGGTTTGGCCTGTACAACCTTCGGCGATATTTAGAACTACCGAATCGGCTGCTCTTTTTATTTGGGAAGTTAGGACATACAATTCATCCTTAGGAAAACTTTTTTTTGTCAACGAATCTACTTCTTCAGTTAGATCCAATGCTTTTTGCCAAACAAGAAGACTTTCAAAATTAAATGCCATTTTTCTATTGCTATGGTCTATCGACTATGGTCCATGGACTTATATTAATCCTCGTCTAAAAGTCGTTTAGTAATAGGTTGATAGGAATCAATTCTCCTGTCGCGTAAAAATGGCCAGTGGCTGCGGTAGTAGTCTGATTTGCCGAGATCAAGTTCCTGTACTATAACTTCCTCATCATTATGTGATGCCTGGTAAATGATAGTGCCAAACGGGTTAGAAAAGAACGATCCTCCCCAAAATTTAACGCCTGCTTCTTCGCCTACACGGTTTACGCTTACTACGTGCACGCCATTAGCTACCGAATGGGAACGTTGTATAGTTTGCCAGGCATTGTATTGTTCGGTATTGGTGGCCTCATCCTGCGTGGTTGCCCAGCCTATGGCGGTTGGATAAAATAATATCTCGGCACCCATTAAGGCAGTTATGCGGGCAGCTTCCGGATACCATTGGTCCCAGCAAATTAATACGCCTATGGTAGCAAATTTGGTTTTGAAAACTTTATAACCCGTGTCGCCGGGAGTGAAGTAGAATTTTTCGTAAAAGCCGGGATCATCCGGTATGTGCATTTTGCGATATTTACCTAAATAAGCGCCATCAGCATCAATAACCGCGGTTGTATTGTGATAAACGCCTTGCGCCCGTTTTTCGAATAATGAAGCGATGATAACTACATTTAATTCTGCTGCAACTTTGGTCAGCTCATCAGTTGATGGGCCGGGGATGGCTTCGGCCAGTTTAAAATTATCGTAATCTTCTACATCGCAAAAATAAAGCGAGGTGAAAAGTTCCTGTAAACAAACTATCTGCGCGCCTTTTTTGGCCGCTTCGCGTACCTTAGCTATAGCTTTTTGCAAATTAGCCTGCTTATCAGCAGTACAGGTCATTTGCACTAATCCAACGTTGACTTTGCTCATGGCGCAAAAATAGTGTTTTTAGAGATTGGGTTATAAAGATTAGTGATTAGTTTATGTTATAGCGAATTAACAGTAATTAACTAATCAATAAACAACTTTTCTTAGCTTTGCGGAAATCTCGCCTATCATGACAGACGAACATTCGAAAAATAGTAATCAACAAGCTGGTGACTTTGATCCAAGCGAATCCTTTCCTTATGAAGCCCCGGAATCGATAGTTGAAACTAAAAAGCCAAAAACATTTAAAGGCAAGTTGTGGAACATTACCAAATTGCTTTTAAAAATTGGTGCTACCGGGTTGCTGCTTTACTATGTTCTGCATAAAATAGATTTGGGCAGGGTTAAAGAGCTGGTTTCGCAATCAAATCCGTGGTGGATGGTTGCGGCAATAATTACTTATTTTATCTCTGTCATGATTTCTGCATTTAGGTTGATGAGCTTTTTTAAATCAATAGGCTTGCATATTGGATGGAAATTTAATTTGCGCTTATACATGCTGGGCATATTTTATAACCTGTGTTTGCCGGGTGGTATTGGTGGTGATGGCTATAAAATTTACTTGCTAAACAAACGTTATAAACAACCTGCAAAAAAGGTTTTTTGGGCAATATTATTTGATCGTTTAAGTGGTTTTTGGGCTATCGGGTTTATAACCGTAGTGCTTATCATATTTCTCCCACAACTAAAAATACCAATTGTATTGGCCTGGAGTGTTTTTTTAGCGGCCACTGCGTTGTATTACTTTATAGCTCACAAGTTTTTTAATGATTATGTTAAGTTTTTTTGGGAGGCACATGCCAAGGCTGTTGCAGTACAATCTTTCCAGGTATTAACCATCATATTGGTGATGATAGGTTTAAACCACGAAGGTAAATTCGCCCCTTATTTATCAGCTTTTTTAGCATCATCAATGGCTGCCGTGGTTCCATTTAGCATTGGGGGATTGGGTTTCCGCGAGTTTATTTTTAAATATGTTGTTACAGATATTTTTCATTCGGACGGAGAGTTGGCTGTAGTGCTGAGCTTGTCTTTTTATGTAATATCAGCAATTGTAGCCTTATTAGGTGTTTATTATGTGTTTCGTGATGATAAACTGGAAGAAGCATAAGTTATGAATATTATTGTAACAGGTGCAAGCAGCGGGGTTGGTTTTGAGGCGGTATTGGAGCTGTTGTTATCCGGCGATCATAAGGTTATAGCCCTTGCCCGGTCGCAGGATAAATTGGAGCGTTTAGCTGAAATAGCAGATGGTCTAAGCCCTGACTGCATTTTATATCCTATTACTTTTGATATTGTGCATGATGATTACGCCGACCTACAGCAATTTATTGCTACGCGTTTTGATAATCACATTGATATCCTGATCAACAATGCCGGGGTTTTAATTAACAAACCATTTGCCGAACTATTGGAAAGCGACTTTGTTGAAATGCTGCAAAGCAATTTTATAGGGCACGTACGGATGATACAAAACCTGTTTCATTTAATGCCTGATGGATCGCACATTGTTAATATTGGTAGTATGGGTGGTTTCCAGGGGAGCGCCAAGTTCCCTGGATTGGCAGCCTATTCTGCAAGCAAAGCAGCACTACACAATTTAACCGAATGCCTGGCGCAGGAATTTGCAGAACAAGGAATAAAAGTTAATTGCCTGGCGTTGGGCTCTGCTCAGACTGAAATGCTGGAGAAAGCTTTCCCGGGCTATGAATCACCGGTGTTGGCTTTTGAAATGGGCAAATACATAGCTGATTTTGCCTTAACAGGGCATAAGTTTTTTAACGGGAAGATATTACCTGTAGCGGTGAGTACGCCGTAAATGAAAAAGCGCATCAGGGTTGACGCGCTTTTTATGATTTCGTGAAATTTCTATTTTAGAAAGTAGTAGAACAGAGCAGAGGTTGCGATTAATTACGTTGTCCCAAAGAAAAATACCCATTTAAGCAAACTGATATTTAACTTGCTGATTTCATTATGTAAATCTGCAAGATCTGCTTTTGTGGCTATATTTTCAATACCTTTTACCATGTTACTTTTTTAGATATAACAGAATAATAGCCAATGTCGCTCCAACCTGGCCAATCCAAAAGATGAACATCCATTTAATATTATCAGCCTTTGATTCAGCGATTTTAGTGCTTAGATCAGAATTGACCTGAGCAATTCTTTCGTTGACAATTGCAATATCATCTTTAGTGGCTAATGATTTAATAGTTGCTTCCACAGATCGTTCTGTTTTGTTATCAATGTATTTAAACATAGCCTCGGTTGTATCGCTACCCAATTTATCAGATAACAGTTTATATAGCCGGGCGGTTTCTTTTGCTTCTAAGTACATAACAAATATAATGATAAGGTTTAGGATTTCAAATATTTACGCCTTAGCTGCGTGCACCAAGCTTTATAAATTCATTCACAACTATTTCTGATACATAGCGTTTTATGCCATCCTTATCGGTATAGTTGCGGTTGGCCAGTTTCCCTTCGATGGCTACCTCATCACCCTTTTTTAGGTATTCTTCCGCAAATTTTGCCTGCTGCCCCCATAGCACTAAATTATGCCATTGGGTTTCGGTTACTTTTTCGCCCTTGTCGTTCTTATAACTTTCATTTGTAGCGATAGACATACGCGCTAATTTTTTGTTGCTGTCAAATGTTTTTACTTCGGGATCCATACCCAGGTTGCCTACCAGGCGTACGCTGTTTCTTAATGAGTTCATGTTTTTTAATTTACTGTTTTGCTATTTGTTAATTGACAGGACAAAGGTGGGATGAACAAGAAATATTAATCGGTTATTAAGCGTTTATAGTCGACAGTTTTCGTTTGCAAACGTTTGCAAGCGGGTAATATTTTGATTACCTTAGCCTTATGAATTCAGAGAAAACCTGTTTAGATTGCGGCAATGTGATACACGGCCGTGCCGATAAGAAGTTTTGCAATGACCTTTGCCGTAATAATTATAACAACCAGCTTAATAGCAATAGCTATAATTTGGTGCGTAATATTAACAACGTTTTGAAGCGGAACCGCAGGATACTGGAAGAGTTAAACCCGACGGGCAAAACCAAAACTACCCGCGAGCGAATGGCTTCCAAAGGGTTCAACTTTAAATATCTTACCCATAAATATGATACCCAAAACGGCAAGACCTATCATTTTTGCTATGAGTATGGTTACCTGCCTTTGGAAGGGGATGAGGTTTTATTGGTGAAGCGCGAGGATAAGGAATAGTTAATCTATCACTTCTTTTGCTGCAGTTGTTTTAGTGAAAAATAGTCCCAAACTCATTACTATGCTTGTCCCTAATATCACCACGAATAGTAAACCTGTTTCCACACCTTTAATTTTTAGATCGGGCGGAAGGCTATAATACAGCAATACACTTATCAGGCCACGTGGTACCAATACCAGTTCGGGCATCAGGTCGGTACGGGCTATCAACTTAATGTATAATAATCTCACCAGGTAAATAGCCAGCAAAATAACTCCACCGCTTAATAATAACGACCAGTTTTGTAACTGGTTAATATCCATAGTTAAGCCGAATATGATAAAGAAAAACGTACGCAGCAGAAAGGCGCTTTCTGCAGAAAGCTGGAACAGTTGTTTAATATCATATCCTAATTTGGGGTAAAGGAAGTATTTGTTGAATAACGGTATTTTGATCTGATTGGCATTGTTTAAAAACAGGCCAAGCGCCAGTACGATAACTAATGAGGATAAGTGAAAAAGCTGGCCAATTGAATAAACCATTATCAGTAAGGAAATAATAAGGAACGATTTGATATGATGATTTAACCGTCCGATCAGGTAAAGCAATAGCAGGCAGGAGCAAACCGAAATAAACAGGATGGAACTTAGTTCGAGCCCTAAATTGGTGAACGACAAAACGCTTATTTGCTTGTTGTTGATCATGAAATTAAACAGGATAACCGTAAGGATATCAGAAAAAGAAGACTCATAAATGATAAATTCTTTTTTCTCTTTATTTATATGGGATGATGACGGGATAGCCACTGCAGAACTCACTACGCAAAAAGGAATAGCATTAATAAAACAACGGTAATAATCCTGCCCGCTGATGTAGCTTATTATCCAGGTTATCAGGAATGATGAAGCCAATAGGGTAACAAACGCTGACAGGAAGGATTGCCTGATCACCTTGTTTTTGTCTTTACTATACTTTAGCTCCAGCGCGCCTTCAAACACAATGAGTATTAAACCCAGTGTTCCCAGAGTTGGCATTATAGCCGCGAAATTATAATTGGGAAAGTTAAAATAGGCAACTACTTGCCCAATGGTAATGCCCAGCAGCATAAGCAAAATAACAGATGGTATTTTGGTTTTGCCGGCAATAATATCAAACAGGTAAGAAAATATTACCAGCCCGCTTAAAATAATGGTAATGTCATAGTTAGTGGTAGTATCTTTTTACTAAGATTAAAATCATTCATTAATTCTACTCACTCCAATTATATCGCACTTTTTATCAAATTTAAAACGCCATTCCTGTAACATTAAAGCCCCAAGTGCATTTTTTGCTCTTAGCTTATGCGTCATTTGATACCCAATAAAGCGCGGTTTATAATTTGACATTGCGATGTCTTCAAGTTTTTTAATACTATCAATGGTTTTTTGATAGATAGGCTTATGAGCATTCCATTTATCATAATCTTTAATTAAAAGATTACTATTTTCTATTTCTATATCTGTACTTATAATTTCCAATCTTAGGTATGCAGAATCGGTATAGACTGTATTATATAAAGTATCAAGATTTCCAAAACTTATGGATTCGTAGCTTTTAGGGTCATTAAGTGTAGAATCAATATAAGATTTGATATTTAACTTTGCGAGTCCTTCCTTTGTTTTTTGTTTCGAACATGCCGAGATGAATAAAACAATCGAGAATATAACGAATAATTTTTTCATAATTGATTAAATAAAAAAAGCCACTTGTTAGGTGGCTTAAATGTATAGAATGTTTTTGAAATTTCAATCATTATCGGGAAAATCAAGAAACATAGTCTCGCCGTATTCGGGATATACCCTGTTTACCATATCTATGTATTTTCGCCATGTGGTAGTGGCTTTTGCTAATGCGATTAAGCCACCGAAAAACTCTCTAAGTTTTGGAGTGCCTATTTCATCGGTCAAAAATTGGAAATGTTTGTGTTCTCTATACCCTTTTTCGTTTTTGGGATTACGGATTTCTAACTGTTTTAACAAACCGGGTGCAATTCTTTTATAGATAAGTTTAATAGTCCATTTAGCAATAGCGCCGGGCCTCTTTTGTGCATTTTCGGGCTTCCATTCCCAATTATTTAACTTGAACCATTGTTTATAAAGCTCTAAAGGAAATGTTACTTCATATTTTTTAGCTTCTTCTAATAGCAACTTGTTTAAAATATCATTCAGCGCATCGGCCACTCTCACATTCTGATAACCTGTTACTTCATCTATTAAAGCTATTATGCCAACTTTAGCAACCGATCTAATAATAATTTCCGCAAAAACCGCATATTCTTGTTGTATTTCATTCAAAACGCCCGCCCGATTTAGGTCTATTAGCGCATAGCATATATCTATGAATAAAGTGGCTTCATAGCCATTAGAAGCGGGTTGTGAGCCTCCGGCATCAACCCTTTTAAAAGGAATTGGGGTCGAAACGCCCGCCACAACTTCATCAGGGAACCCGTTTTTAGCCGTCACGAGCCTTGTTAACATTTCACCGCTCCGGCCCGCATAACCGATTGCCTTTTGTATTCCACTCCGGGATAAAACCCGTGTACCGTCCTCTAATACATAACAGGGTATTTCTAAAGCCCCGAATTTCAAAGGAGTTTTATCTGAACCAAAAATGGCTTTCTTTATTTTATTGCTCATTATCTTACAGCTTTTTGAAGTGTTAATGCGAATACATCTATATTTTTACGCTCATTATATCTAAAGCAAAATTCATTGATATAGGCGTTTAAATGCTTTGGAGTAACGTAATGGAATTGACCTATTACGCCACGTTTTAGAAGTGACCAAAAGCCCTCTAACGTATTTGTATGGCAAGCGCCGTTTACATATTCATTCATTGAGTGCTTAACGATGTTATGCCCATATAATAAGGCTAACCCATTATAAGACTTCCATTCATCAGTCATTATTTGAGAGCCTGGCTTAACGTGTGCTTTGATAATGGTTTTTAGCGTTTTGCCGGATACGTCTTTTACCTTTCCGGCTTTTACTTTGCCGTCACGTTGTACCATGCCGAATACTGGCGTTTTATCGTCACCGCCTCTGCCTTGTCCGCCCTCTGTTTTTTTATCTTTATGACGGTTTTTATTCTTTCCGCCAACATAAGTTTCATCACATTCAATTATACCCTCTAATAAGTCGCCGTATTCAACAAAAGCCTTGCGTATACGCATTAACATATACCATGCGGTATCTTTAGTCACTTCAATATCACGAGCCAACTGACGTGCGCTCATGCCCTTTTTAGCGTTCAACACTAAAGATATAGCTAAGAACCATTTTTGAAGATCGCATTTGGTTTTATGGAATATTGTACCAACCGTAACGCTAAAAGAGGTATTACAATTATTGCAATGGTATCTATTCTCTTTGTTTACTGGAGTTTGATTTGTAGATTTACAGTATGGGCAAACGGGTTCGTTATTCCATCTTACTAATTCAAGATGCTTAATGCAATCTTTTTGAGTAGGAAATTGCTTGTAAACTTGTATGATATTCATATCTGTATGACTTAATGGTAGTCAAATATACAGACTATATTTTATATATGCAAATTTATTTTCATTTATTTCACTACCGTTAACTATGACGTTACCAAAATAATTAATGATGTATTTGACGTCAATATAAGGCCGGTTAAATAAATCAGTCCAATTTACAATTCTATCAACATTTAAATAGGATAAATGTTCGCATCATTTAATTATCATAGCGCTGTATTTTACAAAACAGTGAGACTACTGCGGGTGTTACTCATCATATTTGCATAAAAAAACTCATGCCACATCTGTTTTCTCCATTAAAAATTAAAAGCATTGAATTTAAAAACCGTATAGCAGTATCGCCGATGTGCGAGTACTCCAGCGATGACGGCTTTGCCAACAACTGGCACCTGGTGCATTTAGGCAGCCGCGCTATTGGCGGGGCCGGATTGGTGATTACCGAAGCTACGGCTGTATCGCCCGAAGGACGTATAACCTTTGCCGATCTGGGTATTTACAAGGATGAGCATATTGTGAAACTTAAGGAGATAACAGATTTTATACATCAACATGGTGCAATCGCTGGTGTTCAACTGGCACATGCAGGCCGTAAAGCCAGCCATGTTCAACCCTGGAATGGCGGCGCACAAATACCATCAGATCATCAAAATGGATGGAAAGCGGTTGCTCCAAGTGCCATTCCGTTTACAGGTAATGAAGAAGCCCCGTTTGAATTGGATAAAGCAGGCATAGAAAAGATAAAAGCAGATTTCAAAGCTGCCGCTTTAAGAGCCACAAAAGCCGGATTTAAAGTAATAGAACTCCATGCCGCACATGGTTATTTAATAAATGAATTTTTATCCCCTCTAAGTAATCGCCGTACAGATGAGTACGGCGGATTGTTTGAGAACAGGGTACGCCTGTTATTAGAAATTATAGAAACAGTACAGAAAACCTGGCCTGCGGATAACCCATTATTTGTACGTATATCTTCAACCGATTGGACAGAGGGCGGATGGACGATAGAAGATTCTGTAACCTTGGCTGAAATATTAAAAGATAGAGGAGTTGACCTGGTAGATTGCTCATCTGGCGGTAATATATCCACAGCTAAAATCCCCTTGAAACCCGGTTACCAGGTTGAATTTTCTGAAGCGGTACGCACTACCGGCATTTTGACGGGCGCAGTAGGATTAATTACTGAACCTAAGCAAGCTGATGACCTTATAAAAAACGGCCAGGCTGATTTGATTTTCCTGGCGCGCGAAATGCTGCGTGATCCTCATTTCCCGCTACGTGCAGCTCACCAATTGGGCCACGAAGTTAAATGGCCGGTGCAATACGAACGTGCAAAGTGGCATAGCTAAATCACCATAACTGGTAATGTTTATTTAATATTCATTAACAGCTAACAATAAAACAAAAACGTATTTTTACCATTAACAACTATAAAAACTCAAACTATGAAACGTACAGCAAAAGCCCATTGGAATGGCACTTTAATGGAAGGAAAGGGAGAAATATCTACCCAAAGCACCACGCTTAATAATACCCAATATTCGTTTAAAACCCGCTTTGCGGATGGCGTGGGTACCAACCCCGAAGAATTAATTGCGGCAGCACATGCAGGCTGTTTTACGATGGCCGTAGGCGCCGCTTTATCACAGGCCGGCTTTACTCCGGGCGACTTGACTACCGATGCTATTTTAGACCTGGATATGCAGGCATTAGCCATTACCGGCATCCATCTGGAACTAAAGGGATCGGCTATTGAAGGGGTATCTGAAGACAAGTTTAAAGAAATTGCAGAAGGCGCTAAAGCTAATTGCATCATTTCTAAAGCGTTGAACGTGCCTATTACGTTGAATGTGAGTTACCAATAAACAAGTTTCAATATTATTAAAAAAGGAATTATGGAATGTACCATAGTTCCTTTTTTAATTTAGATCAATACCCAAGTTGTGCCCGTTAGTCCGGATGTTCCATCCCGGACTGAAATCTTTGCAGATTTGCAATCTGCGGGAATAATGCCTGGGTTGGGATTACAAATCCCGTACATCTCAGTCTGGTATTGCAAATCCGGACTTAACGAACAACAGAACATTTTTAAAAGCGAATGGTTATCCTATCAACCATAATTGTTTTTACCATGAAAAATCCATTCAAAAAAGAAAACCATACCGCGCTGATAGCGACAATAGCCATTGCCACCGTGGCGGCAGGTGCCATAGCCTTTTTATACTTCACCGAAAAAGGTAACGATACGCGAAAGGGACTGAAGAAAAAAATGAAGTCGGTGGCTAAAAACGCGGCTGTAGATGCCATCAGTAAAAAGATGAAGATCCGTAAAAAAGTGGTTAATGCGGTAGCAGACCACGTAGCTGAATAACGTGGGCAGCGGTTAGAAAGCCGGGTCACAAAACAATCAGCTTGTTTTTTATAGCATATAAAACCAGGCCGATGCGGCTTTTGGTTTGCAGTTTTTCAAAAAGCCGGTCGCGGTAATCATCTACGGTGCGTACGCTGATGCACATTTGGTCGGCAATTTCTTTATAGGTGAGTTCGGTGCCGGCTAATTTTAAAAATTCAAGCTCGCGGATGTTTAGTCGCACTTCATCTGTTTTTTGGTTAAAATTGCTTATCAAATGCCGGGTAACAAACTCCGGGAAATAAACCTCGCCCTGCGATACACTTTGCAGAGCCCTTTCAAATTCAAGCGGTTCTGCATCTTTTAATAAATAACCTTTTACGCCAATCTTAACCATCTGCAGCACCTTTTCTGCATCTTCAAACATGGATAGTACAATAATATTTACATCGGGATAATTAGCGCGTATCCATTGCGCTGTTGCTATGCCATCCTTTTTTGGCATGTTGATATCCAACAATATCAGGTGCGGTTTAAGTTTTGGCGTTAGTTTTCGACTCAACTCTTCGCCATCACCGGCTTCGAAAAGAATTTTGTATTGTGGAAATTTATTAATGAGCGATGCTATGCCGCTTCTAAACAGGCGATGATCGTCAACCAGGGCTATTTGGATAGTTTCCATCAGCGTAAATATGTTGTTCTAGAGGGTTTAGGGTAACCTTAATACTACAACCTTTACCTGGTAAGCTGTCAATAATTGCTACAGCGCCAATTAAGGCTGCCCTGTTCTGCATGTTTTTTAACCCCGATCCACGTATATTATTCAGTTCGTTGGGCCCAAAACCATTGCCATCATCTTCGAGGATCAAATTAAATATTTCTTTTGAATACTGCAAGCTGATTTTTAGATGTTTAGCATTTGCATGTTTTAGCGTATTGTTCAGCGCTTCCTGGAAAATGCGGAACAGTACCAGCTCCCGTTCTTCGCCTAACGGAAAGCTATCCCCATCAATTATTAATTCTGTTTTAAGCAAACCGCTGTTGTTGATGCGGCCTGCCTCAATCTCAATAGTTTTTATTAAACCCAATTCGGCAATATGTTCAAAACTTAAGCTTTTTGACAGGTTGCGCAAATCGTTAATTACCTGTGCAACCAACTCACGGCTCTCTTCAATTTTTAACTGTTTTTCGTTTTCGTCAACATTGCCCGCCATAGCCAGGTTTAATTTTACAAAGGATAGTACCTGGGTAATGTTATCATGGATCTCGCGGCTGGTGTGGTTTAGGGTTTGCTCCTGTACCTCAATTTGGGTTTTTAAAAGTTCCTGGCGGAAGGTGGATTGAAGCAGCTGTTTTTCTTCAATATGCTTCTTTTTACGTTGATTGTAAATAAAAATGTACAGTACAATAAAAGCAAGCGCCATTAAAAAAATAAGCGTTGTAATTAAAATTAAGCCTTTGGTATCGAACTCAGCCATTTTCTACAAATAAATGAATAACTCCAGCAACCATATAGCAGTATAATTAATACTTTAAGAATGTAGCTGCTTAATATTTGTTTAGCCTGACTTTCGTCTTTACCCCAATATAGATCAATTGCTGTACTGCCAAAATAGAAAAGCAATACACCCATAACCCACCAAAAATCGGCAGAAAATTTCAGGTCAACATAACTGTCGTCTTTAAGCAATAAATAAAAATAACATAAAGCATACAATGAGAAGAGTACCGACATGATATTGTTGGTGTTATAGTTAAAAAACATAAAACCATGGATGCGTATATCTATTATATAAACGATAAACAGTAGCAACAGCCCGCCTATTATATATTTTTTGCTGTTGAAATAATAGTTAAAGAGATTGTTAAACATTAAACTGATGAAACCTGCCTCAAAAATCATAGATATATTGTAGGGCCATTGGTTATTATGATGAAGAAACCTTCTTAAATAAATAGCAGATAGTTCAGCTAAACAAACAATCAAAAGATAGAAACCGAAATATTTCCATACCCGGTTTTTATCTTTTAGTAAACAAATAACAGCCATTAAAAAACACAGCATTTCAATGGCTGTATTTGAAGTAAAAAAGTAATGAAACAGCATTTTTATTTTTTAGAATTCATTTTTGGTGGAGCAACAGCTGGAAGTTTCTTTCTAAAACCATCTGTATCAGTATTGCAATTTTCCGGGCACATTTCGCCTTTATCTTCAGGAGCCTCTTTCGGAAGGCTTCTAAAATAAGATTGTTCATGCTTAATTGCGGATTTTTGAATTGGGCGGCAATCAAAAAAGTCACTGTGGGGCAAGCCATTTTGTGGATCCTGTCCGGTTGTTGCGATTATGAATGCGTCCCTATTTCTAACATCCATGGCCTCGGTAGGTGTGTGTGTTGCAAAATAAATACGTATGCCGTCACATCCCGGAACTGCAGCGAGCTTTTCAAAAAAATCTGTCTCAAACCATTCAGAAACTGTGTTTGCAACATCGTTACCAAAGCCCCTTACCATTGCTTCTGCATCAGCCCTTTTTATATAATGCGGATGTGTGCTAAAGTCACAGGAGGCATCGTCACTCGTATTACCGCTAACCGCGTATAATTTAGCACCTGATGATGGTACTCCAGGCAATGAAACGCTTCCCGCAACACCTGTTTCGTTAAACAAATTTTCTGGTAAATGTGCATAATAATCATGATGGAGCTTGGTTTTAAGAACCGGATCGTAAATGCTGTCTGTTGTTGTAACCAGTAATATAGATATTTTTGATGGGTTTGTAACGTCGCTTGCAAAGTAAATCCGTACACCATCAACTTTGTACTTTGCACCCGCCTGACTTTTGGCGTCATCATGCAATAAGGTTACTATATCCTTAACCACGTTTATATCAAACCAGAAATTTAGTTTAGAAAGACTTTGCTTTTTGTAAATATTATCATGAAAACTCTTTATCAGCGCTTCGGCTGTTGCCTGATCAATATTGTTTAATGATTTATATACCGTACTACTTGGCACCGCGGGCATTATATCAGTTATCTTTTTTTTGTTTCCGCCGCCACAGCCGGCTATTGCTGCAAGCAACACTCCAGTTGCTATCACCGATAATAATTTTTTCATGACAATTTGGGTTTAAGTTTAATAAATCAAGTTCCCTCCAAAGTACAAGCTATTTATCATTTTTTCCACCCCGTGTTTTCACGGTATTTTATACAGTTATTAAACTGTGTAAATACCGTTTTATCCCCGTTCTCTTGCCTTTGAAGTTTACTCAATTTTGGGTTAAGCAATCAATGATTGGTTGCTTCCGGCATCGCCGAAAATGATATGCAGGATAAGTAAAAATCAAAAAAATGGACACAACAGTTTTAATAAACGAAATTTTATTAGGGGGGCTTTTAGGCGTCCTCGGCCAGGGGATAAGAATGGCGGTAGGCCTTAATAAACTCCACACCAGTAATGTAACCAAAGCTTTAAATAACGAAGATGCTGATAATTTTAGTGTTAGCAGGCTGATACTAAGCATTTTTATTGGCTTTATTGCTGGGGCAATTGCATTGCTTATAAAAGGCGGTTCAATTACAGACGCGAATAAAACCGAATACATATTTGCGATCATGGCGGCCGGGTATTCTGGTGCCGACTTTATAGAGGGAATATTCAAAACCTATATTTCAAAAATTAATCCACCATCCCGATCAGATAATACAGCTAAAAAGGCTAATCAGCAGCCATTAACCGTACCCGATGAATCGAACTAAATAAACAAAATAAGGATAACATATCATGAATATTATTAATGTTCCCAGCCCAAATTTTAATGTCGGCCGTCATATCTACGTTCCTGAAGCCATTGTAATACATATTATGGAAGGCACTTTAAACGGTACGGATAGCTGGTTTCAAAGTACTATATCCCAGGTATCGGCCCATTATGGCATAGGCAAAACGGGAGAAGTGCATCAATATGTAAAGGAAAGTAATACGGCATGGCATGCCGGGCGTGTTAATTTGCCAAGCTGGAATTTAATTAAACCGGCTGCAAATGGTTTATATATTAACCCCAATTATTACACTATTGGTATTGAACATGAAGGGTATGCAGATACCGACTGGACAGATGAAACGTACAATACCAGCAGCGGTTTAATAAATGACATCAGTAAACGATGGAATATTCCGCTTGACCGCCAGCATGTTATCGGCCATCATGAAATATTTTCTTTAAAAACATGCCCTGGTAATAAGGTGGATATAAATAAACTTATTGCTTTGGCTACAAACCATGTATAATTAAAATAGCAAAATATAAATAACCGGGTAAGCCGAAAACGAATTTAGAGTAGGCAAAAAATAATGTAAATCTAAAAATGACCACAATTATAAAAGTATTAATGTATTCTGGTAAACAGGATCCATCCTGGGAGTTAACAAAAGAACAAGTAGATCAGTTAAAAAACATTCTTGATCAAAAAAAAGAGACGACTTTTATGATGTCTGCACAATCTGCTGGGATTCTTGGATATCGCGGATTTGTAATCGAATCATATGAGTCATCAATTCCTGCAAAAGCATTTTGCTTTGACGGGATAATTGACATCAATGATCAACAGCAGCTTAATTTTATTGATGCCGATAGCTCTCTAGAAAACTTCTTACTTAAAACCGCCGCAGGTGTATTAACTGAAGATGAAATAAAATACATAGATAGCGAAATCTTAAAAAATGTAAAAAGCGGTCCGGCATCAATAAGTAAATCATTAAAAGCCACCTTTGATTTATTAACCGTACCGCCTTATAATCCTGGTAAATGGAATATCCCTTCGGTTCAGCCCTATAACAATTGTTATAATTATGCTAACGACAAAATTACAAACACATTTGCACAACCTGGTAGAGGAAGTGGTTCAACTATAGCTAATTCTTTATGCGGCACAGTAAGTCCTGCCGCTCAAACAGATGGCCAAATTAGCATAACAAATGCATCGGGAACACCTGCAGATGGCCAATTTATTGCTTTGGTAAGTGCAAATACTCCAACATTTAAGGATTACCATTGGTACCGGTTAGATTTAAATGGCTTATGGTCGCACAAGCCGGGTAGCACGCCTGCACGAAATACAGATAATTCAGGAAAACTAATTAATGATCCTAGAAATTGTAACAGAGGGCCATACGCTGATTTTTGTGGATTTTTTCATTGTATTCCATCTAAAACCACAATTAGGTAAAGATGCAGGTGGAGCATATAAATAAAACTTTTGTTTCATCACAAATCTATAATTAAACCGGGGAAGCCGAAAACGGATTTAGAGTAGGCAGTTAAATAAATAAAAAATGAATTATCAACATCAAATTTTAGGAACTATTATCGCGTCAGTGCTGAATTACGACCAGCTTTGTAAGGAGATGACGCAAAACCCAGCTATTGACAATGCGAGTTCATCATACGCTCCCTGCGATGGGCGGGATATTAAAGGTTCTCAGCTCGAAATCAGAACTAATCACAGCATTACAAACACTCCCGATTTAAGAGGCAAATTTCTCCGCTGTTTAAATGTTATATATAGCGTAGGCCAGCCTTTGCCATTTGACCCTAAGCAAGACGGGGACCCAGAAAGTAATCGGGTTGTGATGGATTATCAAAAAGATGGTTTTACATCCCACTCACACCCGGCACAAAGCAGTGGAGGATTTGCTCATAACGGTGGCCCTGGAATGGGTATGCAAAGTAATAACGGGCAGCAATTTGAATTTTTAGCTCCGAATATTACAACCTCTGCTGTGGGAATAAATGAAACGCGCCCAAGAAATGTCTCTGTTTATTATTATATAAAAATAAATTAATAATATAAACAGGCTAATTCAAACACTCGTTATATAAAAGCAAGTATTTTATTTTCAATTAATTATAGACCAGATTATCATGAAAAAAAATCTTACCTCAACGCAAAAAACGTCAACCAAGGAAGTTTTACGTTTCGCACATCCTTTTTATACAAATACACATCTTGAACAACGCCCTGTGGTAAACGGTATAGGTACAAGGATGACTGACTATATTAAAACACAGCTTGAACCTATCCCCGCGCCTCAACGCGACCCTGCTATGATGCTATCCGAAATCATCGGTGATGCAGGTGTTGCAGAGATAGAGAAAGCCGGTGCTATAAGGTTTCACTCTGTAGGAGATACAGGGATGGAAACGGGGAATACTGAACAAATGGTAGCAGACGCAATGTCTAAAGATTACGATCCGGCTAAGCCAGATACATCCCCGGCATTCTTTTTTCACCTGGGGGATGTTAATTATTACGACAATACGGATAAAGGGTATCATGCCCAATTTTATGAGCCTTATAAAACTTATCCCGGTAAAATAATTGCAATTCCGGGTAATCATGATGGCGAATTATTCAAGTACGATGGATCAAGCACAGGACAAAAAATTTCACTTGGGGCCTTTCAGGAAAATTTTTGCCAACCCAAAACCGGAATACCTTCAGCAGCAGGGACTATTTACAGAGAAATGATTAACCAACCCGGTGTTTTTTGGCATTTAAATACTCCATTTGTTGATATTATTGGTCTTTATTCAAATGTGGCAGAAAACCCGGGTTATATAACTGTTAAAAGTGATGAAGTTAATGGGAATATTCAAAAAGATTGGTTAACAAAAACACTTGCAAATATAAGTGCTACAAGAGAAGCAGGCCAGCGTAAGGCATTAATAATAGCAACACATCACCCGCCATTAAGTTCGGGGAATCATTCCTCAAGTACAGAAATGCTTATAGATATTGATGATAGCTGTACAAAAGCTAATATAATGCCTGATGCTTTTTTATCAGCACATTCACACAATATTCAATGTTATACCAGGTATTTATCATTTAACAATAAAGATATTCAGATCCCATTTGTAGTATGTGGAGGAGGTGGGCGAACTATACAACATGTGCCAGATGCAGATGGAACAAGAATTAATGACCAAACAGTTATTAAATCATATCATACCTTTGATAAATCTTTAAAAAGTTATGGCTATTTAGATATTATTGTAACGTCAGATAAACTAACAATCAATATTTTTACTGTTGATAATCAAGGCAACAGAAGTTTGTTCAATACAATACAGGTACATTTAACCTAAAATCTTCATAAGTTAATATTAGCTAAAAAACTCTTTAGACTATACTAAAGAGTTTTTTATTTGTAAAACATGGTGAAGTATTAATTTCCTGTCTTACTGCCCACCGGCAACAAAAAGCATAACTCCGTTCCAACTCCCAAACTGCTCTTCGCCCATATTTTGCCTTTGTATTTTTCAATAAGGTCCTTACAAAAGAGCAGGCCCATACCGGTGCCAATTTCATTTTCGGTACCAACCGCGCTTACTACCTGGCTTTTAAAAAGGTTTTCCTGGTATTCCGGGGTCATGCCAACACCATTGTCTTTTAGGGTGAATATTATCCATTCGCTATCTTGCTGTTGGGCGGTTATTTCAATAACGCCATCCCGGTTAGAGAATTTAATGGCATTGGTTAAAAAATTATGTATCACTATCCGTATCGAATTTGGGTCGGCTAATGCTATTGTAGCCGGGGCTATATTAACAGTTATATTAATGTTTTTATGTTTTATAGAATCTTCCAAATGTATCAGTTCGCGGCTAACCACATCTTCAATATTAAAGCTTTTTATGGTGTTGCCGGTAGTATCAACCTGGCTGTTGGTCCAAAATAAAAGGGTATCTAAAAAGTCAGAGCTATGTTCTAATGTAATAAATACCCGGGGCACCATTTCAACAAATTCTTCGCGGGTAATACTGTCGTCGGTCATCAGGTTAAATAGCCCTCTTAAAGTACTTATGGGTGCCCGCAGGTCGTGCGCTAATACGGCAATTAACCGGTCTTTTAATAAATTTAGCTCGTTTAATTTAGCGGCCTGCTCATTCAGGTTTTCCTGCTGCGATATTATTTCATTGTTCTTTTCGGCTAACAGGATATTAATTTTTTGTTGTTTGCGCGTCCCCCTGTAATATACAATAGCAAGTATGGCCATAACCACCATGATAATGGCATATATCAAATTTGTGTTTTTTTGACGTGTTATTTTCTGGCGGAAAACATCTTCCTGTTGGTGTTGCTGCTCTGTAATTTCCTTTTGCTTTTTCAGGAAATCGACCTCCAGGTTGTAGGAGATTATCTTATGGATACTCTCATTATTATCAAGACTGTCTTTTAAAGCTGAATATAATTTGAGTTGCTTATAAGCCTGTTGAAAATGTTTTAGCCCGGCAAGGGCCACGCTAACCTGTAAAGTCGCGTCTGCTTTTGTACTTAAACTGCCCAAATTGTTGGCGGTAGCTTGCGCCTCAAGTGCGTAAGCATAAGCCGGGGTATAATTTTTTTCTAAATTATAAACAAGGGCAAGGCCTTCATAAGCATTAGCTTTATTATATTTTATTTTGTAATGTTCGGCCGATTGAAGCGATTGGTTAAGATAATCAATCGCAACATTGGTGTGCCCGGTATAATAATTGTACAACCCAAGGTCGTAGTAAATCAGGCTTATGCCCTCTTTGTCGCCCAATTCATGGAACATGTTTGATGCTTCTTTAAGGTAAGCGATGGCGTCTGCATATTTTTTTTGCGACATCAATACCTCGCCAATATTTTGACTTGCCGTGCTGATCCCTTGCTTGTCATGCGCCGCCTGCCATATAGCCATCGCATGATTAAAATAATCCAGCGCCTTTGGATAAAGCTCGATCCGTTGCATAATAGTGCCAATGTTGTTATAGCAATCTGCTGCCGCGAGGTTATTTTTATGCTTAATATCAATTATAAGTGATTTATAATAACAGTCAAGCGCTTTTGAAAAATCCCCTTTATTATCATAAGTTATACCCATTATGTTATAGCAATCTGCTATATCTGCCTCATCTGCTATTTTTAGGAGCAAAGCCAGCGCCATATTAAACAGGTTACCGGCATTGTCATAATTTCCTAAATAATCCTGTACCCTTCCTAATCCAATATAACTTTCGCTAATTCCGTGATTATCATTAAGCTGCTTGTATAATTTTAAAGCAAGGGTATAGTTTTTAGCCGAATTTGTATAGTCGCCTCGAAACGTGTTTACCGTTGCTATCCGTGAAGCCCCGTCGGCAATGCCTTTTAGGTAATTGATCTTTCTTGATAGCTTAATTTCAAGATCGCCGTAATAAGAAGTACTATCCGGGGAGGATTCAAAATACTCTTCGGCCAGTTTGTTGATACGGGATATGGTAAGCGTGTCAGGAAGTTTTGAGGTGTTTTTTAGGGCGGGTAAAATTAATCTTTTAAGACTATCAGCTGATGTATCTTGCTGTTTAGCAAATAGTACAAGGCCAACCAGATTGAAAATGAAGAATAAAGAGTAAAAATGTTTCAATCTATAGCGGTCAATTAATTAACACTAAATATATAATTTATTATTAAAAGCTACCACTTAAATAATGAACAAGCCCGTTAAATAAGTATTAAACGGGCTTATTAAATATTTTGTTCGCTATTCGTTTTACTACTTATCTCATTATCTCAGCAAATTTTTCCAGCTTACCAACCCCCCAATTATCTTATCCAGGTCATCAGCCGCCACACGTTCCTGCTGCATGCTGTCGCGATGGCGAATGGTTACGGTGTTGTCTTCTAAAGTTTGATGGTCAACCGTAATACAAAATGGCGTGCCAATGGCATCCTGGCGGCGGTAGCGTTTGCCAATGGCATCTTTCTCTTCGTATTGGAGGTTAAAGTCGAACTTTAGCTTATCCATTATTTCGCGTGCTTTTTCGGGCAGGCCATCTTTTTTAATTAACGGGAATATGGCCGCTTTTACAGGGGCAAGGCAAGGGTGTAAGCGTAATACGGTGCGACTATCCTGCTTTTCCTCGGTGCTCAGGTCTTCTTCTTCAAAGGCGTTTATCATCGTCAGTAAAAACATCCTGTCTAACCCTATAGAAGTTTCAATAACATAAGGGATATAGTTACCATAAGGCTTGCCATCGGCATCCAGTTCCGGGTCGAAATACTGCATTTTTTTACCGCTGAATTTCTGGTGCTGGCTCAAATCAAAATCGGTACGGCTGTGTATGCCCTCCACCTCTTTAAACCCGAACGGAAAATCGTATTCAATATCAACAGCTGCATTGGCATAATGTGCCAGCTTTACGTGGTCGTGGTAGCGGTATTTGGCTTCATCCGTGCCTAAGGCTAAGTGCCATTGCAGCCGGGTTTCTTTCCATTTTTTATACCATTCCATCTCCGTGCCGGGGCGAACGAAGAACTGCATCTCCATCTGCTCAAACTCGCGCATGCGGATGATGAACTGCCTCGCAATAACCTCGTTACGGAAAGCCTTGCCAATTTGCGCAATACCAAACGGTATCTTCATCCTGCCCGATTTTTGAACGTTAAGATAGTTCACAAATATACCCTGCGCTGTTTCGGGGCGCAGATAAACTAAATCGGCATCATCAGCAACTGCGCCCATTTGGGTGCTAAACATCAGGTTAAACTGGCGTACATCGGTCCAGTTGCGGGTGCCGCTAATGGGATCGGCTATTTCATGTTCAAGTATAATCTCTTTTAAACGTGGCAGATCTTCCGCTGTTAAAGCAGCATCCAGGTCTTTTTGCAATTGTTCTGCTTTAACAGTTTTACCGTCTTTGGTATATCGCTCTATTTTATCTTCAATTAACTGGTCGGCGCGATAACGTTTTTTAGAATCCTTATTATCTATCATTGGGTCGCTGAAACCATCAACATGCCCGCTGGCCTTCCATATCTTGGGGTGCATAAATATGGCCGAATCAATACCCACTATATTTTCGTGCATTTGCACCATCGCTTTCCACCAATAGGTTTTGATGTTGTTTTTCAGCTCCGAGCCAAATTGCCCGTAATCATAAACGGCGCTTAAGCCATCATATATCTCGCTGCTGGGGAAAACAAAGCCATACTCTTTGGCGTGTGCAATTACATTCTTAAAAAGTTCGTCGGTATTCTTGCTCATAGTGGCGCAAATATATGGCTTTTTGATAATTGTCTGAACCATGATTCGCGCAATCAAAGGATTCTCCGATCCTACAGGTAATAAAATCAATCAGACTAATCCGTTAATCCCATAAATCGCGGTTCAGACAAATGACCGTATTCATTTATCTCCCCAAAATTACTTTACTTTGAAAACCAAATGTTGGTTTAATAATTGCCGGATAAATTATAATATATGATCAAAACCTTATTTGTAATCGCTTTTATGTCGATCTCCTACATAGCCAAAGCACAATCTACCGATACCGTTAAACACTCCCCTGTTCGCACCCTAACTTACGAACAATACCAGGGTTATTTAAAAGGCACTTACAACGATGATATGGCCTATGTTGCCGAAGTGCATCATTACCCTATGCCCGAAAAAGTGCTGAAGTATAAAAAAGAGCTGGGACTTAGCCCTGAGCAAATTGCCAAACTAACCGAAATAAATATCCATCTGCACCGTTTGCGCTTGCAAATTGGCGGTTCAATTATAGCCAACGAAAAGGCCCTTGACCTGATGTTCGCGCAAAATACAGTGGACGACGGCACCCTGATATATTATACCAACAGGCATGGATTGTACCAGGGCGAATTGCGTAATGCTTTGTTGCAGGCCTGTGTAGCCACTAAAAAAGCCATAACGCCCGAACAAATGAAGCTATTTGATACCTTACAAAAACCTAATTGACGATATACCGTTTCATTTATTTAATTTAGCGCCCTGATTATTTATTATGAAGATTACGTTTGATTTTGAAAAGCCACTGGCTGATTTGTTGGGGCAGATTGAAAAAGTGAAGCAGGTTGAGGACAAAAACAAGCTGGATATGTCTGCAACCCTTGCAGAACTGGAAAATAAATTTGAATCGACCAAGCAAGAAATATATGCCAACTTAACCGGCTGGCAAAAAGTACAAATATCCCGTCACCCCGAAAGACCTTATACTTTACAGTATTTAGAGCTGATGTGTGATGATTTTATAGAGTTACACGGTGACAGGACCGTTGGCGACGATAAAGCCATCATTGGCGGCTTCGGCAGCCTAAACGGGCAAACCGTTATGTTTATCGGCCACCAGAAAGGCAAAAACACCAAGGAGCGCCAGTACCGTAATTTTGGTATGGCCAATCCCGAAGGTTACCGTAAGGCTTTAAGGCTGATGAAAATGGCCGAAAAATTTAACAAGCCCGTTATTACGCTTATTGATACACCGGGAGCATTCCCCGGTTTAGAAGCCGAAGAACGCGGGCAGGGCGAAGCAATAGCACGTAACCTGCTCGAAATGTCTGTTTTAAAAGTTCCTGTTATTTGCGTTGTGATAGGTGAGGGCGCATCGGGCGGTGCGCTGGGTATAGGTATTGGCGACAGGGTGTTAATGCTGGATAACTCCTGGTATTCGGTTATCTCGCCCGAGAATTGCTCAACCATCCTATTCAAAACCTGGGAACAAAAAGAACGCGCCGCAGAAATGCTGAAGCTGACATCTACAGAAATGTTGAAGAACAAGTTGATAGACGGCGTTATAAAAGAACCACTTGGCGGCGCTCATCAAGACCCGGTTGCGATGGCAGCTATCCTTAAAAAGCAATTGCTAAAAGAACTTAAAACCCTTAAGGATAAAAATATTGATGAGATGGTTACCGAGCGCATCAATAAGTTTTGTGCAATGGGTGTGGTGGTGGAAGATTAATCAAATTTTCTATTTCTTACTTACCCCAAACTTTACCTCATAATCCTTAACCTGCCCAGCAAATTTATTGCTTAAAGCGGGCTGGTTATATTGCCTGGTTAAGCCTGCAAGGCCGTTAAGCATCGACATGCCTAATTGTATATCATGGTTATTCAGGTCGGTTTTACCGGCGGCAAATAGGGTATAATTGTAATGCACCAAATCGGTTAAGTAGCTATATAACTGCCCGGTTAGTTTATTGGCGAGAGCGGTATCGTTTACGCTATAGGCGCTCGCAACCATATAATATTTTCTGATGGCTATATCAGTTACAGGAATCGTTGCCGGCATTACTTCATCATATTTTTCCAATACATTCTTAGCCAAATCTGGATGGTTCTCCCGTATCAAATTTTGTGTAAGGTTTAAAAATATAGTGCTTATCAACGGGTAAAAAACGGTTAATGATTCATGGTCCAAATAGTTGGCATGCTTCATATTACCCCATTTAAATTTGCTCATTACGTTATTGTACATCAATTGAGTATTGTCAGCCTCCAGCGGCCTTAAAGCGGTATCAACTTTTAACGGTAGCAGGTGATAGGCAAAACCTTCGTTGTACATATACCGCTCCATTCCGAGCATATTATCCGTAGGCACGGTCAATGAAAAATAGATGGGCCTCTTCCAACCGTTATGGGCCATAATATCCAGCAGGGCTAAATTCTCTTTGGTTACATAATCAGACGGATAAACAAAGGTCATCAGCGAATCTACCTGAGCCTTTTTATCGGCAGGGAGGGTACCCGTCTTTATTACCTCATCAGCATTAACCCGTATAGCGAGGTTTTTGGTGGGCAGGTAGTTAGCCATATCGCCATTTTGGTATTGCACCATGTCTGTCTTTTTATCCGATGTGATATAGTCAAACAGGTTTTTTACTTCCATGCCTGGTATTTTGGCATCGTTGTAATAGATCATATCGCGCACACCCATTTTAAACTTTTCATCGGGCATGGTAATAGGGGCAGCTTCAGACTGGTTCATTTTTGTTTTCATCTGGCGGATATACCAATCGGTACCCAGCAGGCTCAGGTTAATTATCCGCACATCCGGGCGCACGTTCTCCACTTCCTGCAAATACCAGATAGGGTAGGTATCATTATCGGCATAGGTAAACAAAATAGCATTTGGCGCGCACGAGTTGAGATAGTTATAAGCCATATCATGCGCTGTTAACTTGGTCGATCGGTCATGATCGTCCCATTCCTGCCCAGCCATTAATACAGGTACTAACGATAAACAAACCACCGTAGCCAATATGGCCGCGTTTTTCGATTTTTCTTTTTTTGACAGCTGCTCTGCAACAAACAAAACACCTAATCCTATCCATATCGCAAAGGCATAAAAGGAGCCGGTGTAGGCATAATCCCGTTCGCGCGGCTGTAAGGGGTCCTGGTTAAGGTATAGCACAATAGCTAATCCTGTAAAAAAGAAAAGTACGCCTACCACGCCTGCATCCTGCTGGCTGCGGCGGAAATGGTAAATTGCACCCAGTAACCCCAAAATAAGCGGCAGAAAATATAACCGGTTATATGATTTGCTTTGAGTGACAGAAGCGGGCAATACCTTACTAAAGTTCCATCCGCTTATCCAGCTACCATCAATGCCTTTGCTGCTGAGTTGCCCGTCCATCTCGTTGGCACGGCCCACAAAGTTCCATAAAAAGTAACGCGTGTACATCTGGTTGATCTGCCAGGTAAAAAAGAACCCTAAATTATCTGCAAAAGTGGGACTTTGATTATCGCCCAACTGCGACCACCCTTTATAAAACTCCGGGTCGCCGGGTTGCTGGCTAAACATACGCGGGAATACCGTATTGTGGTCATAAACTCCACTTATTTTTCGCCCGACCACCTCATACTTAGTTTTTCCCTTGCGGTAGATGTTTGCCCCTTGCGTTTGATCTACAACCTTTGCGTCATAATAATTGCCATACAGCAAAGGTGTTTCGCCGTATTGATCGCGGTTTAAATAGCTGTTTAATGAAAAGGCATCGCGTGGGTCGCTGTTGTTTAAATTGGTACCCGCCTTGGCACGAATAACGATCATCACAAACGAGCTATAGCCAAAAAAGATAAAAGCGGTGCAGATCAACGCCATATTTAAAACAAAGCGTTTTTGGCGGATAGAATAGTAGATACCGGCAACTATGGCCGCAAATAACAACAGGAAAAAAGTAATGGCCCCGCTGCCAAAACCAAAACCGAGTGTGTTCACAAAAAACAAATCGGTAAAGGCTGCGCCTTTAACCGAGAATTGGATAATGCCCCACAATATCGCCCCCAAAATAACACATCCCAAAAAAAATGCGCCAATACTGCCAAGCGTGGTAACGTTTTTCGACCTGCGGAAATAGATAATTAACGCGATAGGAGGGATAACCAGCAGGTTCAATAAATGGATACCGATGGAAAGCCCCATTACATAGGCGATAAATACTATCCATTTATCCGCATTGGGTTCATCCGCATGGGCATCCCATTTTAATATCGCCCAAAAAACAATGGCGGTGCATAAGGAAGATTGCGCATAAACTTCTGATTCTACAGCCGAGAACCAAAAACTGTCAGAATAAGTATAGGCCAAAGCGCCTACCATGCCGGCACCCATAATAGCTATCAGGTTAGCAAGGGTAAGATCTTCTGCTTTTTTAATAAGTATTTTTTTAGCTAACGCGGTAATGGTCCAGAACAAGAATAAAATAGTAGCGGCGCTTGCAATTGCAGAGGTCATATTGGCCCAGTAAGCTACTTTGGTATTATCACCTAACGAAAGCAGGGTAACCACTTTTCCGATCATCGTAAACAATGGCGCGCCGGGCTGGTGGGCTACCTGTAAGCGATAAATGCAGGCAATAAACTCGCCGCAATCCCAAAAGCTAACTGATGGCTCAAGCGTTAAGGTATAGGTTATCAGTGCGATAAGAAATGCCAGCCAGCCTGTGTAATTGTTTACTTTATTGTAGTTCATGTCGGGATTTAGGAAGTATGTATGGTTTCTTGCTGCCCGAAAGTAATAAAATTAGGTAGATGTTTGGGCGTAATTGAGGCTGTCTTAACTTATTTTAACACAACAATTCTGATAATGAACTTTTGAATACTCTTTTACAGCCTGTCCGGCAGACGCACATACTATTTACGTTGATAATTTGTACGATAACAAAAAAGGGGCACAGCCCCTTTTTTGTTATCGTATTTTGCAGAATATTATTTACCCGTGTTATAAAAAAATTGTGAGGTTACAATTCTTCCGTCATTAACCTCATATACGCATAGTTCATCCATCGTATTTCTGGCCTGGCCCTTAAACGTTGCATCAAAACTCATAGTGCAGGCAAAAAAATTACCACTCACAATAGGTTCAGAAACCCGCGAGCTGTGTAATTGTTCAACAGAGTTATGCCAACGATTTGTACTTTCTAAAACCGCCTCTTTGCCAATTGTTTTCCCTGCCATTGGCGAACCATCCGGTTCAATACTAACGATGTTGTCATCGTACAATTCATTAATCGCATCAATGTCTTTGCCGTTGCGGCACAATTGTACAAGCCTGTTTGCAACTTCCTGTGCATTCATTGTTTCAACTTGAGTACTCATAACTTTAAAATTTAAAGATTAATAATATAAAAAAAACAACATTTGTATCTAATGGTTTTTGCCGGGTTGATTAAATTATTGTTAAAAAAAGGTTTAGAAAAAGTGTTATAATCACAGGTTTCGTTGCAGAGGGACATGCTTTAATATGGCCGGTTATATCTAAAATCGTGCATTTTCAACACAATACGGCTCTTTAAATACTTTTTTAAACTTTGGTTTTAAAGTTTAAAAAATCGTCTTATATTTGCATTCCTTTTCAGAATGGCGACATGCTGATGGAGATTGCCTGATAGTATAATGGTAGTACGACGGTTTTTGGTACCGTTTGTCTAGGTTCGAATCCTGGTCGGGCAACACAAAATATTTCGGATTTCGAATTTTTGATTTCGGACTTGCTCCGGTTTGAAAATTTAAATCCGAATTGTTTTTTATAGCGATTGATAACAGGTTTTGACAGATTGGCTTAAATCCGAAATTGAAAATCCGACATCCGAAATCAAAAAATGCCACAACAGTTTAACCCCGTTAAGTTATTTTCAGGCTCTGCCAGCAAAGAGTTGGCCGAACGGATAGCGGGCGCTTACGGGCAGGAATTGGGTGATGTAGTACTTTCTGTTTTTAGTGACGGCGAATTTCAGCCGCACTTTAACGAGACGATACGCGGATGTGATGTGTTCCTGATACAATCCACCAATCCGCCTACCGATAACCTGATGGAGTTGCTGATGATGACCGACGCCGCACGCCGCGCATCAGCACATTATGTTACAGCGGTTATTCCGTATTTTGGTTTGGCAAGGCAGGACAGGAAAGACAGGCCGCGTGTTGCGATAGGATCAAAGCTGGTAGCTAACTTATTGGTTGCAGCCGGTATAAACAGGGTAATGACCATGGACCTGCACGCAGCGCAGATACAGGGTTTCTTTGATATCCCGGTTGATCACATGGATGCATCGGTAATATTTGTGCCATATATAAAAAGCCTGGGATTAGGCAATTTAACTGTCGCTTCGCCGGATATGGGTGGTTCATACCGCGCACGTACCTTCGCTAAGTTTTTTAACGCCGAGGTGGTGATCTGTGATAAACGCCGTAAACGGGCCAATGAAATTGAATCAATGACCCTGATAGGTGATGTAACCGACCAGGACATTGTGCTGATTGACGATATATGTGATACCGCCGGAACATTGGCAAAAGCGGCATCGTTAATTATGGAGCGTGGCGCACGGACGGTAAGGGCGGTTTGCACACACCCGGTATTATCGGGCAAGGCGTATGAAACTATTGAAAATTCTGTTTTGGCAGAATTGATAGTAACTGATACTATCCCGTTAAAACACCAAAGCAGTAAAATAAAGGTATTATCAACTGCCGAGTTATTTGCCAGTGCCATTGTTAATGTAAATGAGCATGGGTCAATAAGCCAGTTGTTTAAAGTAGACTGAGAAAGTCTATAGTCGATGGTCAATAGTCCATAGGCAAATTTGAAAAGTGAATACAAACAAAAACCATGGTCTGTTGACCTTGGATATTAACAAATAATAATAAATAAAAAACAATGAAATCAATTGCTATTAGCGGTTCTCCAAGAGAGAACGTAGGGAAAAGAGACGCTAAAGAACTGCGTTACCAGGCCAAAGTGCCTGCAGTACTTTACGGTGGGCCAACCCAAACCCACTTTGCCGTGTCCGCAGCTGATTTGAGGCCCGTAGTTTATCCTACGGACGTTCATTTAATCGACATTGAAGTTGCTGGTGTTAAAACACAGGCCATTATCCAGGACATCCAGTTCCACCCGTTAACCGAACAAATTTTACATGTTGACTTTTTACAGTTAGACCCTAAAAAGCCGTTAACCATGGAAATCCCTGTTAAGTTAACCGGAACATCACCGGGTGTAAAAACAGGTGGTAAGCTGGTATTAAAGCTGCGCAAACTGCGTGTTAAAGCTTTGCCTAAAGATCACCTGGACAACATCGAAGTAAGCATCAGCGAACTTGAAGTAGGTAAATCTGTACGTGTAGCTGATCTGTCATTCGATAAATTGGTTATTGTTAACGCACAGGAAGATACTATTGTGTCTGTAACCACTTCACGTGCATTACGCCAGGCCGAGCAGGAAGCTGCCGCTGGTGGTAAAAAATAAGCACCTAACCCTTAAAGGGGAATGGAAATTATTAAAAGCGATGAGTTTAACTCATCGCTTTTTTGCTTTAAAGTAATATCTTCGCACTCAATTTAACCATCAGATTTCCCCTTTAGGGGGCAAGGGGGCATGAAATATCTAATAGTAGGCTTAGGAAACATTGGTCCCGAATATGCAGATACCCGGCATAACATTGGGTTTATGATATTGGACGAGCTGGTGAAGCAAGAGGGGGAAAAGTTTCACCACATGCGCCTGGCTTATTATGCCGAGGTACCTTATAAGGGCCGTATGCTGCACCTCATTAAGCCAACTACCTATATGAACTTAAGCGGCAAGGCGCTAAATCATTGGATGAAGGAATTGAAGATACCTGTAGAAAATGTATTGGTATTAGTTGACGATATTGCCCTGCCATTAGGAACGCTCCGTTTAAAACCTAAAGGAAGCGCGGCCGGCCATAATGGTTTAAAGCACATAGAATTTACGCTTGGTAATTCTGATTACGCGCGCCTGCGTTTTGGCGTCGGCGACAATTTCCCCAAAGGCCGCCAGGTAGATTATGTATTAAGCGGGTTTGACGATGATGAGTTACCCGAACTGCCCGCATTGATAGACCGTTCCATCGAAATGGTAAAAAGTTTTGTAACCATTGGTACAGAACTTACTATGACTAAATTCAATAAATAAGCCGGTATAATATTATCCCATCCGGCAATCAATCCCACTTTGTAATTTATTTTTTACAATAAATACTAATCGATTAGTTGTAATACTAATTGATTAGTATTAACTTGCGGCGAATAATAACATATGCCGGATAAAATGCATTTTCCATTTCATCACACTACGATTGGGTTTCATCACATTTATTTAACAGGCAATAATTGCCGGTTTATCTTGCGACATATAAATTTAAACCGACTTAATAGTGGCATGAAGCAAACGATTTGCAATAGTATATGATCCTAATATCAACATATTATTAACAAAAACTAACTAAATAGTTAAATATTGTTAAAAGTTTAAATTACTTGTAACGTCTTTATATTTTGCGCGTCTATTACCTATACTATTTATGAAAAAATTGCTACTTATCACACTAACGAGCTTATTTTCGATGCTCGCATTGGGGCAGAATGCTCAACCCACTATTACCATCAGCGGGACGATAATTGATTCACTAACCAAACAACCGGTAAGTTATGTTACCGCTGCTTTGCAGGATGCCAAAACACAGGCACCTATACAAAGCACCCTCACCAAAGAGGATGGAAGCTTTACATTAACCGCACCTGCCGGGAAACCCTATCAATTGGTATTGGTTTTTGTTGGTTATAAAAATAAAACGATACCGGTTACAGGTGCAGGGCCTTTATTTAATTTGGACAAGATCATATTGTCTGCCTCAAACAAAACATTGGGTGCTGTTTCTATAACTGCGCCCAAGCCGTTAATGAAGCAGGAGGTGGACCGATTGAGTTATGACGTACAGGCCGACCCCGAAAGTAAAACCATAACCGCTTTGGACATGATACGCAAGGTGCCTTTGTTATCGGTTGATGCGACAGACAATATCAAACTGCGCGGGAGCGGCGATTATAAGATATTGATCAATGGCAAAGAGTCGGCATTGATGGCCAAGAACCCATCGGATATATTAAAGGCAATGCCGGCCAGCAACATTGTAAAAATAGAAGTGATCACCACGCCGCCTGCAAAGTATGATGCAGAAGGGCTGGCGGGTATAATCAATATCATCACTACCAAGAACGCCACGCAAGGCTATAACGGATCGGTAAACGGCGGTTACAATAGTGTATATGGTTACCGGGCAAACCTTAATTTGAGTATAAAAGAAGGCAAAATTGGCTACACGGCTTATGCCGGTAACGGTAACCGCCCAAGCCGTGCATCAGACTTTGAGAATTTGAGCAGTTTTTTTAATCCTGTACCATCATCATTGTCGCAATTAGGCAGCCGCTCAAATGGGAATAAAAACACCTATACGGGTAATGAATTAAGCTATGAAATTGATACTCTTAACCTGCTTACGGCTACATTTAACTTGTACAATAATAGCAATACGCAAACCAACAGCCAGTTTACTACGCAAACCGATGTTAATAATGCCGTAACTGAGGCTTACCACACACAAAACAATGGTACCGGAAGTTTTAAAGGGTCGGACCTGGGGTTGAACTATCAGCTTGGCTTTAAACACAATAAAGACGAGCTTTTAACAGCATCCTATAAATTCAGCAAATCTGACAACCAGCAAAACAGTGATGTGAGCAACGATCATACGGTGAATTATAATACGCCTAATTATCGCCAGTATAACAGTTCAGGATCAAAAGAGCATACCTCGCAATTGGATTATATCGACCCCTTAAAAATGTTGACCATTGAAGCCGGCGGCAAGATGATATTGCGAAATAATTACAGCAATTTCAGCAGCGATATGTTCAATGCGGCAACCAATCAATATGTAAATAACCCCATTCAAAATAATAACTTCACTTATAAGCAGGATGTTTACAGCGTGTATAATTCGTACCAGGTAAAATTCACCAACTGGACATTTAAGGGAGGCCTTCGTTTTGAGCGGACAGATGTGCATGCAGACTTTACATCAACCCTAAGCTCTTTTGACCAGGGATATAATAATTTGGTGCCGTCCGTATCCGCACAGCGTACTTTGGATAAAACCAGCAGCCTTACTTTCGGGTTTACCCAGCGCATACAGCGTCCCGGTATTTACCAGCTAAACCCGTATGTCGATTCATCCAATGTTAAGTACAAAAGTACCGGTAACCCTAACCTGCGGCCTTCGGTAAATAATAATTTTGAATTGAGCTACGGTAATTTTGCACATGGCTCTGTCAATATCAGCACACATTATTCGTTTGTTAATAATAGTATTCAAAATGTAACATCTGTTGGCGCCAATGACGTAACTACAACCACTTATGCCAACGTGGGTAAAAATCAAAACTTAGGTATAGATGTCAATATCAACTATCCGCTGACTAAAAAAATGAACCTAAATATTAATGCCGAATTATTGCAGGTTTGGCTAAAAGGGACTTACAACGGCAGCTTTTATACCAACAGCGGCCAGCAGGGGCATATATTTACCTATACCGATTATAAGTTTGATAACGGGCTGCATTTAGGCGTGAACCTGGGTTTTGACAGCCGGTATGTACTATTGCAGGGGCGCGATAACTGGTATGCTAATAATAACTACAGCGCCAGTAAGGAGATTTTAAATAAGAAGGGAACTATCTCACTATCGGTTAGTAACCCGTTCAGTAAATTTAATAAACTTGATTTCTTTACTAAAACACCTGACTTCGAAACCTATAACAGCAACCAGAATTACTACCGTTCTATATACATAGGCTTTAATTATAAATTCGGCAGGCTAAACAGCGAGATCAAAAAAGCGCAGCGCGGTATTAATAATGACGATACCAGCGGCGGAGGTAGGAATTAGTAAACTATATTTGTCATCTCGATCCGCCCCTTGGAGGAGAGAGTTCTATATACAAGCAGGTTCCGCTTTGCAGGTGTATAGATTTCTCCCGTTGGTCGAAATGACATAATTAAAACACATGAAAGTATACGGCATCACCAATTGCAACACTGTTAAAAAAGCATTAGACTGGTTAAAGGCTAACCACGTAGCTTATGAATTTCACGATTTTAAGAAGCTGGGTGTATCCGCAGATAAATTAAACGAGTGGGATACCAAAGCCGGGTATGAAAAATTTATGAACAAGCAGGGCCTAACCTGGAAGCAGCTTGACCCGGAAGTAAAAGAAAGCATTAAAACCAAAACCGATGCCCTGCAATTATTGCAGCAAAAAACCAGCATGATCAAACGCCCGGCGATTGAAGATGGCGGCTTTTTGTTTTTTGGCTTTGATGAGGCAGTTTATCAAGAGCATTTTAAGAAATAAGCTTTTAATCATATCATCAATAATTTAGGCAGTTAATTGATTTTATAATCAATATTTCACAGAGTTATTGTAATAATTGTGTTTCAAAATTATTCGGTCAATTTTTTTTATAGTTTTGTTATTTAAACGTAAAATTAACTGACTGATGAAATTTAAACTAATTGCCGGTACACTGGCTCTTGTAGCGTGTGTATCAATCGCCGGGGCACAAACAACCCCTCCGGCAACTCCCCCGGCCGCAGGCGCTGCACCGGCTGGCGGCCGTCAACGTGGCGCTAATACCAGTGGCCCGTTTGCAGAGCCCAACGCACCCGAAACCAAGTATGATTATCATGAACTTTGGAAGCCGTTTTTTTATACCAAGAACGGAAGCGAATATCGTGCAGCAGATGGCCAACCCGGCCCAAAATATTGGCAAAACCATGTTGATTACAAACTGAACGCCAGGATAGACACTGCTAAAAATGAGATCAGCGGATCTGAAATTATAAGCTATACCAACAACAGCCCGCAAAAACTGGACTTTGTTTGGATGTGGTTAGACCAGAACCTGTTTAAGATGGATTCGCGCGGTGTTAAACAAGTACCATTGGTATCTCCCGATCGTAACGATCCACTAAAAAATGTTGCTCAAAGCAGCCGTAACTGGGGCAATGGACAAGTATTTGATGCCGGCGACAAAATTAAATCAGTTAAAATTGTAAGCACCGTTAAAGGCAAAACTACCGAAGTTGAAGCTAAATTCCTGATCAATGATACCCGTATGCAGGTATTTATCCCGAACGGAGTAGCGGCTAACGGCGGTAAACTGCAATTAAAAATAGTTTGGTCTTTCATATCACCTGATTATGGATCAGACCGTATGGGCATTGTATATGCTAAAGAAGGAAAAGTATTCCAGGTAGCACAATGGTATCCAAGGATGTGTGTTTATGACGACCTGCAAGGCTGGAACACCCTGCCATATACCGGCGAAAGCGAGTTCTATTTAGAATATGGTGATTTTGATATCAACATCACTGCCCCGGCAAAAAATATTGTTGTATGTTCTGGTCAGCTTTTAAATCCACAAGATGTTTATACGCCTGAGCAAATAAAAAGATGGGCAGAAGCCGCTAAAAGCGATAAGACCGTATTTATCCGCAAACCTTCAGAAGTTTTTAGTCCGTCTTCGCGCCCTGCTGGTAAATCAGAGTTAACCTGGCACTTCCAGATCAAGAATGCACGTGATGCATCCTGGTCAACATCGGCATCATTTGTTATTGATGCTGCAAAAATGGATATGCCAAGCGGCAGAAAACCATTGGCTATATCGGCTTATACGGTTTCAACACTTGCCCGTAATAACCGCTCAACAGAATATGCAAAAAATTCAATTGAATATAATTCAAAAAAATGGTTTGAATTCCCTTACCCTAATGCAACAGTTGCCGTTGGCCGTGCCGGTGGTATGGAATATCCGGGTATTGTGTTTGTAGGTTCGGGAGGCTGGAGCGTTATTGACCACGAATTTGGCCATAACTGGTTCCCAATGGTAGTAGGCTCTAACGAGCGTTTATACGGCTGGATGGATGAAGGTTTTAATACCTTTATCAATACCTTATCTTCCTACTACTCATTAAAAGGCGAATTTGCAAAATCAAGTGCCGGCCCAACCGCACAGGCTTTCACAAGGGCAAACCTGGAGCCAATACTGAGTAATCCAGACAACCTAAAAGAAGCTAATAACGGTACATTGCTATACAGCAAACCAAGCGCAGGTTTGGTAATGTTACGTGAAGAAGTTTTAGGCGCCGAACGCTTTGACTATGCGTTTAGAAGCTATATTGAACATTGGGCATACAAACACCCTGCGCCGGATGATTTTTTCCGGACAATGGACGCAGCAGCAGGCGAGAGCCTGCAATGGTTCTGGAGAGGCTGGTTTGAACATAACTGGCAATTAGACCAGGCCGTGCGAACTGTTAGCTATGAAAATGGCGATCCTAAACAAGGGGCTATTATTACTATTGATAATCTTGAAAAAATGGCTATGCCACTTACTGTAGACATTAAAACCGTTAGCGGTAAAACTGAACGTGTGAAATTTACTGCCGAAATATGGGAACGTAATGTTAGCTGGTCATTTAAGTATCCGTCTACAGAGCCTATAGAATCGGTTACTGTCGATCCGGATCATAGGCTACCTGATTCAAACCGTGCAAATGACGTTTGGACAGCAAAGAAATAAACAGATAGTTTTATAACAAAAAGCCCGGCGAATAGCCGGGTTTTTTGTTTAGGAAATGTGTGATTAACAACAGGGCCGAAACAATGACGCTAAAGTCTTTTTTATGTTAAAATTACACTTAGATAAAACTATTGCCCCCTTAAAAAGTTAATTTTATACAAATAAATTAATTGGGCCATGAAAAAGGTTGTTGGTATTATCCTGTTAGGATTGATCGTTGGTTCAGTACATGCACAGGATGTTTTAAAAGGGACGGTGCGCGAAAGCGGCAGCAATAATGAAATGCCCGATGTGTTTGTAAAAGACAACAGTAACAAGCAAATAACGCTTACCGATAAGAACGGGAGTTTCGCGATTAAGACCGTCACGGGCCATACATTGATCTTTAATTCGCCGGGGTATGTTTCTGATACCTTGTATGTGATAGATATGAAGCCTAAAAAGGTGGAGTTGAAATCGATGAGTATCTCGCTACGCGAAGTTAATATTAGTACATCCAAATCATTCGATCCGCAAAAGGAATATCCCGAAGTTTATGAAAAAAGCAAGGTATATGTAATGTCGCCCAGTACGTGGTTCTCTAAAGAGGGGAAGGATGCACGCCGACTTAAACGCTTTTTTGCAAATGAGGCCCAGGAGCGCCATGTAGATGAGGTATACACCAAAACTTATGTAGGCAGCATTGTACCGCTAAAGGGCCAGCAGCTGGAGGACTTTATGACGCTGTTTCGCCCCACTTACGCGTTTTTACGCAACAACAATGGTCCGTCATTAGTAGCCTATATTAATGACTCCTACAAAAAATACTTAGCCTTGCCGCCTGATAAACGTACGCTGCCGAGTTTAACGAGCCAGCAAAACTAAGTTCTAAACGAAGATTTGTACCCTGTTTATTATATATTTTTAGCCAGCCAATCGCCTACTTCACTTGTTTTATAAGCTTTGTTTTTTCCGGACAGATCCTCGGTTACAATACCTTCTGACAAGGATTTGTTTACTACCGACCTGATCAATGCTGCTTCTTCTTTTAACCCGAAAGCATCTTCAAACATCATAGCGGCAGATAATACGGTTGCTAACGGGTTGGCAATATCTTTACCGGCAGCCTGCGGATAAGAACCGTGAATGGGCTCAAATAATGATGTATGTACACCAATAGAAGCAGACGGCATCAATCCCATAGACCCCGATATTACAGATGCCTCATCAGTTAGGATATCGCCAAAAAGATTTTCAGTTATTAATACATCATAAGTATTAGGCCATTGCACTAACCGCATGGCAACCGCATCAACAAACTCATAGCTTACCGTAACTTCCGGGAATTCTTTTTCCATGTCCTGTACGGTTTCTCGCCATAAGCGCGATGTTTCCAATACATTCGCTTTATCCACACAGCAAAGTTTTTTACCACGCGTCATGGCCATTTCAAAGCCTAATTTAGCCAAACGCTGCACTTCGGCACGGGTATAGGTACAGGTATCAAAAGCGGTATTGCCATCGTCTTTTCTTCCCCTTTCGCCAAAATAAATGCCACCGGTCAACTCACGCAAAATGATAAGGTCTGTACCTTCAATCCGCTCTCTTTTTAGCGGCGAATTATCAATTAACGATGGAAATGTAAACGTTGGGCGAACGTTGGCAAAAAGCCCCAGTTTTTTACGCATTTTTAAAAGTCCCTGTTCCGGGCGAACGGTTGCCTTGGGGTCATTGTCATAGCGCGGATGCCCTATGGCGCCGAATAACACCGCGTCAGCTGCCATACATATCTCGTGTGTTGCATCCGGGTAGGGTTCACCTACGGCATCTATCGCGCAAGCTCCTGTTAGGGCTGATGTCCATACTATTTCATGATTAAATTTTTTGGCTACAGCATTTGATACTTTAACCGCCTGGTCAATAACTTCAGGCCCAATTCCATCTCCCGCTAAAAGGGCTATATTTAATTTCATTTTTATATAAGTGTTAAGCCTCACCCCAACCCCTTTCCAAAGGAGAGGGGCTTTTGTAAGATTTTATAGTTTGCTATAGATTTTTATTCTTATTGACTAATCTTTAATCTCCAATCACTAATCTCTATATAATGTTAAGCATTTTCTGGGTAGCTTTTATAGCGCAGACCGTTTGGTCCGAATCCAGCCCCCTGGTTATAAAAATTTTCTGATCGGTTTGCCAGGTGATGATCGTTTCGCACAACGCATCAGAATGGCTGCCCGGGGCTATCCTTACCGCATAATCTATCAGGTTGGGCAAGCAACGGTTCTTCTTGGTATAAACGTTGGCAAGCGCTTTCATAAAGGCATCAAACTGGCCATCGCCCTGCGCGTTCTCTTCAAACTTTTCTCCATCTATAAGTACAGAAATAGTGGCTGATGGGCGCAAACCCATAGAGTTCATTAGCACATACGATTCTACAATAACCTTTTCCTCATAAAGGCTGCTATCTAAAACGTCCGAAATGATATAAGGCAGGTCTTCTTTAGTTACCGTTTCTTTCTTGTCGCCCAATTCAATAACCCGCTGGGTAACTTTTTTCAGGTCGGCATCATTTAGCTTTAAACCCAATTCCTGCAGGTTCTTTTCGATGTTTGCCTTGCCTGAAGTTTTGCCTAAAGCATATTTCCGCTTTCTGCCAAACCGTTCGGGAAGCAGGTCATTAAAATATAAATTATTCTTATTGTCGCCATCCGCATGGATACCTGCGGTTTGCGTAAACACGTTATCACCAACAATTGGTTTATTGGATGGTATCCTGATCCCCGAAAATGTTTCGACCAGCTTACTTACACTATAAATAGATGACTCTTTAAGTTTTACCTCAACTTCGGGCGCAAAATCATTAATTACAGCTATGGCGCTGGCCATTGCGGCATTTCCGGCCCGTTCGCCCATGCCGTTTACGGTTAAATGCAAACCGTTTATTCCTGCTTTTACCGCTTCCAGAACATTTGCGGTACCTAAATCGTAATCGTTATGCGCGTGGAAATCAAAATGGACAGCCGGGTATTTTGATTTGATGTCTTTTATAAATCTAAAAGTTTCTTCAGGTGTTAAAATGCCCAATGTATCCGGCAGCAATATTCTTTTTACAGGTTGTGCCGATAAAAAGTCCAAAAACTGAAATACATATTCGGGCGAGTTACGCATCCCGTTGCTCCAATCCTCTAAATAAACATTGGTGGCTATGTTGTTACTTTGGGCTAAATCGATAACCTGTTTTATTTCTTCAAAATGCTGTTCGGGCGTTTTTTTAAGCTGATGGGTTAAATGGTTCAGCGAGCCTTTGGTTAGTAGGTTTTGAACTTTAACGCCCGATTTTAGCATCCAGTCGATAGAGACACCGTTGTCTACAAACGACAATACTTCTATGCGGTCGGCATATCCGTTTACTGCTGCCCAGCTTAAGATGCTTTTAACTGCCTGGAACTCGCCATCAGACACACGTGCAGAGGCGATCTCGACCCGGTCAACATTTAACTCTTCGAGTAAAAGCTGGGTTATCGTTAGCTTTTCTGAAATGGAAAAAGACACGCCCGATGTTTGTTCCCCATCGCGGAGCGTAGTGTCCATTATCTCTATTTTCCTTCTTTCCATGTACTGGATACCTTGTATCGGCTATTATTCAGCAATAAATTAATTTAAAAGCGGCGGACTGTGCGGTTCCCCTCTTAAGAGGGGTGGAGGGGTGTGTCCTTTTAGCCGTATAACACACCCCTGCTTTCGCACTGCCATACGCGCCCCCTCTCAAGAGGGGATTTTAATGTTTGTTATAAAGGAAGATGCAGTGCAAATTCTTCTATTTCCGGTTTAATGCTTTGCAGGTAATCAATATCATCAAAGCCATTCAGCATATTATCTTTTTTGTAAGGGCTAATCTCGAAAGTTTCTTTTTCGCCTGTTGATAGCAATGTGATAGTCTGAGCAGGCAGGTTCACTTCCAGCTCTGTTTTTGGATCAGCATGAATTGCCGCAAATATCTTTTCAGAAAACTCCGGGCTAACCTGTACAGGCAATACACCGATATTTAAACAATTGTTCCTGAAAATATCCGCAAAGAAACTCGAAACAACACACCTGAACCCGTAATCATAAACCGCCCATGCCGCATGTTCCCTTGATGAGCCCGAACCAAAATTCTTACCGCCAACCAATATCTTTCCGCTATAAACAGGGTTGTTTAAAACGAAATCCGCTTTTGGCGTATTATCGGGGTTATATCGCCAATCGCGGAAAAGGTTATCACCAAAGCCAACGCGTTCTGTCGCCTTTAAAAAGCGGGCGGGTATCAATTGGTCGGTATCCACATTTTCTATCGGAAGCGGTACCGCAGTGCTTCTTAGTATATTAAATTTATCGTAAGCCATATTTTGTTTTTTGATTTCACTGATTAGTTTCCGATTTCACAGATGATTTTTCATTTCACCGATTTGCAACTAATCACTAATTAACCATTCACTAATCACTATTAAACCAATTCTTCAATTAACGTTCTTGGGTCTGTAACTACGCCGGTAATTGCGGCAGCAGCTGCAACTAACGGGCTTGCCAGCATGGTCCTCGCACCCGGGCCATGTCTTCCTTCAAAGTTCCGGTTTGAGGTACTAACTGCATATTTTCCTGCCGGCACCTTATCATCATTCATTGCCAAACAAGCCGAACAGCCCGGTTGACGTAAAGAAAAGCCGGCTTCCGTCAAAATATCCAATAGGCCTTCTTCCTTTATCTGCGCCTCAACAATGTGCGATCCCGGTACCAGCCAGGCAGTAACATTGTCAGCTTTATGCTTGCCTTTTACAAGGGACGTAAACGCCCTGAAATCTTCAATACGGCCGTTGGTACAACTGCCTACAAACACAAAATCCACCGGTTTGCCTATCATGGAGTCACCTTCATGGAAACCCATATAGCCCAATGATTTGGCATAGGTTGCCGCGCCGCCTTCTGCATGTGCCGCATCCGGTATATCATGCGAAATGCCCATTCCCATGCCGGGGTTTGTTCCGTAAGTTATCATCGGCTCAATGGCAGAACCATCGAAAGTCAATTCTTTATCAAATACCGCGTCAGCGTCTGTTTTTAATGTTTTATAATAAGCCAATGCCTTATCCCAGGCTTCTCCGCCAACTGGCGGACTAAACTCGCGGCCTTTTACATAATTGATGGTGGTTTCGTCCGGTGCTATCATGCCGCCACGGGCACCCATCTCAATACTTAAATTACAAACCGTCATCCGGCCTTCCATGCTCATGTTTTCAAACACGTCACCGGCATATTCAACAAAATACCCGGTCGCGCCCGAAGTTGTCAACTGCGAAATAATAAATAAGGCAACATCTTTCGGCGTAACACCTATACCTAATTTGCCGTTAACATTAATACGCATTTTTTTAGGCTTGGGCTGCATAATACATTGCGAAGCTAAAACCATTTCTACCTCTGATGTACCAATGCCAAAAGCAATAGCGCCAAAAGCACCGTGGGTAGAGGTATGCGAGTCGCCGCAAACAATGGTTGCACCGGGCTGGGTAATACCATATTCGGGGCCTACAACATGAACAATGCCATTTTTTTGATGGCCCAACCCCCAGTGGCTAATGCCATATTCATTTGAGTTTGACTCTAACGCCTGCAATTGGTTTGCCGACAGCGGGTCTTCAACCGGCAAATGCTGGTTAATGGTTGGCGTATTATGGTCTGCCGTTGCAAATGTACGCTCGGGATATAAAACTTTTATTCCCCGGCTCTTTAAGCCTAAAAAGGCTACCGGGCTTGTAACTTCGTGTATAAGGTGGCGATCAATAAAAAGCACATCCGGGCCGCCCTCAATGCTGCGTACCACATGTGTGTCCCACACCTTATCAAATAATGTCTTGCTCATTTTTAACTTTCTAATTTATTTTATCCTTTTTGCAAAGATTGGATATAGATATTGTCACCGGTCATCAGCAATAAAAGGTCATCATCACTTATGTCCAGTTTACCATCGGCCAGGGTAAGGAAGCGGTGATATGCTTCACCCAGTTCCTGTTTGTCCAGGTTATAACCTAAACGTTCCAAATGAAATTTTAATGCATGCCTGCCGCTGCGCGCGGTAAGCACAATGCTTGCATTTGGGAAACCAACATCTTCGGGCCGGATGATCTCGTAATTTTCGCGGTTTTTCAGAAACCCATCCTGGTGGATACCGGAGCTATGTGCAAACGCGTTACTGCCCACAATAGCTTTGTTTGGCTGCACCGGCATACGCATCTGCGTGCTTACCAGGCGGCTTATTTCGTAAAAGTTTTTGGTGTTGACGTTGGTATGCAAGCCTAAAGACTGATGTGTTTTTAAAACCATCACCACCTCTTCAATAGAAGTATTTCCTGCACGCTCACCAATGCCGTTTACCGTACCTTCAATTTGACGGGCACCATTTTGCAAACCGGCAATTGAGTTTGCCGTTGCTAAACCCAAATCGTTATGACAATGTACCGATATGATGGCTTTGTCTATGTTTTTAACGTTTTCCTTTAAGAATTTTATCTTTTCACCATATTGATCGGGCAGGCAATAACCGTTGGTATCCGGTATGTTTACTACCGTGGCACCGGCAGTAATCACCGCTTCAATCATTTTTGCCAGGTAATGGATATCGGCACGACCTGCATCTTCCGCATAAAATTCAATATCCTCGACAGATCTTTTAGCATATTTTACAGCCTCAACAGCGCGCTCCAGTATCTCTTCGCGGGTGCTGTTAAATTTGTTTTTGATATGCATATCAGATGCGCCGATACCAGTATGTATACGCGGGTGCTTTGCATATTGCAACGATTCAACAGCCACGTCAATATCCCCCTTGTTTGCACGGGTGAGCGTGCAAACCGTTGGATTTTTCACAGCTTTTGATATCTCCACTACACTCAGGAAATCACCGGGGCTTGAGATGGGGAAACCCGCCTCAATAATATCTACGCCCAATGCTTCCAGCTCATAGGCAATTTCGATTTTTTCGGGTGTTGTCAATTGGCAACCCGGCACCTGCTCGCCATCGCGAAGCGTGGTGTCAAAAACATAAACGCGGTTTGGATCGTGTAACATATCTTCTAAGATTTGAGATTTGAGACATGAGATTTGAGACTCCTGCCCGTTATCCTATTAAAATTATTATTTACTATAAATATTGAGGCTGATATTCAAAATATTTCTCATATCTCAAATCTCACGTCTCATATCTAACTATGCTTCTACAACTTGATTTTCGGGACGTAAACTGCGTACAGTTTTACCTGCGCGCCATAGTTCGCTGTCGCGGAGTTCTGCCAGTTCTGCATCCAGTTTTTCGCGGTAATCAGGCTTGCTGTTAGAGTCGATCGATTTTTGTGACTCTACGCCTGTTGCCACGCTGTTATATAATTCTTCAAATACCGGTTTGGTAGCATCGCGGAATTTCTTCCACCAGTCCAAAGCGCCACGCTGTGCGGTGGTTGAGCAATTGGCATACATCCAGTCCATGCCGTTTTCTGCAACCAATGGCATTAATGATTGGGTCAACTCTTCAACCGTTTCGTTAAACGATTT
>Ga0193702_1000070_pt1 | contig 42868 bp, 31 predicted proteins | sample U3a1metaG_FD_143060 | JGI IMG/M metagenome (GOLD analysis project Ga0193702, IMG submission 143060) | Soil microbial communities from a riparian zone of the East river system, Colorado, United States - U3a1 | ecosystem: Environmental > Terrestrial > Soil > Riparian zone | place: USA: East River... | reverse complement strand
TCTTGGTGGCCAGCGCCACGAACACCGAGACCTTGGCGCGCAGGATTTGCGGGATCACCGGCGTGAACAGGAAGTCGGCCGCGCCGCGCTGGTAGGCCTTGAGGCGGTCGATCTCGTCGGCCAGGAAGGCGGTCACGAAGATGATCGGGATGTCGGCCGAGCGCCCGCGCTGGTGGATCGCCTCGGCCGTTTCGAAGCCGTCCATGCCCGGCATGTTGACGTCCAGCAGGATCACCGCGAAATCGTGCAGCAGCACCTGGCGCAAGGCTTCCTGGCCGGAGCGCGCGGCCATGACCTCGTAATTGCTCTCGTCGGCCCACTGGTCAAGCAAGCTGGTCAGCGCCAGCAGGCTCGCGGCGTCATCGTTGACCACCAGAATTTTCGGTTTGTCGATCTTGGGCACGTAGTTCCTGCTGCAATGAGTTGGTGGTGTCAAAACGCCGCCCAGCGGCAGGATGGCAGACGCGGCTGATTGTTTTCGCACATATGAAGCTCCGCCGTTCCGGCTGTTGTGCACCGCCAGCAATAATAGCGCTGGGGAAATCCTATGTCAAAAGCGCGTGCCCGGCTAGCGTGCGCGGCGATCTTTACGCAACGTTCGATGCCGCACATACGGGGGGAGGTCGGTATGACATAGTGGTTGCGAGCAGCAGCCTACCCCCCCAAAGGACAGAGATGAATATCAATACGATTGTAGATGACGCGTTCGCCGGCAAATGCTTCCGCGAGTTGGTCGACGCCCCGGTCAGCGCGCTGCGCGGGGTCAGCGCCAAGGATGCGAGGCTGCTCGGCCAGGCGTTCGGCGTGATCACCATCGGCGACCTGGCCGAACTCAAGTTCGTCAAATGGGCCGCCGCCATCAAGGTCCTGGCCGCGGAAGAGGCCGACACGCCCGAGCAGGTGGCCAAGGAAACCCTGCTCGACGAGGCGGTCGAAATGACCTTCCCGGCCAGCGACCCGATCTCGGTCGACAGCGGCATCACGCGCATCGAAGTGCCGCCCGATAAAGTCAACGCCAGCACCGACCACCAGCACGCCAAGTCGATCGAGGAAAATACCAGGGAAGCGGGAACGCAAGAGAAAGCCGCGCACTAGCGGCAACGCCGGCCTCAGCGGCGCGGCGCCAGTCCCAGTTTGCCGATCGGCAGCACGGTGGCCGCGGGCTGGGCCGCGGGGGCGGGGGCGGCCGAGGTCGCGCAAAAGCGGTTCTTGCCGCCGCGCTTGGCTTCGTACAGCGCGTAGTCGGCGATGCTGATCAGCGCTTCGACGGTCTCGGCGTCGTCCGGATAAATGCTGATGCCGATGCTGGTCGACAGCCTGAGCGTCAAGTCATTGATGAAGAAGGGTTCGGACACCGCCTCCACCAGCTTGGCGGCCGGCCCGTGGGCGTCGGCCAGGCCCGACACTTCGCCCAGCACCACCATGAATTCATCGCCGCCCAGGCGCGCCACGGTATCTTCCTTGCGCGAGCAGGACAGCAGGCGCTGGGCCACCAGCTTGAGCACCTCGTCGCCGTACGCGTGGCCGTAGGTATCGTTGATCTCCTTGAAGCCGTCGAGGTCGAGGTACATCACGGCCGCCTTGTGCTGCTTGCGGTTGGCGTGCTGCAGCGTGGTTTCGATGCGGTCTTCGAGCAGGCGGCGGTTGGGCAGGCCGGTCAGCGGGTCGTGCAGCGCGAGCTCCTGCTGGGTCTTGCTGTACTGCGCCAGTTCCTTGTACAGCAGGCGCACCTCGAGCATGTTGTGGATGCGCTTGTGCACCTCGAGCAGGTCGAACGGTTTGCTGATGAAGTCGCGCGCGCCGGCTTCCAGCGCGGCGATCTTGAAGCTGGGCTGGGCGGTCAGCGCGAGCACCGGCAAGTAGCCGCCCTGTTCGATTTCCTTCAGCCCCTTCATGACCTGGAAGCCGTTCAGGCCGGGCATCTGCAAGTCCAGCAGGATCAGGTCGTAGCAATGCTGGCGATGCAGCGGGCAGACCTGTTCCGGCAGCATGGTCGAGCTGACGCCGGTGTACCCTTCCTCGCGCAATATCTCTTCCATCAGTTCGATATTGTCGGGAGAATCGTCCACCACCAGAATCTTGGCGTTGAGGATATCTTGTCGGCTCGGCATGCGTGGTCTCGCTTTAGTTTGGTGAGTGTAGCAAAGTCTGGAACATTTCTTGTAGGACAGCGCCGCGTCCGGCGGTAGGAACAACAATTATTGCAAGCGGGGGCTGCTTGTCTTGACCATTGTTGCCACGGTCGCAATCAGTTCGGTCGGCTCGACCGGCTTCGAGATGTGGGCGCGGAACCCGGCCTGCAGCGCGCGCACACGGTCCTCGGAGCGCGCGAAGGCGGTCAGCGCGACCGCCGGCACGTCGCCGCCGCCGGCGTGGCCCAGTGCGCGCACCTGGGCCAGCAATTCGAAGCCGTCGACCTCGGGCATGCCGAGGTCGCTCACCAGCACGTCCGGCGGCGCCAGCCGGAACGCGGTCATCGCGTCGGTCGCGCTGCCGGCGGTGGTCACCGTGGCGTGGCAGTCGGACAGGATACGCTGGATCAGGTCGCGCGCGTCGGGCTCGTCGTCGACCACCAGCACCTTGACGCGCGACAGGTCGCGCAGCTGGATATCGGGCGTCTGCGGCGAGGGCGGACTGTAGGGCGCGCGCTCGTTGCGCGCGGCCAGCAGTGCTGGCTTGGCGGCCGGCAGCTCGATGGTGAAGCAGGAGCCCATCTGTTCGCCGGCGCTGGCGGCGCGCACCGTGCCGCCATGCTGCTCGATCAGGTGCTTGACGATCGACAGGCCCAGCCCGAGCCCGCCGTGACGCCGGGTGGTCGAGGCATCGCCCTGGCGGAAGCGCTCGAACACATGGGTGATGAATTCCGGCGCGATGCCGGCCCCGGTGTCGCGCACCGTGATCTCGACATGGCCGTCGACCCGGCGCAGGCCGACCGCCACCATGCCGTCGCGCGGGGTGAACTTGATGGCGTTGGTCAGCAGGTTCCAGATCACCTGCTGCAGCCGCCCGGGGTCGGCCGCGATGTGCCCGGCGGCCGCCTCGTAATGCTTCTCGATCCGGATGTTCTTGGCGTCGGCCGCCGGGCGCACGGTGTCGATCGCGGCGTCGATCACCAGCGCCGGCGCCACCGCCTGCATGTCGAGCAGCACCTTGCCGGAGGTGATGCGGCTCATGTCGAGCAGGTCTTCGATCAGTTGGGCCTGGGCGCGCGCATTGCGCTCGATGGTTTGCAGGCCGCGCTGCAAGTCGGCCTGGTCGCGGCTGCCGCGCCGCAGCACCTGGGCCCAGCCCAGGATCGCCGACAGCGGGGTGCGCAATTCGTGCGACAGGGTGGCCAGGAATTCATCCTTCATCTGGCTGGTGCGCTCGGCTTCGGCGCGCGCCGAGCGTTCGCTTTCGAGCAGCACCTTGCGCTCCTCGGCGGCGCGCTGGGCCGCCTCGTACAGCCGGGTGTTGTCGATCGCCACCGCGGCCTGGGCCGCGATGCCGCCCACGATGCGCTCGGTGCGTTCGCTGAAAATCGCGGCCTCGGGGTGGCCGAACGCCAGCCTGCCGAGCAGCTCGCCGGAGCGCGCGACGACCGGCACCGACAGGTAGCTGCGCAGCGCCGGCGGGCCCTGGCCCGCGCCGGGCGGGCGCCGGCAGCGCGGATCGTTGTCGATGTCGTCCGAGCGCAGCACGGCATCGGCGTCGGGACCGCCCGGGGCCGGACAGTAGCGCTCGAAGCCGGCCTGTGCCGCGCCCGAGCGCAGCACCAGGCTGAAGCGCTCGCCGTCGCTGCCGCGGCCGTGGTAGCGGAACTGGCCGAAGCGCGCGCCGCTGATGCCGGTGGCGGCGTCGGTGACGGTCTGCAGCAGCGAGCGCAAGTCGCGCTGCGAGGCCAGCGCGCTGCCGGTGCTGTTGAGCAACTCGAGCACATTCGATTCGTCGCGCAGGGCCTGCTGCACGCGCTTGACCTGGTCGACGTCGGTATTGGTGCCGAACCAGCGCACCACGTGGCCGAGCCGGTCGCGCACCGCGTTGACCCGGGTCAGGAACCAGCGGTAGGCGCCGTCCGCGCCGCGGATCGGGAATTCCATCTCGAACGGCGCGCCGGTGCGGATCGATTCATGCCAGCGCAGCAGCATCTGCGGCAGCACCTCCGGATCGTGGGTCGATTGCCAGCCCCAGCCGACCACCTGGGCCGGGGTGGTGCCGGTGTAGTCGTACCAGCGCTGGTTGAACCAGACGATGGCGCCGTCGGCCTGCGCCATCCAGGCCAGCTGGGGAATCGAATTGGCCAGCGCGCGCAGCACTTCCTCGCTCTGGCGCAGGGTGTCTTCGGCGTTCTTGCGGATGCTGATGTCCTGCACCACGCCGGTCATGCCGCAGGGGCCGGCGGCCCGGTCCGGATCGGCGTAATCGACCCGGCCGACCAGCGCGACCCAGGCTTGCTCGGCGCCCGGGCGGGCGATCCGGCACTCGATGTTGAGGTCGCTGCGGCGCGCGAAGGCTTGCTCGAATTCCTGCTGCGCCATCGCGCGGTCGGGCGCGTACAGGCGCGCGCCCAGCGCGCTCCACGGCAGCGCGGTGTCGGCCGGCAGGCCGAAGATGTCGGCGCCGCGCGCGCCCAGCGTCAAGCAGCCGCTGGCGGCCTCCCAGCGCCAGTCGCCGAGGCGGCCGGCCGACAAGGCCAGCTGCAGCCGGGTGTTGCCGGCCTGCAGAGCCTGCTCGTCGGCCTTGCGCCGCGTGATGTCCTGGAACGACAGCGCCAGGCCGTCCGGCGCCGGGTAGGCATGCACCTCGAGCCAGCCGCCCAGGCCCGGGTGCTGGAACTCGACGCCGACCGCCTCGCGCGCCGTCATCGCGCGGCGCGCGTGGGCTTCCAGTGCATTGCCGCACAGTTCGGGAAAGGCGGCCCACAGCGGCTGGCCGACGAGGCCGGCGCGCTGCGCGCCGGAGCGCCCCAGCAGCGCCAGGGTGCGGCTGTTGAGGTAGGCGATGCGCCAGTCGAAGTCGACCGCGCAAAAGCCCTCGTTCAGGCTTTCGAGCATGCCTTCCATGCGCTGGTTGGCCAGCCGCAGCGCCTCCTTGGCCTCGCTCAGTTCGTGTTCGGCGCGCTGGCGCAAGGCCAGCACGCTGCTGGCGTTGCGCAGCGCGGCCGAGCGCATCAGCTCGAGTTCGTCGTCGCGTTCCTCGCTCACGCGCGGCCTCCCAGGATGGCGGCGGCCAGCGCCGTGCCGTCGACCCGCGCGCGGATCTTGGCGAAGGCGGTGTCGCGGCTGGTGGACTGGTCGTCGCAGAAGGGCGCGAAGCCGCAGTCGTCGGTGGTGCCGAGCTGGTCGAGCGGGATGAAGTCGGCCGCCTGCAGCACCCGGTCGCGCACCTGCTGCGGCGTTTCGACGCGCGCATCGATGGGCGAGGTCACGCCGACGAACACGCGCTGGCCCGGCTTGAGATAGCGCCGGATGATCTTCAGCGCATGCAAGGGCGCGGGCTCGGCGGCCAGTGCGATGTAGAAGTTGCCGGCCTTCAGTTCGAACAGGTTGGGCAGCAGCTCGGCGTAGTCGACGCCCGCGCTGTGGGTCGAATCGCGGTCGGCGCCGGGGCAGGTGTGGACCCCGAGCAGGGCTTGTTCGGCCGCCGAGAAACGGCCCAGCGCCAGGTTGTTGAGGTCGATGAAACTGTTCAGCAGCGCGCCGCTGGGATCGAGCTTCATCGCCAGCCGGCCCTCGGTGAAATCGATCTGGACCTTGTGCGCGCCGGCCTCGAGGCAGCGCCGCACCTCGGTCTCGTGTTCGGTCAGCAGGTCGTCGATGAATTGCTCGCGCGGATAATCGGCCAGGCCCTCGGACGGGTACATCAGCGACAGCGCCGAGGGCGAGATCACGGCCTGCTTGACCGCCACCGTGGCATAGCGCAGCGCCAGCTTCAGGTCGTCGTCGGCATAGCGCTGGTAGCGGAACGGCGCGCGCACCAGGCGCGGCATGCGGCGCGCGTGGCCGGCCTCGAACGGGATCTGGAAGCCGTCGGGCGCGATGTTGGGCGCGCCGTGCACGCAATAGGTCCAGAAATTGTGGTACTTGCGCTGCTCGCCGTCGGTAATCACGGGCGAGCCGGTGGCCTCGAAGCGGGCGATGGTGTCACGCACCGCGGCCTCGTACAGGGCGTCGAGTTCGGCCGCGGGCAGCGCGCCACCATCGCGGGCGGCGATCAGTTCGGGCGGACGGGGAATACTGCCGATGGGCTCGGTCGGGATGATCATGAATGCCTTGCGTCTGGCGGCCTCGCCTGATACGTACACAGCGGGCCTGCGGCGATTCTAGCGCAGGCCTCGCCAATACCTGCACACGGTTGACCGGGGCGCGCCCGGCCGGCTCAGGGGCGGGACGGGGCGGGCGGGGTCAATTGCGCCAGCGTTGCTTGCAACTGGTCAAGATCGTAGGGTTTTTGCAGCGAGATGAAGGGGAACTCGACATGACGCAGCAGGGCGTCGCCATAGCCCGAAGCGAAGATCACCTTCAGGCCGGGCTGGGCGGCCAGCGCGCGGCGCGCCAGCTCCACGCCCGAGATGCCGGGCAGGCTGACGTCCGAGAACAGCACATCGTAGACCGCGCCGGCCAGCCGGGTCAGCGCATCCTCGCCGTGGGCCACGCCGTCGGTATGGTAGCCGAAGGCCTTGAGCATTTCGCACACCAGGTATTGGGAATCGAGGTTGTCCTCGACCACCAGGATGCGCAGCGCGGCGGCGGCCGGGGTCGGTTCGGGGCGTGCGCTGCGCGCCAGCGCGCACAGCACGCCGCGCACCGCGTCCTGCTCGTCGCGCACCGGGGTGAAGTAGAGGTCGCAGTCGAGCCGTTCGGGGCCGTGGGGGCGCACCAGCTCCAGCGGCCGGCGCGCCAGGCGTGCGGGTTCGCCGCGCAGCGCCTGTTCGTAGCCGTCGCGGCCGGCGGCGAGCGGAGCCGGCCACAGCGCCGGCACCTTGCCGCCCGGCGCCTGCGTATGGCCGAGGCCGGCCAGCGCGGCATAGGCGTCGTTGAACACGGTGACGCGGTCGGCGCCCCAGACCAGCAGCATCGGGCAGGGGCAGTTGAGGACGATATCGACCGCCAGCCGCAGCGGCTGCGGCCAGCGCGCGCGCTCGCCCAGGTCGGTCAGGGACCAGTCAATGTCGGGCATAAGCAGCCTGTTCTTTTTCTAATTGGAATCAACGATGCGCGAATCGTACACCAAACAGGCTCAGGGGAGCGCAAGCCAAATCGTCTGGGGTCAGGTCTGACATTCGTACATTTTGCTGCAGAAATGTACGAATGTCAGACCTGACCCCATGCCTTGTTCCGGCATTTTTTCGTCGTGCGCCGGCGCCGGCATGCTCTGCGCGTCGGCGATGTCGTCGTTGGAACCGCTGCGATCACGGACCGGGGTCGCGTCTGACATTGGTACATTTGTGCTGGGAAATGTACGAATGTCAGACGTGACCCCATGTTTCTGCGCAAAAAAAAAGCCCGCTACGGGAGCGGGCTGAATCTATTTTCTTGGAGGAGAATAGAGGAGACAGGTGAATGATGCTGCATTGCAAAAATATTTGCCAATTTATCTTTGTGATGACAGATATCAAGATTATTTATAGCAGGCGCGCTCTTGTATAAGCGTGGCGATTTTGTCATCATATGACAAGGGAGGAAGCGCCATGGCGACCGTCGTGCGGCACAGGAGAGTCAATATCGTGGTGCTCGACGCGAACGAGCCGATCGCCAACTGGTGCAAGCCGGGCGATATCGCGATCGTGGCCGCGCCCGATGGCTGGTGGACCAACTTCGTCGGCGCCCACGGCGAAATCGACAGCTACGATATCCCGTATCCCAGCTATAACGAGGCGCTGTGGGCGGCCAAGGCGGCCGCCGAATTCGGCCTGTCCTAGCGCCGCCTGCATCCCCATCCCCCAGCGGTGCCGACGCAGCCGGCCAGGCGCGCATCGATTGCGGCTGCCCGGCCGCTGTGGATAGGATGGCTGCTGCGGCGCAGCGTCATGCCGCGCCGCACGCTGCGCCGGGGCAGCGGGATTTCGTTGTAGAGTTGCCGAATCTGCCAAAAAAAGCGGCGCGTCGCGCGCCGCCGCGCGTGCGCAGCTTTGTGGACTCCGGAAAATGTTCTAGGATAGCAAGCATGCATAGACCACCATTTCCCTTCCTGCTGGCCGCTGCGCTGTGCCGGGCCGCCGCCGCCGCCCAGCAGCCTGATCCCTCCCTGGTGGACTTTTCGCTCGAGCAGTTGTCGGAAATCGTGGTGACCTCGGTATCGCGCCAGGAGACCCGGCTGGCCGATGCGCCGGCCTCGATTTACCTGATCAGCGGGGCCGAGATCCGCCGCTCCGGCGCCACCACCCTGCCCGAAGCGCTGCGCCTGGCGCCCAACCTGCAGGTCGCGCGCAGCGACACCCGGACCTACGCGATCACCGCGCGCGGCTTCAGCTCCACCCTCGAGAACAAGCTGCTGGTGCTGATCGACGGCCGCAGCGTCTATTCGCCGCTGTTTTCCGGCGTGTTCTGGGACATGCAGGACGTGGTAATGGACGACATCGAGCGCATCGAGGTCATCAGCGGGCCGGGCGCCACCATCTGGGGCGCCAACGCGGTCAACGGCGTGATCAACATCATCACGCGCGCGGCCAAGGACAGCCAGGGCGGCCTGCTCAGCCTCGGCGCCGGCGAGCAGTCGCGCAACGGCAGCGCGCGCTACGGCGGCACGCTGGCCGGCGGCCACTACCGGGTGTATGCGATGGCCGACCAGTACGGCGACACCTTCAGCGAGGCGGGCCAGCGCCAGGACACCGGCTGGCACCGCAGCCAGGCCGGGTTCCGGGCCGACTGGGATGCCAGCCAGGAGCAGGCTGTCACGCTCAGCGGCGACAGCTACCAGGGCATGCTGGGCCAGGTGCGCGGGCCCGACATCCGTATCGGCGGCGCCAACCTGGTGGGCCGCTACACCCGCAAGCTGGACAATGACGCCGACCTGCGCCTGCAAGCCTATCTCGACCACACCGAGCGCGACCAGCCGAACACCGGCGCCCAGCGCCTCGACACGCTCGACCTCGAAGCCCAGCAGGGCCTGCGCCTCGGCGACCACCAGCTCGAATGGGGCGGCGGCTACCGCCACACGCGCGACCGGGTGCAGAACGGCCCGCTGCTGCGCTTCACCCCGGCCGAACGCATCCTGCGCTGGTCGAACGTGTTCGCCCAGGACGAGCTGGCGCTGCGCCCCGGCCTGCGCCTGACCGCGGGCCTGAAGCTCGAACACAATATTTACACCGGCGTCGAGACGCTGCCCAGCCTGCGCCTGGCGTGGAGCCCGGACAGCAGCCGGCTGGTCTGGGGCGCGGCCGCGCGCACGGTGCGCGCGCCTTCGCGCATCGACCGCGACCTGTATCTGGCCAACCCGGCGCCGAGCGCCGGCGCGCCGGCCTACCTGATCGCGGGCGGCCCCGATTTCGAGTCCGAGACCGCGCGCGTGTTCGAACTCGGCTACCGCAGCCAGCCGGCGGCGGCGCTGTCGTATTCGGCCACCCTGTTCTACAGCCAGTACGACAAGCTGCGCACGCTCGAAGCCTTGCCGGACGGCGCGGTGTTCAGCAATATGGGCGAGGGCAGGGCCTACGGCATCGAGACCTGGGCGCGCTGGCAGCCGGCGCGCAACTGGCGGCTGTCGGCCGGCGCGGTGTGGCAGGACATCGACACCCACCTCAAGCCGGGCAGCCTGGATGCCAGCGGCAGCGCCGGCCTGGCCACCAACGATCCGCATTGCTACTGGTCGCTGCGCTCGGCGCACGACCTCGGCGCGCATGTCCAGGCCGACTTCGGCCTGCGCTACGTGGGCAGCCTGCCGCAGCCGGCGGTGCCGGCCTACTACGAGCTCGATGCGCGCCTGGCGTGGCAGTTGTGGCGCAACATGGAGCTGGCGCTGGTCGGCCAGAACCTGCTGCACCGCAGCCACGCCGAATTCGGCAGTGCCGGCACGCGCCAGGTGTTCGACCGCGCGCTGTCGCTGCAACTGGCGGTGCGGCTGTGACCCGTCTCGCGCATCGCGCCGCGCGGCGCCGGCTGGGGGCATGGCTGCTGGCGGCGGCCGGCTGCGCGCTGCTGGGCGCCGCTCCCTGCGCGGCCGAGGCCCAGGCCGGCGCCGCCTCGCTCGAGCGCAGCGTCAAGGCGGCCTTCCTGTACAAATTCCTCGGCTACGCGGAATTTCCCGCCAGCGCCTTCGCCGACGCCAATGCGCCGGTGGTGATCGGGGTGGTCGGGGCCGACGAGATGGCGGCCGAATTGAGCCGCATCGTGGCCGGCCGCAGCGTCGACAACCGTGCGGTGCTGGTCAAGACCCTGCGCGAGGGCGAGGCGCCGGCCGGCGTGCACCTGCTGTTCGTGGCCGGCGCCGACAGCGCCCGCGTGGCGCGCGTGCTCAAGGCGGCCCAGCCCAGCCCGATCCTGCTGGTGACCGAAAGCGAGAACGGCCTGCAACTGGGCAGCGTGATCAATTTCAAGATCGTCGACGAGCGGGTACGCTTCGATGTCTCGCTCGACGCCGCCGACAAGAACAACATCAAACTCAGTTCGCGCCTGCTGACGGTCGCCAACCATGTCCAGAAGGGGGCCCCGTAATGCCTGTGTACGATACCGGCTCCGTCCGCAGCAAGCTGATCATCATGGCGGTGTCGACCACCTTCGTGGCCCTGCTGTCGGCCTCGATCGCGATGCTGCTGTACGATCTGCGCACCTTCCAGCAGTACTGGGTCGACGACCTGAGCACCCAGGCCGACATCATCGCCTCGGTCACCGCGCCGGCGCTGGCCTTCAACGACGCCAAGACCGCGCAGCAAAACCTGGCGGTGCTGCGGGTGCGGCCGCAAATCCTGGCCGGCGCCGTGTATGCCAGCGACGGCACGCGCTTCGCCTCCTACGTCCAGCCGGGCCGCGATCCGTCCTGGCCGGCGAGCCCCGGCGCGACCGGCTACCGGATCGAGGGCAGCGAACTGGTGGCCGTGCACAACATCATCGACAACGGCGAGGTGCTGGGCAAGGTCTACCTGCGCGCGCGCTACGGCCTGATCGAGCGGCTGGTGAATTACGCGACCATCCTCGGCGCCGTGCTGCTCGGCTCGCTGGTGATCGCCGCCTTCGTCGCCTCGCGCCTGCAGGAGAGCATCACGCGGCCGCTGCTGGCGGTCACCGGGGTGGCGCGCGAGGTGATGCAGCGGCGCGACTTCACCTTGCGGGTGCCGGGCCATGACAAGGGCGAAATCGGGGTGCTGGTGGCAGCCTTCAACGACATGCTGGCCGAGATCGGGCGCCGCTCGCACGCGCTGCAGGAAGCCAACCTCACGCTCGAGCACGAGATGCAGGTGCGCCACCGCGCCGAGCAGGCGCTGCTGGTGGCCGACCGCCGCAAGGACGAATTCCTGGCGACCCTGGCGCACGAGCTGCGCAATCCGCTGGCGCCGATCCGCACCGGGCTCGACATCCTGCGCATCCGCAGCGGCGACGCCCAGGCCACCCAGCGCGCCACCGACATCATGGAACGCCAGTTGCGCCAGATGGTGCGGCTGGTCGACGACTTGCTCGACGTGTCGCGCATCAACACCGGCAAGTTCGCGATCAAGATGGGGCGGGTCGAATTGAAGGCGGTGGTCAACGACGCGCTCGAAGTGGTGCGTTCGTATATCGAGCTGCACGGCCACGACCTGGCGATCGACTTGCCGGACCGCCCGGTCTTCCTGCACGGCGACGCCACGCGGCTGGCGCAAGTGCTGTCGAACCTGCTCAACAACGCGGCCAAGTACACCAACCGCGGCGGCCGGGTCAGCCTGTCGGCGCGGGTCGAGGACAAGACCCTGGTGCTGGGCGTGGCCGACAACGGCATCGGCATCGCGCCCGACATGCTGGGCAATGTGTTCGAGATGTTCGTCCAGGTCGACTCGACCCTGGAGCGCACCAACGCCGGGCTCGGCGTCGGCCTGTCGCTGGCGCGCAGGCTGGTCGAGCTGCACCACGGCACGATCGAGGCGTACAGCGCCGGCATCGGGCGCGGCAGCGAATTCACGGTGCGTCTGCCGATCGTGGTCGAGCCCGAGCTGCCGACCAAGACCCTGGCGGCGGCCTTCATCAGCGCCGAGACCTACCGCATCCTGCTGGCCGACGACAACGTCGATTTCGTCAACAGCATCGGCGCGCTGCTGTCGGCCATGGGCCACAGCGTGGTGATCACCCACAACGGGCCCGATGCGCTGACCGCGGCCGCGCGCTTCTGCCCCGACTACGCCTTCCTCGACATCGGCCTGCCGCTGATGTCGGGCTACGACCTGGCGCGCGGGATCCGGCGCGTGGCCTGCTGCCAGGCCACGATGCTGATCGCGGTCACCGGCTGGGGCCAGGAGAAGGACCGCCAGCTCGCCTTCGAGGCGGGGTTCGACCACCACATGGTCAAGCCGGTGCGCTTCGAGCAGATCGAGGAAATCCTCAGCAACCGCAGCATCGTCAAGAAGATCCGGACGTAAAAAAACGGAAGCGCGGACGCTTCCGTTTTTTGCAGCAAGCTCGCGCTTGCCGGATGGGACTTACTTGACTTTACGGCGGCGTGCCAGGAAGCCGACCAGGCCCAGGCCTGCCAGCATCATGCCGTAGGTCTCCGGCTCGGGTACCGGCGCCAGCATGATCGCACCGCCGAACGCGCCGGAGGTGGTCCCTGCCATGGTGCCGCTCACTTGCACATAGTAGTTGCCGGCAGCCAGGCTGTCGCTCTTCAGGGTCCAGACGTCGATCGTGCCGCTCTGCAGCGATGCGCCGCTGCTGACCAGGGTACCGCCGGCGTTGAACAGGCTCAGGCCGGTGATATCCAGGCCGGTGTCGGCGCTGCGGCTGATCGATGAAACGATCGCATCGAGGTTGGTGGGCGCCGTGCCCGTGACGGCAAAGGTGAAGTGGTCGGCAAAGGTGTTGCTTGCGTTGTTCATGGCGAAGGCATCGCCAAAGAACGCGCTGGTGTCGACGAAGGTCAGCGCCTGCGGTGCAGTGCTGATGTCGGCCGCAAATGCCGTGGAACCCAGCGATGCAGTTGCGAACACCATGGCAGCCATCAGGGATTTCGAATTTTTCATTTGTTACCTCGCAAAGAAACAGCCGCGTCCTGCAGCTTGGTTATCAAGAATCGGGGAACTTCATGCTAGCAAAGCGACATCGAAAAACGCCGCGTTTGTGGCACCCGTGCGCGACATTGTTCAAGAATTCCAGGAGTAAATTGATTGCCTCTCGGCTAGGCACGCGACCCCCTCCGTCATAGGAGAAGCGCGTGTTTTTCCATTGATGAGTGGAAAAGATCGGCGGGCAATTCGTGCGTGTGTAGGTTCGGACCTACATCACGACGAGAGGTGGTCCTGTGCACAGTCTGCTTCTGGCAGCCCGGTTGCAGCCGGTTTGAAGGGGGAACGAGCATGCGTGCGGGAAAGGACAAAGGGCCCGGAGATTGCTCTCCGGGCCCTTCGGTGTAGTGCATGATGGTGCGGCTGGCAGGAATTGAACCCACGACCCCTTGGTTCGTAGCCAAGTACTCTATCCAACTGAGCTACAGCCGCGAAACCGGGATTATAGCAGCAGTTGCGCTCATCGCAAAGGGCGCCAAGAAAAAAGGCTTAGAGATCGCTCTCTAAGCCTTTGATTTCTTACGAATAATGGTGCGGCTGGCAGGAATTGAACCCACGACCCCTTGGTTCGTAGCCAAGTACTCTATCCAACTGAGCTACAGCCGCGAAAGCGAATAGTATAGCAGCTTCGTCACATTTCCGGAAGCGTCGATTGGAAGCGCCGGCATGCCGAAGAAGCAGCATTCTAAGGGGGCGGCCGGGCTTTGTCCAGTGCCGCCCCGGCAAAAAAATTTGCTGCTGGAAAGTTTCTTTGACGCCCGGTCATCTGGTAGATTAGGGCATCTTGTGAGAAATGGACAATATGCTGCAAAGGATCACGCATGGATGCGCGCGCTGGGCCCGGATCGCCCTGGGCTTCCTGCTGGCCCTGGCGTGCGGCGCCGCGCCGGCCGCGCCGCGCAGCCTGCGCTTCGAGCATCTGGGCGTGGAGCAGGGCCTGGCCCAGGAATCGGTGCTCACCATCCTGCAAGACCGCCAGGGCTTCATGTGGTTCGGCACCCAGGCCGGGCTGAACCGCTTCGACGGCTACAAGATGACGGTGTTCAAGACCGACCCGGCCGACCCCGCCAGCCTGCCCGACAACTATGTACTGTCCTCGTTCGAGGACGCGCAAGGCACGCTGTGGTTCGGCACCAAGGGCGGGCTGGCGCGCTTCGACCGCGAGCGCCAGAAATTCGTCCGCTACGCCGCGCCCGATGCCGGCGCCGCGTCCTCGGCCAACCGCTCGGTGCTGGCGATCGCGGGCGACGGCAAGCAGGGCCTGTGGCTGGGCACCGGCGACGGCCTGCAGCACTTCGATCCGGCCAGCGGCGTGTTCCGCACCCTGCGCCACGACCCGGCGCTGGCGGCCAGCGTGAGCGACAACCGGATCGGCGCGCTGGCGCGCGAGGCCGGCGGCGCGCTGTGGATCGGCACCAGTGTCGGACTCGACCGGCTGGCGCCGGGCGCCGCCGGCTTCCAGCATTTCAGCGTGGGCCGGGCCGCCGAGGCCGAGGCCGAAACCAAGCGCGGCGGCGTGCTGGCGCTGTCGATGGGCCCGCGCGACACGCTGTGGGTCGGCACCGGCGCCGGGCTCGAAGCCTGGCGCACCACCGACCCCGCGCCGCACGGCCGCAAGATCGGCGCGGCCGAGGGCATGGGCGCGGACCGGGTGCTGGTGCTGTACCACGACAAGGGCGCCAACCTGTGGGTCGGCACCGAGCGCGACGGCGCCAAATGGCGCGACCCGGCCAGCGGCCGCTTCGTCAGTTACCGCCACCAGCTGCTCGACCGCAACAGCCTGTCCGACAACCAGGTCGCCTCGATCTGCGTCGACCGCACCGGCACGCTGTGGGTCGGCGGCGCGTTCGGCGGCGTGAACCGGGCCGACCTCGCCAGCGGCGGCTTCCTGCGCTACATCGAGACCCCGGACGAGCCGGACGGCATCAGCAGCAACAAGGTGCGCAGCCTGATCGGCGACAGCGAAGGCCGGGTCTGGCTCGGCACCAGCGGCGGCGGCCTGAACCGGCTGGACCCGGCCAGCGGCAAGGTGCTGGTCTGGCGCCACGACGCGCGCCGCGCCGGCAGCCTGCCGAACGACGCGGTGGGGGCGCTGGCGCTGGCCGGCGGCCGCCTGTACGTGGGCGCGCCCAGCGGGCTGGCCTGGACCGACCCCGCGCATCCCCACTTCACGCCGGTGCCGCTGGGCTCCGAGCCGGGCGCCAACCATATCCAGTACCTGCTGGCCGGGCGCGGCGGCGCGCTGTGGATCGCCACCCGCGGCGGCCTGTTCAAGCGCGACCCGGATGGCCGCCTGCACCGCTGGCGCCACGATCCGGCCGATCCGTCCAGCCTCGGCGAAGATTTCGGCTTCGCCCTGCTCGAAGACCGCAGCGGCGCGCTGTGGATCGGCACCGACAACGGCCTCGACCGGCTGGACCCGGCCAGCGGCCGCTTCACCCATTACCGCCACGACCCGGCGCGCCCGGCCAGCCTGCGCCACAACCGCATCTCCAGCCTGTTCGAGTCGTCCAAGGGCGAGCTGTGGGTGGGCAGCGCGGGCGGCCTGCACCGGCTCGAGCGCGGCGTCGACGGCCAGGTCAGCTTCCGCTTCTTCCCGCTCAGCGACGAGGGCGCGGCCGACCCGATCGGCGCGGTGCTGGAAGACCACGCCGGCGCGCTGTGGGTCAGCACCACGGTCGGCCTGGCGCGCCTCGATCCCGACAGCGGCGAGGTCAAGGCCTACACCGCGAAGGACGGGCTGGTGGACGGCTCGTACTTCATCGGCTCGGCCTGGCGCGCGCCGGACGGGCGCATGTACTTCGGCGGCATCAACGGCCTGACCGCCTTCCGGCCCGAGGCGATCCGCGACAACCCGTACGCGCCGGTGGTGCTGGTCACCGATTTCCTGGTGTTCAACCAGCCGCGCGCGGTCGGCGGCCCGATCCAGGATGCGAGCGCGGTCCGCCTCGGCTACCGCGACTCGGTGCTCTCGCTCGAATTCGCGGCCCTGCATTTCGCCGATCCGCAGCGCAACCGCTACGCCTACATGCTCGAAGGCTTCGACCAGGACTGGGTCAACACCGATGCCGGCAAGCGCTTCGCGACCTACACCAATCTCGACCCCGGCAGCTATGTATTCCGCGTCAAGGCCAGCAACAAGGACGGGGTCTGGAGCGTGGTCCCGACCGCGCTGGCGATCACCGTCGCGCCGCCGCTGTGGAAGACCTGGTGGTTCCGGCTGCTGGCCGCGCTGCTGTTGCTGGGCGCCGGCTACGGCTTGTACCGGCTGCGGATCCGCGCGCTGCTGCGCCAAAAGACCCAGCTCGAGCAGCAGGTCGGCGCCCGCACCGCCGAGCTGATGCTGCAAAAGGATGCGGCCGAGCGCCAGAAGCACGAAGTCGAGCGCCAGAAAGAGGTGGCCGAGCTGGCCCACCGCAACATCGCGCTGCTGAGCGACATCGGCCGCGAGCTGACCGCCAAGCTCGACAGCGAAACCATCATGCTGATGCTGTACGACCACGTCAACCAGCTGATGGACGCCAGCGTGTTCGGCATCGGCGTCCACCGGCCCGAGCGCGAGAGCATCGACTACCCGTTCGCGATCGAACGCGGCAAGCGCTACGCGCCCTACACGCGCAGCATGCGCGAGCCGAACCAGCTGGCGGTCTGGTGCATCAGCCACGAGCGCGAAGTCTTCATCAACGACCTCGACGCCGAATACCAGAACTACATCGCCCACCTCGAACTGACCTCGGGCGTCGAGCACATGGGCACGCTCGACGACGGCTCGCTGCCGACCGCGCCGCGCTCGCTGCTGTACGTGCCGATTTCGGTCAACGGCCGGGTGCTGGGCGTGGTCACGGTGCACAGCTACCGGGCCCAGGCCTACCACCGGATCCACCTCGACATGCTGCGCACCCTGGCGTCCTACGTCGGGGTGGCCTTCGACAATGCCGACGCCTACCGTCAATTGAAGGATACCCAGGCCCAGCTGGTGGCCCAGGACAAGCTGGCCGCGCTCGGCTCGCTGGTGGCGGGCGTCGCGCACGAACTCAATACGCCGATCGGCAACAGCCTGTTGATGGCCAGCGCGCTGCAGGAAAGGACCGACGCCATCGCCGGCAAGTTCGGCGCGACCGCGGTGCGCCGCTCCGACCTCGCCGCCTTCATCGCCGCCTCGCAGGAAGCCTCGGCCCTGATCATGCGCAGCCTGCTCAACGCGGCCGACCTGGTCAACAGCTTCAAGCAGGTCGCGGTCGACCAGGCCAGCGCCCAGCGCCGCCGCTTCAACCTCGAACAGGCCAGCCACGAAATCGTCGCGACCATGATGAACCAGGTGCGCAAGGCCGGCCACACGCTGGAGCTGGCGCTGCCGCGCGAGATCGAGATGGACAGCTTCCCCGGCCCCTTCGGCCAGGTGCTGATCAACCTGATCAACAACGCCATGCTGCACGGCTTCGAGGCGCCGGGCGGGCGCATGCGGCTGTCGGCCAGCATGCCGCAGCCGGAGCGCGTGCTGGTCGAATTCCACGACAACGGCTGCGGCATCGCGGCCGAACACCAGGCCCGCATCTTCGACCCCTTCTTCACCACCAAGATGGGGCAGGGCGGCTCCGGCCTGGGCCTGAATATCACCTACAACATCGTGACCTCTCTGTTGGGAGGTAATATCCGGGTCGAGAGCGGCGCCGGACAAGGCACGACCTTCATCCTGGATTTGCCGCTGTGCGCGCTGGCGCAGGCGGCCTGACACCATCACTTTGCACGAGGACCCATGCGCATCATCACCACCATCGAAGACCTGCGGCTGCTGGCCAAGAAGCGCGTGCCGCGCATGTTCTACGACTACGCCGACGCCGGTTCCTGGACCGAATCGACCTACCGCGCCAACAGCGAGGACTTCGCCGCCATCAAGTTCCGTCAGCGCGTCGCGGTCAATCTCGAGAACCGCACGCTGCGCTCGACCATGATCGGCCAGGAGGTGGCGATGCCGGTGGCGCTGGCGCCGACCGGCCTGACCGGCATGCAGCACGCCGACGGCGAAATCCTGGCGGCGCGCGCGGCCGAAAAATTCGGCGTGCCGTTCACCCTGTCGACCATGAGCATCTGCTCGATCGAAGACGTGGCGGCGCATACCAGCAAGCCGTTCTGGTTCCAGCTGTACGTGATGCGCGACCGGCCCTTCATCGAACGCCTGATCGACCGCGCCAAGGCGGCCAAGTGTTCGGCGCTGGTGCTCACGCTCGACCTGCAGGTGCTGGGGCAGCGCCACAAGGACCTGCGCAACGGCATGAGCGCGCCGCCCAAGATGACGCTGGCGAACATCCTCGACTTGATGACCAAGCCGCGCTGGTGCCTGGGCATGCTGGGCACGCCGCGCCGCACGTTCGGCAATATCGTCGGGCATGCGAGCAGCGTGTCGGACATGTCCTCGCTGTCGTCCTGGACCTCGCAGCAGTTCGACCCGGCGCTGTCGTGGGACGACCTGCAGTGGGTGCGCAAGCGCTGGGGCGGCAAATTGATCATCAAGGGCATCATGGACGTCGAGGATGCGCGGCTGGCGGCCGACAGCGGCGCCGACGCGCTGATCGTGTCGAACCACGGCGGGCGCCAGCTCGACGGCGCGCAGTCGAGCATCGGCGCGCTGCCGCCGATCGTCGAGGCGGTGGGGCAGCGCATCGAGGTGCACATGGACGGCGGCATCCGCTCGGGGCAGGACGTGATCCGCGCGCTGGCGCTGGGGGCCAAGGGCGTGTACATCGGGCGGCCCTTCCTGTACGGGCTGGGCGCGGGCGGCGAGGCGGGGGTGGCCAAGTGCCTCGAGATCATCCGCAACGAGCTGGACCTGACGATGGCCTTTTGCGGGCTGCGCGACGTCAAGCAGGTCGACCGCCACATCCTCCTGCCCGGCACCTTCTAATAAATAGGGTCAGAGTCGAATTAATTCGAGCCTCACGCCCCGATTTGTTGGAGTGCGGTTTCTCATCTATTGCAATCATGGAGGCAAGGAATGGATGTCAGGGCGCTTTTGGTATCGATGCTGTTTCTGGCATCGCCGCTCGCGGTGGCGGATGTGGAATACCACGGTTTCACGATCGATGACCATCTGCTCGACAGCGAGCAAAAAATCCAATTCGCGGGGCCGCCGACAGCGTCGCTGATCGAGCAACTGAACATCGTCGAAGCGACACACTTGCCGCCCGACGTGCTGGATTTTTTCAAGAAAACAAAGATGCTCGTCGATCCTGGGATACGGGGAAACCCGGGCATATTTTCGATTCGCGATGGTGAAGGTGCCGTCCGGATCCAGCCGATTGTTTTCCCGGCGAACAAACCGATTTTGCTGCACGAATTGCTGCATGCCTATCACTTCTACGTTCTCACGCTGAGGCATCCCGTCATCGTCAACGCTTACCAGTCGGCCAGCCTCGACGGCAGGTATCCTGCGGCATTCCAGAAGGCACATTTTTTGCAGAACGAGAAAGAGTATTTTGCGGTGACCTCGACCATTTACTTGTTCGGCACGATCCAGCAGCCGCCGTTCAACTGTAGTGTGCTTGCAAACACAGACCCCGCGTATTTGGCGTTTCTCGAGAAGACCTTCGGCCGACACGAATGCCATTGAAATTTCGGGAAGCGCAACTTGGCACGTTTTAGCGCGGCTCAGCCGACCAGGTTGATCGGCGCGCCGCCGGCCCAGGCTTCGACGTTGTCGATCAACATGTCGGCCAGGGTTTGCATCGCGCCTGCGCTGGCCCAGGCCACGTGCGGGGTCAGGATGAAATTCGGCAGGCGCAGCGCCAGCAGCGGGTTGTCGGGCAGCGGCGGCTCCTTGCTCAGGACGTCGAAGCCGGCGCCCGCGATCACGCCTTCGCTCAAGGCTTGCGCCAGCGCCGCCTCGTCCACCAGGCCGCCGCGCGCGGTGTTGATCAGCAGCGCGTTGCGCTTCATCCGGCGCAACTGCGGCGCGCCGATCATGTCGCGCGTCTGCTCGGTCAGCGGCAGGTGCAGGCTGACCACGTCGGCCGTGCCCAGCAACTCGTCCAGCTCAAGCTGGCGCACCAGCGGATCGGCCACCGGCGAGCGCGAGGCGACCACCACCTCCATGCCGAACGCGCGCCCCAGCTGCGCCACCTTCTGCCCCAGCGCGCCGTAACCGACAATGCCGAGCCGGCTGCCGGCCAGGTCGGCGATCGGATGGTCGAGCAGGCAAAACCGGCTCGACGCCTGCCAGCGGCCCGCGTCCACGTCGGCGCAATACGCGCGCAAGTTGCGCCGCAGCGCCAGGATCAGCGCGAAGCAGTGCTCGGGCACCGCCACCACCGAGTAGTTGCGGATATTCGCCACCGGAATCCCGCGCGCGCGGCAGGCCGCCAGGTCCACATTGTCGGTGCCGGTGGCGGCCACCGCGACCATCTGCAGCTTCGGCAGCTGCGCCAGTTCGGCCGCGCGCAGCGGCACCTTGTTGACGATCGCGATGGTGGCGTGGCGCAGGCGCTCGACCACCTCGGCCTGGCTGGACGCCGGATACTCGCGCCACGCATGTTCGAAGGCAGGGCGGCGGACCTTGGCCTCCAGGCTGGCGCGGTCGAGGAATACGATGTTGTGCATATCAAACTCTTTCAGGTTCGGTGAGGCGGATCGGCGTCTGCAGCTGCAAGGCCGGGTATTGCAGGAACAGGTCGGCGACCCATTCGACGAACACCCGCACCTTGGCCGACAGGTGGCGGTTTTGCGGATAGACGACATGGACCGGCAGCGGCGTGCTGGTCCAGCCAGGCAGCACGCGCTCGACCCGGCCGGCGGCCACCAGCGGATCGACCGAATAGCTGGCCATCAGGATGATGCCCAGGCCCGCCATGCCGGCACTCATATAGGTGGTCGAATCGTTGACGGCCAGGCTGGACAGGGTGGCGACCTTGACCCGCTCCTCGCCGCGCGTAAATTCCCATTCCGCGTTCTTGCCGCTCTTGGACGTGAAATAGTTCACGCAGTGGTGGGCGCTGAGGTCGCGCGGATGGGTCGGGCGGCCATGCTGTTCGAGGTAGGCCGGGGCCGCCGCCGCGGTGAACTGCAGCAGGCCGACGCGGCGCGCGATCAGGCTCGAATCGGCCAGCTCGCCGCCGCGGATCGCGCAGTCGATGCCTTCCTCGATCAGGTCGGCCGGGCGGTCGCTGCAACCGAGCTCGAGCGTGATGTCGGGGTAGCGCCGGAAGAAGTCGGCCAGCGCCGGGATCACCACGTAGTTGGCCATCGCGGTCGAACAATCGACCCGCAGCCGGCCGCTCGGGTTGGCGCGGTTGCGCGACAAGGCCTCCTCGGCGTCGCGCACGTCGGACAGGATGCGCAGGCAGCGCTCATAATAGGCGGCGCCGTCGGCGGTCACGCTGACCTGGCGCGTGGTGCGGTGCAGCAGCTTGACTTCGAGCGCGAGTTCGAGCGCCTGGATCAGGGTCGAAACGGTGGCCTTGGGCAACTGCATATTATCCGCCGCGCGCGTGAAGCCGCCCGCATCGACCACCTGTACGAACACTTCCATTGCTTGTAGTTTGTTCATATCCCTCCACATTGTTCGAAAACCTGAACAATCAATTCGTCATTTGCATCTTTATCAGATTGTAGAACAAGTTTAAAGTACTCGTACTCCATCAAGGGATGGAGCGCAGTGCGGGATGAAGGGAGAAGATCATGCGTTGTCAAAATGTTTTCGTTACGGTTATCGCACTGGTGCTCAGCCTGATCACCCTGACCGGCATGGTGTATACCGATGAATTTCCGCAGGCCGCGCAAGCCGAAAGCGTCGGTTTTGATGCGCTTGCACATGATTTGTTCGCCGGCGCCGTGATGGCCGCCAACGACGGCAAGCCGCAAGCGGCCGAGGCGCGCGCGCAATGAGCAAGGCCACCGAGATGCCGGCTGCGCTGAAGATCCGCGACCTCGAAGTGCGGGGCGCCGAGGGCCCGCTGGCCGCGCGCCTGTACACCGGCGGCGATGCCGGCGCGCGCAAGGATAGCCTGGTGGTGTTTTTCCACAGCGGCGGCTTCGTCGGCGGCGACCTCGAGGACGCCGACCGGTTCCTGCGCCGCATGGTGACCGATTCGCCCGAGTTTGCGGTGCTGGCGGCGAACTACACGCTGGCCACCGAGCGGCCGTTTCCGGCGGCGGTGGAAGACGCCCACGCGGTGCTGCTGTGGTCGCGCAAGAATAAGAGCAAGCTGGGCTGGAACGGCAAGCGGCTGCTGGTGGCCGGCATCGAAGCCGGCGCCAACCTGGCGGCGGTGTGCACCCTGATGGCGCGCGACCGCGGCGGCCCGCCGCTGGACGGCCAGATCCTGATCATGCCGATGCTGGACCCGGCGCTGACCACCTGCTCGATGCGCGACGTACCGGCCGGTTCGGTGCGCGTGGCCAGTACCTGCGCCGCCAGTTATCGCGGCTACTTGCCGAACGCGGCCGACCGCACCCATCCGTATGCGTCGCCGCTGCAGTCGAGCCGCCTGAAGAATTTACCGCCCGCGCTGGTGCTGTCCGCCGAGGACGATCCCCTGCGCGACGAAGCCGAGCAATACGCCGCCAAATTGAGTACCTCGGGGGTCGCGACCACCTTGCGGCGTATGGCGCCCGGTCCTCAGGTCGACCTGGCCGAGCGCTGTGAATGCGCCTGCCAGGGCATCGCCCTGAACGAAATTGCCGGTTTTCTCGGCGCACTGGACAGCATGCCGGTCCAGTCCTAGCAGTAGCCACCTGTCCACCCCTGTGACGCTCCGCGGGAGCGTCCGGGGACCGTTTTACCCTTCGCATTGCAGGCAAGACCTTACAAGGCCTGATTTATTAATAATTTTCATATTAAAAGGAATATAAATGAAAACGAATCAATTTAAGACTTTCGCGCGGCCGCTGGCCGCCGCGATGGCGTTGGCAGGCCTTGCCGCGATCGGACTGTCGGGCTGCAATTCGGCCAACAGCAAGGCGCCGGAAGGCCCGGCCGCCGGCGGCCCGCCGGTGACCGCCGCCGTGGTGCTCGAAAAGACCGTCAACGAAACCCAGGAGTTCTCGGGCCGGCTGGAAGCGGTCGAGCGGGTCGATATCCGCTCGCGCGTGAGCGGCTTCATCAACCAGGTCAACTGCAAGCCGGGCAGCCTGGTCAAGAAGGGTGACGTGCTGTTCGTGATCGATCCGCGTCCCTACCAGGCGGAAGCGAGCCGTGCCGAGGCGGCCGCCACGTCGGCGCGCGCCAAGGCCGACCTGGCCAAGATCGAACTGGCCCGCGCCGAGCGCCTGCTGGCCGACAAGGCCATCGCCCAGCGCGAATTCGACGCCAGCGCGTCCGGCCTGAAGGAGCTCGACGCCAACGCGCGCGCGGCCCAGGCGTCGTATGAAGCGGCGCGCCTGAACCTGTCGTACACCAACGTGGTCGCGCCGATCAACGGCCGGGTCTCGAAGGCCGAAGTCACCACCGGCAACCTGATCGACGGTGCCGTGATCCTGACCTCGGTGGTGTCGAACAACGAGATCTACGCCAGCTTCGACGGCGACGAAGACACCTACCTGCGGGTGGCCCGCGTGTCGCAAAAAGGCACGCCGGTGGTGGTCAAGGTCGGCCTCGCCAACGAAGCGGGCTTCCCGCACGAGGGCAAGCTCGAATTCGTCGACAACCGGCTCGACACCGCGACCGGCAGCGTGCGCATGCGCGCCACCTTCAGCAACGCCGACAACATCCTGGTGCCCGGCCTGTTCGCGCGCGTCCAGCTGTCCGGCAATGCCGAGACCCGCAGCAAGGCCGCGCTGATCGACGAGCGCGCCATCGGCACCGACCAGAACCGCAAGTTCGTCTACGTGGTCAAGGCCGACAACACCGCCGAATACCGTCCGGTGACGCTGGGCCCGATCGTCGACGGCCTGCGCGTGGTGCGCGACGGCGTCAAGCCGGGCGAGAAGATCATCGTCAACGGCTTGCAGCGCGTGCATCCCGGCGCGCCCGTGACCGCCGAAGTGGTGGCCATGGACGCCGGCGTCGCACCGAAAGCGGACGTCAAAGTGGCCGCCGCGGCCACCGCTAAAAACAAGGAATAAGAACCATGAACTTTTCACGATTCTTTATCGACCGGCCGATTTTCGCGGCCGTGCTGTCGATTATCGTATTCGTTGCCGGCTTGCTGTCGATCTTCAAGCTGCCGATCTCCGAATACCCGGACGTGGTGCCGCCGTCGGTGGTGGTGCGCGCCCAGTACCCCGGCGCGAACCCGAAGGTGATCGCCGAAACCGTGGCCGCCCCGCTCGAGGAGCAGATCAACGGTATCGAGAACATGCTCTACATGTCCTCGCAAAACACCTCCGACGGCTCGCTCATGCTGACCGTGACCTTCAAGGTCGGCACCGACGTCGAGCAGGCCGAGTCGCAGGTGCAGAACCGCATCCAGCGCGCGCTGCCGCGCCTGCCGGACGAGGTGCGCCAGATCGGCGTGACCGCCGTGAAAAGCTCGCCCAACCTGACCATGGTGGTGCACCTGGTCTCGCCCAAGGGCCGCTATGACGACGTCTACCTGCGCAATTACGCGGTGCTGAACATCAAGGACCAGCTGGCCCGCATCCAGGGCATGGGCGAGGTGCAGCTGTTCGGCGCCGGCGATTACGCGATGCGCATCTGGCTCGATCCGCAGAAAGTGGCGGCGCGCGGCATGACCGCCAACGACGTGGTGAACGCGATCCGCGAGCAGAACGTGCAGGTCGCGGCCGGCGTGATCGGCGCGTCGCCTGCCAAGAATGCGGAGTTCCAGCTGACCGTTAACACCCAGGGCCGCCTGACCACGATCGAGGAATTCGGCGACATCGTGGTGCGCACCGGCGCGGACGGCGCGACCACCCGCCTGAAAGACGTGGCGCGGATCGAACTGGGCTCCAACTCGTACTCGCTGCGCTCGCTGCTGAACAACAAGTCGGCGGCGGCGATCGGTATCTTCGAAGCGCCTGGCGCGAACGCGCTGCAGCTGTCGGCCGACGTGCGCGCCAAGATGGCCGAACTGAAGAAGGACTTCCCGGAAGACGTCGACTTCGACGTCGTCTACGACCCGACCCAGTTCGTGCGCGAATCGATCAAGGCCGTGATCCACACCCTGCTCGAAGCGGTGGCGCTGGTGGTGCTGGTGGTGATCATCTTCCTGCAAACCTGGCGCGCCTCGATCATCCCGCTGCTGGCGGTGCCGGTGTCGATCATCGGCACCTTCGCGGTGATGCTCGGTTTCGGCTTCTCGATCAACACCTTGACGCTGTTCGGGCTGGTGCTGGCGATCGGTATCGTGGTCGACGATGCGATCGTGGTGGTGGAGAACGTGGAACGCAATATCGAATCGGGCCTGTCGCCGCGCGACGCGACGGTCCAGGCCATGAAGGAAGTCAGCGGCCCGATCATCGCGATCGCGCTGGTGCTGTGCGCGGTGTTCGTGCCGATCGCCTTCGTGTCCGGCCTGACCGGCCAGTTCTACCGCCAGTTCGCACTGACGATCGCGATTTCGACCGTGATCTCGGCATTCAGCTCGCTGACCCTGTCGCCGGCGCTGGCGGCCAACCTGCTGAAGCCCCACGACGCGCCGAAAGACGCGTTGACCCGCGTCATGGACAAGCTGTTCGGCGGCTTCTTCGCCTGGTTCAACCGCTTCTTCGGCCGCGCCTCGACCCGTTATGAGACCGGCGTCAAGGGCGTGTTGGGCCGCAAGACCGCCGCGCTCGGCGTGTATGCCCTGCTGGCGATCGCCGCGGTGTTCATGTTCAAGGCGGTGCCGAGCGGCTTCGTGCCGGCCCAGGACAAGCAGTACCTGGTCGGCTTCGCCCAGTTGCCCGACGCCGCATCGCTCGACCGCACCGACGCCGTGATCCGCCGCATGTCGGAGATTGCCTCGAAAGTGCCGGGCGTCGAATCGTCGGTCGCTTTCCCCGGCCTGTCGATCAACGGCTTCACCAATGCGCCGAACGCCGGTATCGTGTTCACCATCTTGAAACCGTTCGACCAGCGCAAGAGCAAGGAGCTGTCCGGCGGCGCCATCGCGCAGGAGATCAACAAGCGCCTCGGCACCATCCAGGACGCCTTCATCATGGTGTTCCCGCCGCCGCCGGTCAATGGCCTGGGTACCATCGGCGGCTTCAAGATGATGATCGAAGACCGCGGCAACGTCGGCTACGACGAGCTGTATAAGGCGGTGCAGGCGGTGCAGGGCAAGGCATGGCAGACGCCGCAACTGGCGGGCGTGTTCTCGAGCTTCCAGATCAACGTGCCGCAGCTGTTCGCGGACGTCGACCGGGTCAAGGCCAAGCAGATGGGCGTGCCGCTGGCGACCATCTACCAGACCTTGCAGATCAACCTGGGATCGCTGTACGTGAACGACTTCAACCAGTTTGGCCGGACCTACCAGGTGCGGGTCCAGGCCGATGCGCCGTTCCGTTCGCAGGCCGACCAGATCGCCCAGCTCAAGGTCCGCAACGACAAGGGCGAGATGATTCCGCTGTCGTCGCTGATGCGGGTCAAGGACAGCTATGGCCCGGACCGCGTGCAGCGCTACAACGCCTACGTGTCGGCCGATATCAACGGCGGTGCGGCCCCCGGCGTGTCGTCCGGCCAGGCCCAGGCCGCGCTGGAAAAGATCGCGCATGAAGTGCTGCCGAAAGGCGTGAGCTTCGAATGGACCGAGCTGACCTACCAGGAGATCCTGTCCGGTAACACGATGGTGCTGGTGTTCCCATTGTGCGTGCTGCTGGTGTTCCTGGTGCTGGCCGCGCAATACGAAAGCTGGACCCTGCCGCTGGCCGTGATCCTGATCGTGCCGATGTCGATCCTGTGCGCGCTGATCGGCGTCAAGCTGACCGGTGGCGACAACAACATCTTCACCCAGATCGCGCTGTTCGTGCTGGTCGGACTGGCATCCAAGAACGCGATCCTGATCGTCGAATTTGCGCGTGAGCTGGAAGACCATGGCCGCAGCATCGTGCAGGCCGCGCTCGAGGCTTGCCGCCTGCGTCTGCGTCCGATCCTGATGACGTCGATCGCCTTCATCATGGGCGTGGTGCCGCTGGTGTTCTCCAGCGGTGCGGGTTCGGAAATGCGGCATGCAATGGGCGTGGCGGTGTTCGGCGGGATGCTGGGCGTGACCTTCTTCGGCCTGTTCCTGACGCCGGTGTTCTACGTCCTGCTGCGCAGCTTCGCCAAGGGTATCGACAAGAAAATACATCCGGCCGCCGTGGTGGCCGCGACACTGGAAGGAACCGTGTGATGAACCGCATCGCCCAACGAATCTCACCCTTGCTGACCGCCTTGCTGCTGGTGGCCTGCTCGACGGTGCCTGAACTGGCGGCGCCCAAGGTCGAGGTGCCGACCGCCTTCAAGGAGTCCCAGGAGCCGCTGCAGGCGGCCGACGGCACGCGCTGGAAAGTGGCGCAGCCGGCCGAAGCGCAGGCGCGCGGCGAATGGTGGCTGGCCTTCAAGGATCCCGAGCTGACCGCCCTGATCGACGAGGCCAGCCTGGCCAACGCCACGCTGGCGGTGGCCGCGGCGCGCGTCAAGCAGGCGCGCGCCCTGGCCGGCATCGCCGAAGCCGACCGCATCCCGCAAGTGGGCGTCGAGGTCGGCGGCCAGCGCGGGCGCGCCTCGCCGATCTCCTTCGGCCTGCCGGAAGGCACGCCGATGCCGACCGCGACCGCCTACCAGGCCAGGCTGACCGCCAGCTACGAGGTCGACCTGTTCGGCCGCGTCAGCGCCAACGTCGGCGCCGCGCGCGCCGATGCGCAGGCGTCGGAAGCGACCTACAAATCGGTGCTGCTGGCCTTGCAGGCCGACGTCGCGCAGACCTATTTCCGGATCCGCGAGACCGATGCCGAACTGGCGACCCTGAACCAGACCGCCGACCTGCGCGCGCAGAGCGTGAAGGTCAACCAGAGCCGCTTCGACAATGGCGACATCGGCGAATTCGACCTGGCCCGTTCCAAGACCGAGCTGTCGACCGCGCGCGCCGAAGCCATCGGCCTGCAGCGCCAACGGGTGCAGCTTGAACATGCGCTGGCTGTCCTGCTGGGCAAACCGGCCGCCAACTTCACGGCCGACGTCAGCCCGCTGGTGGACACGTCGCTGCTGCCGGTGGTGCCGGCCGGCTTGCCCTCGAAGCTGCTGGAGCGCCGTCCCGACGTCACTGCGGCGCAGCGCGCGATGGTCGCGTCGAATGCGCGCATCGGCGTGGCGCGCTCGGCGATGTTCCCGGCGTTGACCCTGAGCGGCAGCGGCGGCGGCGAGTCCGGTACCTTCGCCGACGTGTTCAAGTGGAGCAGCCGCTCATGGTTGCTGGGCGCGCTGATGTCGATGCCGCTGATCGACGGTGGCCGCAACAAGGCCAACATCACGCGCAGCGAAGCGGTGCTCGAGGAGTCGGTCGCGACCTATCGCCAGAACGTGTTGAGCGCGTTCGCCGACGTCGAGGACAATCTCGCGGGCCTGCGTGTCTTGGCCGGCCAGACCGAGCAGGTCGACGCCGCTGTGGTGTCGGCGCGCCGTTCGGCCGACCTCGCGCAGAAGCTGTACCAGGCGGGCCGTTCGAGCTACCTGGACCTGCTCGACGCGCAGCGCAACCTGGCGGCGGTCGAACGCAGCGCGGTGCAACTGCGCGGCAATCGCGCCGTGACCACGGTCGCCTTGATCCGCTCCCTCGGCGGCGGCTGGGACGTTCAATAAGCGGTCGTTCCCGCGGAGGCGGGAACCTATAGCGCATCAGCATCGTGGAAAAGTATGCGCGCTATGGATTCCCGCCTCCGCGGGAACGACGGGCAAAAAAAGACAGGGCTTGCGAGCCCTGTCTTTTTTTTTGACTGCGTGCGCCGATTACTTGGCGATGGCGGCGTCTTTCTTGGCATCGGCATCGGCGGATGCCTTGTCTGCCGCGGCCGAAGCTTTCGCCTTCACGGCTTTCTTGTGAGCCTTGGCTTTGGTCTTGTCGGCGTCGGCCTGGGCGGTGGCAACCTTGGCGTCGCTGGTGGCAGCGGCTTTCTCTACCTTGGCGTCGGCCTTGGCATCGGCCTTGGTTTCTTTCGCGTCGGCTTTGGCGACTTCCTTCTGCTCTTTGACGGCCGCCTTGGCGACTGGGGTGGTGGCAGCAGGAGCCGGGGTCTGGGCAAACACCGAAGTAGCGAACAGACCGGCGATCAGGGTAGCGATGATTTTGTTCATGATGAGATTTCCTTCAGCTAGTTAATGAGGTGGGGATATTCCCGTGTTACTGTGCAGAAAACGCGGCCCGGCTTTACAGCGTTGACGATCCTTACATCCTCTTACAATCTGTCGCACGCGTTAATTGGCGTACAGTCCGCGGCGCAGCGCGCCCCTAGACTCGGCCGTATGCCTGATTCGCTTAAACTGTACAAGGCGAAGCGCAACTTCGCGATCACTTCCGAACCGGCCGAAGGCGGCGAGGAGGGCAAGGAAGCGCTGAGTTTCGTGATCCAGAAGCACTGGGCCAGCCGCCTGCATTATGATTTCCGCCTGGAACTAGACGGCGCGATGAAGAGTTGGGCCGTGCCGAAGGGGCCGAGCTACGACACCAGGGACAAGCGGATGGCGGTGCACGTCGAGGACCATCCGATTTCCTATTCGAGTTTCGAGGGCACGATCCCGGAGAAGCAGTACGGCGCGGGCAAGGTGATCGTCTGGGACAAGGGCACCTGGCGGCCGCTGGAGGATCCGCACAAGGGCTACGCGAGCGGGAACCTCAAGTTCGAGTTGCATGGCCACAAGATGCACGGCAAGTGGGTGCTGGTGCGCATGAAGGGCAAGGGCGAGAAGCAGGAGCCCTGGCTGCTGATCAAGGAGAAGGACGACTACGCGCGGCCCGCCGCCGAGTTCTCCGTGATCGACGAGATGCCGGACAGCGTGAAGGCGCTGCCGATGCCGAAAGCCGCCGCCGGGAAGGCCACTGTCAAAAAGGCGGCGGCGCGCGGCGCACTGCCGCCCGAAGCGGTGAAGGCCGCGCTGCCTGCGGCCCTGGCGCCCGAACTCGCGACCCTGGTCGACCAGCCGCCATCGCATCCCGAAGACTGGATATTCGAGGTCAAGTTCGACGGCTACCGGCTGCTGGCGCGCATCGAAGGCAAGCGCGTCCAGCTGTTCACCCGCAACGGCAAGGACTGGACCCACAAGCTCGGCAAGCTGCACGAGGCCCTGCTGGCCATGAAGCTGCCCGACGGCTGGTACGACGGCGAGATCGTGGTCCACGACGAGCAGGGGCGGCCCGACTTCGGCCTGCTGCAACTGGCCTTCGACGGATCCGACACCGCCCAGATCGTGTACTTCCTGTTCGACGCGCCTTTTTGCACAGGCCACGACCTGCGCGACGTGTCGCTCGAGGCGCGCCGCGCGCTGCTCAAGGCGCTGCTCGACAAGGCGCCGTCGGACAGCGTGCGCTTCAGCGACGAATTCGGCAGCGACCCGCAACAGCTGGTGATCGCGGCCTGCAAGCTCGGACTCGAAGGCGTGATCGGCAAGCGGCGTAATGCGCGCTATGTATCGCGCCGCTCGCCCGAGTGGATCAAGCTCAAATGCGGCCAGCGCCAGGAGTTCGTCATCGGCGGCTATACCGATCCGCAAGGGTCGCGCACCGGCATCGGCTCGCTGCTGCTCGGGACCTACGACCAGGACGGCGTGCTCCGCTATGCGGGCAACGTCGGCACCGGCTTCAACGAGGCGGCGCTGCGCGAGCTGAAGAAGAAACTGAGCGCGCTCGATACCGACGTGAGTCCGTTCCCGCCGCGCGCGGTGGCGGGCCGCAAGCATCATTGGGTCAAGCCGAAGCTGATCGCGGAGGTCAGCTTCGGCGAGTGGACCAAGGGCGGCTCGATCCGCCATTCGGTGTTCCAGGGCCTGCGCGAAGACAAGCCGGCCAAGGGCATCAAACGCGAGCTCGCCAAACACCTGGAGGACGATGTGGACACCGATACCCAAAGCGAAGAAGCCAGGCTGCCCGCCGGCCTGAAAGTCACCCACGGCGAGCGCGTGATCGATGCGCAGAGCGGCGCCACCAAGCTCGAACTGGTGCGCTACTACGCGCTGGTCGGCCCGCTGATGATGGAGCATTTGAAAGGGCGCCCGGTATCGCTGGTGCGCGCGCCGGCCGGCGTTGGCGGCGAGCTGTTTTTCCAGAAGCATGCGGAGGTCGGCAAGCTGCCCGGCGTGAAGCAGATGGACCAGGCGCTGGACCCCGATCATCCGTCGATGCTGGAGATCGGCAGCGTGCAGGGCATCCTGTCGGCGGCGCAGTGGAATGTGGTGGAGTTCCACACCCAGAACGCGGTGGGCAAGGCCTACCGGACCCCGAACCGCATGGTGTTCGACCTCGATCCCGGCGAAGGGGTCGAATGGCGCACGATGCAGGAGGCGGCGCAGCTGATGCAAGCCCTGCTCGACGAGCTGGGACTGCCGGCCTTCCTGAAGACCAGCGGCGGCAAGGGCCTGCATGTGGTGGTGCCGATCAAGCAGGAGTACGACTGGGATACGGTGAAGGATTTTTCGCAGGCGATCGTGCGCCATCTGGCGACGACGCTGCCGGACCGTTTCGCGTTCAAGAGCGGGCCGCGCAACCGGGTGGGCAAGATCTTCGTCGACTACCTGCGCAATGGGCAGGGCGCGACCACCGCTTGCGCGTGGTCGGCGCGCGTGCGGCCCGGACTGGGCATCTCGGTGCCCCTGGCGTGGGATGAGTTGATGGGCCTGAGGGCCGGCGACCAGTGGAATGTGCACAACGCCCACACGCGGCTGGACCGGGGCAACGAGCCGTGGTCGGGCTACGCCAAGGCCGCGCGCAGCCTGGCCAAGCCGATGAAGCAATTAGGCTGATCGCGCGGGCACCGAAAAGCCGCGTCGTCCTCGCGAAAGCGGGGACCCATACTTGGCCTGATGCGCGGCAAAGTATGGGTTCCCGCCTGCGCGGGAACGACGGGTCCTTGATGACGATCTCACGCGTCCTCGTTCTTCACGATCCCGCGCAGGTTCAGCGCAATCAGGCCGACCTGCAGCGCGATCAAGGCCCAGGCATCGTCGCCCCAGCCCCAGGCGATCCACAGCAGGTTGCCGACGATGAGCGCCCAGAACGCCAGCACGCGCCGCTGCGCCTGGCGCGACGCCATCCACCATGAAGCGAGCAAGCTGACGCCCATCGCCGGCCATTCGAGCATGGCGAGGAAGTCGTCCATGCCCCGGCTCAGGCGGACTTGCGGCGGCTGCTGGCCGACGCGGCGCGTTTGGCCGGCGCACGCTTGGCCGGCGCGCTGCTGCTGGCGCGGGTGCCGTGTTTGGCGGCGGCCGCCTTGCGCGCCGGTTTGCGCGGCGCTTCTTCCTCGTCGTCCCGGTCCGCCTTGTCGTTGGCCGCCGTGCCCCTGGCCGGCTTCTTGCCGATGCTTTGCTGGAGCAGCGACACCAGGTCGATCACGTTGCTGGACGGCGCGCTGCGCTTCTCCGGTCCCGGCATGGTGATGGTCTTGGTTTCCTTCGCCTTGATCTTGCGCTCGACCAGCGCCATGACGTCTTCGCGGTAGCTGTCGTGGTACTGCTCGGGCTTCCATTCTTCGCTCATACCTTCGACGAGGGCCATCGCCATCTTCAGTTCCTTGTCGTTGATCGAGGCCGCCTTCGCCTTCGCGCTCGGGATCTTGAGTTCGTCCGTGGCGCGGATCTCGTCGGCGTAGCGCAGGGTGTTGAGCACGATGGCGTCGCCCACGCAGACCAGCGCCGCGAGGTGCTGCTTGACGCGGATGACCACCGTCGCGATGCCGACCTTGCCGCTTTCCTTCAGCGTTTCGCGCAGCAGGGCGTAGACCTTGTCGCCGCCCTTGCCGGGCGCGAGGTAGTAGGGCTGCTCGTAGTACAGCAGCGGCACCTGCTCGGCGTCGACGAAGGCCAGGATGTCGATGGTCTGGGTGGCTTCCGGATTGGCGCGCCGCAGGTCTTCCTCCGACAGCACCACGTATTCGCCGTCGGTGTATTCATAGCCCTTGACGATGTTGTCCCAGCTGACTTCCTTGTCGTTGCCCTTGTTGTAGCGCTTGAAGCCCACCGGCGAAAAGTCGCGCCGGTCCAACATGGTCAGGTCCAGCGCATGTTCGCGCACCGCCGGGTACATCTCGACCGGGATGTGCACCAGCCCGAAGCTGATGGCGCCTTTCCACAAGCTGCGTCCCATGGTGTTCTCCCTGGCCTATTCGCCCACGCTGCCGGTGATCGGCAACACGATGCCGGTGATGTAGCTCGAGCACACCGACGAGGCCAGGAACACATAGGCCGGCGACAGTTCCTCGGGTTGGGCGGGGCGGTGCATATCGGTGTCCTGGCCGAACTTGGCGATCTTCTCGGCGCTTTGGTCGGCCGGGTTGAGCGGGGTCCAGACCGGGCCCGGCGCCACCGCGTTGACGCGGATGCCCTGCTCCAGCAGGTTGGCCGCGAGCGACATCGTGAACGCGTGGATCGCGCCCTTGGTGGCCGAGTAGTCGAGCAGGTGCTTGGAGCCTTTGAGCCCGGTCACCGAGCCGGTGTTGATGATCGCCGCGCCGCGCTTCAGGTAAGGCAGCACCGCCTTGGCCATGTGGAAGTAGCCGTAGATATTGGTGCGCATGGTTTCGTCGAAGCGCTCTTCGGTCAGGTCCATCAGCGAGTACGCGTGTTCCTGGAAGGCCGCGTTATTGACCAGCACGTCGAGGCGGCCGAACTGGCCGACCACCTTGTCCACCGCGTCCTTGCAGAAGGCCGCGTCCTTGACGTCGCCGGACACGGTGACGCAGCGCTGGCCCTCGGCCTCGATGCAGCGCCTGGTCTCGGCCGCGTCGTCATGTTCGTTCAGGTAAAACACCGCGACGTCGGCGCCCTCGCGCGCGAACAGCACGGCGACCGCGCGCCCGATGCCCGAATCGCCGCCGGTGACGATCGCCACCTGGCCGTGCAGCTTGCCGCTGCCCTTGTAATGCTTGGCCATGAACTGCGGCTTGAGCTCCATCTCATGCTCGTGCCCCGGCTTGCTCAGGTGCGGCTGTTGCATGGGCGGGGCAGGGTGCTCGGTGGGACCGGTCTGGACCGCCTCCTTGTTCTCTTTTTGTTGGCTGCCAGCATCCTTTTGGTCTTGTCGGCTCTGGATCGCGCGCTGCTGGTTTGCTACCTCGTCTGGATTGGGCATGATCGCCTCCTTTCATCATCGGGGCAGTATTGGCCCCGGCTGCGCAAAATGACCGTGCGCTCGCACACACATGGCGGCATTTCTGGCAAACTACGCCAACAAAAAGGAGAATGCATGAGCCAAGCGGCCGAGCGATGTGTGGGGGTGTTTTTGAGTCCCGTGGGCCAGCGGCGCATCGCTTTCCAGGCCGCGTGCGGCGAGCTGTTCGGCCGCCTGTTCCTGGCCGACGGCAGCGAGCAGGCCGCCGACCTGCTGGCGCGCCAGCCCGCCGGCCTGTTGGTGATCGACCTCGAAGGTTTCGAGCGCGGCGCGGACTTGGCCGCGCTGGGTGCCTTGCTGGCGCGGCGCGCCGGCGCCCCCACGCTGCTGATTTGCCCGTTCTCCCAAGCCGGCTGGCTGCCCGCGCTGACGGCCTTCGGCCCGGCCGCGTATGCGATCGGCCCGCTGGTCGACGCCGCGTTGCCAGCGCTGGTCGCGCAGCAGCTGGCCGCGCCAGCCGATAGCGCGGCATCGGGCGAAGCGGCCCTGCGCGCCTTGCTGGCGCTGCGTTCGCGGCTGCAGCGGGCCATGACCGGCAGCGATGAGCTGCACCGGGTGGCCGGGCAGCTGTGCGAGGCGCTGTGCGGCTGGCCGGGCGTGGTGCATGCGTCGCTGTTCCACCTGAGCGAGATGGACGACCTGCGGCTCGCGGCGCAGCATGCCAGCAAGGACTTCGACCTGGCGCGGCTGCTGCAGCGCGAAGACCGGCTGCTGCAATCGCCGCTGCGCGATGTGTTCCCCGGCGTGCTGGCCGCGGCCAGCGGCGAGATCGTGCTGCTCGACGCGCCCGAAAAAGCCGGCCACCCCGAACTGGCGATCGGCCTGCGCGAGGCCGGCGTGGCGATGGTGCTCGGCGTGCCCTTGCCGGACGCCGGCCCGGCCGCGGCGCGCGGATCGCTGTGCCTGATGTTCGAACGGGCGCGCAGTTTCACGCACGACGAACTGGCCGGCCTGGGCGAGCTCGCGCAACTGGCCGCGTTCGGCCTGCGCATGGCCGAGATGAGCCGCGAGGCCGAACAGATGCTGGGCCGCCTGACCCATCTCGCCACGATCGACGCGCTGACCGGGGTCGCCAACCGGCGCCGCGGCGAGCTGCTGCTGGAGCAGGAGATCAAGCGCGCGCGGCGCTACCGCACGCCGCTGGCGCTGATCGCGTTCGACATCGACCGCTTCCGCGATATCAACGAGCGCTTCGGCAATCCCTGCGGCGACGTGGCGCTGCGCACGGTGGCCGATGCGGCCCAGGCCACGCTGCGCGGCAGCGACGTGCTGGTGCGTTCGGGCGGCGAGGAATTCCAGGTCATCGCGCCGCACACCACGGCGATCGACGCGCTCAAGATGGCCGAGAAAATCCGCAACGCGATCGCCGCCACGCCGATCCCGGGCTGCGAGCGGCTCACCATCAGCCTCGGCGTGGCGCAGGCCGCCGAACAGGAGAGCGCCGACGCGCTGATCCTGCGCACCAACGCCGCGCTGGCGCGCGCCAAGCGGGCCGGGCGCAATTGCGTGGAACTGGCGATGCAGTGAGCGCGCCGCTTACAGCGCCTCGAGGATGGTCGCGATGCCCTGGCCGCCGCCGATGCACTGGGTCGCCAGCGCATAGCGTCCGCCTTCGCGCTGCAGCAGCGCGGCCGCCTTGCCGGTGATGCGCGCGCCGGTCGCGCCGAGCGGATGGCCGATCGCGATGCCGCCGCCATCGAGGTTGACGGTGGCCGGGTCGAGACCCAATTCGCGGATGCAGGCCAGGGCTTGCGAGCCGAAGGCCTCGTTGATCTCCACTACGTCGAGATCGTCGACCGTCAGGCCGGCGCGTTCGAGGGCCTTGCGGGTGGCGGGCACCGGTCCCATGCCCATCAGGGCCGGATCGCAGCCGACGCTCGCCATCGCCTTGATGCGGGCCAGCGGCTGCAGGCCGTGGCGGCGCGCGAAGTCCTCGCTGGTGACCAGCACCACGGCCGCGCCGTCGGTCAGCGGCGACGCGGTGCCGGCGGTGACCACGCCGTCTTCCCTGAACACCGGACGCAGGCCGGCCAGCGCTTCGCGCGTGGTGGCGGGGCGGATGCAGCCGTCTTGCGCGACCACCTCGCCTTGATCGGTGGTGACCGGCACGATCTCGGCCTGCAGGCGGCCCGCTGCGCGCGCGGCGGCGGCCTTGCGGTGCGAATCGCAGGCCAGTTGCTCCTGGTCGGCGCGCGCGACTGCGTAGCGCTGCGCCACGTTCTCGGCGGTCATGCCCATCGCGATGTAGGCGTCGCTATGTTCCAGCAGCCAGGGGTTGGGCGAGAAGTTGAAGCCGCCCTACGGCACCATGGTCATCGATTCGACGCCGACGCACAGGTAGGCCTCGCCGAGGCCCGCCTCGATCTGGGCCGCGGCGATGTGGATGGCCGACATCGACGAGCCGCAAAAGCGGTTGACGGTCATGCCGCCCAGTTCCTGCGGCAGGCCGGCCAGCAGCGACACGATGCGCGCCAGGTTGTTGCCCTGGGCGGCTTCGGGATAGGCGCAGCCGAGGATCACGTCGTCCAGCAGCGCGGGGTCGATGCCGGCGCGCGCGATCAGGCCCTGCACCACTTGCGCGGCCAGGGTGTCGGGACGGGTGGCGGCCAGCGCGCCCTTGCGCGCGAAGTGGAAGGGCGAGCGGGCGTAGGCGGAGATCAGGGCTTTCATGATGGCTTCCTCAAGCGACGGGGTGGAGGCGCGGCGCAACCAGTTCGGGCCGGCCGCCGCTGATGCGCTCCGCGCTGTCGTTGATCTGGCGCTGCGGGGTGGATGGCGCGGCGGCGCTGACCTGGTCGAGGCGCGCGATGTGCGCGTCCGGCAGGGCCAGGCGCAGCGCGCCGAGGGTGTCGTCGAGCTGGGCGCGGCTGCGCGGGCCGAGGATGGGGATCAGCGCGGTCGGCGAGTGCGCGGCCTTGTGGCGCAGCCAGGCGATGGCCACGTGCAGCGGCGGCACGCCGTGTTCGGCCGCGAGCGCCAGCACGGTGTCGAGCACCGCGGTCTCGCGCGCGGACTTCTCGCTGTGGACCAGCATGCCGAGGCCGGAGGCGCGGTTCGCCCCGTCGGTTTGCTGGCGGTATTTCCCGGTCAGGAAACCGCCGCCGAGCGGCGACCACAGCGCCGCGCCGAGGCCCAGCGCTTCGGCCATCGGCAGCAGTTCGCGGTCGGCGCCGCGCTCGGCCAGGCTGTATTCGAACTGGAGGCCGGCCAGCGGCGCCCAGCCGCGCAGATCGGCCATCAGGTCGGCGCGGGCGGCGCGCCAGGCCGGGAAATTCGACAGGCCGCCGTAGACGATCTTGCCGGCGCGGATCAGGTCGTCGAAGCCGCGCATGATTTCCTCGGTCGGGGTCAGCTGGTCGGCGAAATGCGCCCAATAGAGGTCGATGCGTTCGGTGTGCAGGCGCTTCAGGCTGGCCTCGACCGCTTGCACCATCGCCTTGCGGCTGTTGCCGCCGGCGGCCGGCGACTTGGCGGCCAGCGTGTACTTCGAGGCGAGCACCAGGTTGTCGCGTTCGGCGGCGATGAACTCGCCGAGCATTTGCTCCGACTGGCCGAGCTGGTAGGAGTCGGCGGTATCGATGAAATTGCCGCCGGCGGCCAGGTAGCCGTCGAACATGCTTTGCGCTTCGGCGCGCTCGGCGCCGTGGCCCCAACCGGTGCCGAAATTGCCGGCGCCCAGGGCCAGCGCCGAAACGCGCAGACCGGTGCGGCGGCCGAATGTCGTGTATTGCATACTGGCTCCTTGTCGTTAAATTATGAACGTAATCTATGCTTGATATATTATGCTTGTCATATATAATGTCAAGGAGTATTTGGACCATCGAGCGGAGGCGGGCATGAAAGTCAGCAGGGAACAGGCGGCACAGAACCGCGAGCGGGTGGTGCAGACGGCGGCCACCTTGTTCAGGGAGCGCGGTTATAGCGGGATCGGGGTGGCGGACCTGATGAAGGGGGCGGGGCTCACGCATGGCGGCTTCTACGGCAATTTCGGCTCGAAGGAAGCGCTGATGGCCGAGGCGGTGACGTATGCGCTGGACAAGGCGCTGCTCAAGTGGGACAAGCTGGTGCGCACGCAGCCGGACGATCCGCTGGAAGCGATCACGGCGGCCTATTTATCGACCGCGCACCGCGACCATCCTGGGCAGGGTTGTGTGATGGCGGCGCTGGCGCCGGACGTCGCGCGGCTGGCGCCCGCGGTGCGCTCGGCGATGACGGACGGCGTGCGCCAACAGCTCGACAAGCTGGCGGCGCTGATGCCCCCGGAGTCGGCCGACGACAAGCGCCAGGCCGCGCTGGTGACGTACGCCAGCATGGTCGGCGCGCTGGTGCTGGCGCGCGCGGTCAACGACGAGGCGCTGTCCGAAGAATTGTTGGGCGCGGTGCACGCGGCCTTGACCGGCATGGCCTGAGCTGCCTTTCCATCCGCTGGGGTCACGTCTGACATTCGTACATTTCCGCTTGGAAATGTACGAATGTCAGACGTGACCCCAGCGGGTGTTCGGCGCAACGAATGACCGGGCTCAGGGGCGTAGAGGCGCCCGCCAGGGTTGGAAACGCCTGGAACCGACACTGGGGTCGCGTCTGACTTTCGGACATTTTCGGTAAGAAATGTACGAATGTCAGACGTGACCCCATGTGGTACGCTGGCGGTTTTTCCGCAGGGATATGCCATGCTGCAATGGCTGAGGCAGTACCGGCGCGCGCTGCTGGCCGGCGATATCGGCGCCGGCATCGTGGTCGCCATGATGATGATCCCGCAGGGCATGGCCTACGCGCTGGTCGCCGGCCTGCCGCCGGTGGCCGGGATTTACGCCAGCATCGTGCCGCCCGTCCTGTACGCCCTGTTCGGCTCCAGCATGACCCAGTCGGTCGGCCCGATGGCGATCGTCTCGCTGATGACCGGCGCCGCCCTCGCGCCGCTGGCCGCCCCCGGCAGCGGCCTGTACCTGGTGCTGGCGGCCCAGCTGGCCCTGCTCTCGGGCCTGGTGCTGCTCGCCTGCGGCCTGCTGCGCATCGGCTTTCTCGCCAACTTCTTTTCGCGCCCCGTGATGAGCGGGTTCTCGATCGGCTCGGCGATCGTGATCGCCCTCGACCAGCTCAAGCCGCTGCTCGGCGCCGACCTGCCGCAGGTCCATCCGCCCAGCGCCGCCCTCGGCGTCGGCGCGCTGCTGGCGCTCCTGCTGTGCAAGCACTACCTGGCGCCGCTGCTGCGCCGGTTCGGCATGCCGCCCGCCGCCGCCGACGTCGGCGCGCGCCTGGCGCCCATGCTGGTGGTGGCCGCCGCCACCATCCTCTCCGCCACGCTGGGCCTGGCCGCGCTCGGCGTGCAGACCACCGGCGCGGTGCCGCCCGGCTTGCCGCAGCTGAACCTGGCCGTCTCCAGCGCCCACTGGCGCCCGCTGCTGCAGCCGGCCCTGCTGATCGGTTTCATGGCGTTCTTGCTGAGCATGTCCGCGGCCCAGACCCTGGCCCTCAAACGCCAGGAGAAATTGAACAGCAATTTCGAACTGATCGGCCTGGGCGCGGCCAACCTCGGCAGCGCGCTATCGGGCGGCTTTCCGGTCACCGGCAGCATGTCGCGCTCGGCCGTCAATTTTTCGGCCGGCGCCAACACGCCGTTGGCCAGCCTCATCACCGCAGCCTTGCTGGCGCTGGCGCTGCTCGCGCCCACCGGCTGGCTGGCGCTGTTGCCGCTGCCGGCGCTGGCCGCCACCATCATCGTGGCCGTGCTCGGGATGCTGGAACTGGCGACCTTGCGCACCGCTTGGCGCTACGACCGCGGCGACGCGCTGGCCCTGGTGGCCACCGCCGCCGGCGTGCTGCTGATGGGGGTGGAGGCGGGCGTGATCATCGGCGTGGTGCTGTCGATGGGCACCCTGATCTGGCGCGCCAGCCGCCCGCATATCGCGGTGCTGGGCCGGATCGCCGGCACCGAGCATTTCCGCAACATCGAGCGCTACCCGGGCCAGACCACGCCCGACGTGCTGCTGTTGCGCATCGATGCCGGCCTGTTCTTCGGCAATGTCGAGGCGGTCAACGCGCGCATCGAGGAAGAGCTGGCGAGCCGCCCCGCCAGCCGTCATCTGGTGCTGGTGCTGTCGGCCGTGAATGCGATCGATACCTCGGCCCTGTTCGGCTTGAGCGAGCTGAACCAGAGCCTGGGACAGCGCGGCATCGGCTTCCATCTGGCCGAAGTCAAGGGGCCGGTCATGGACCGCCTCAAGCAGAGCTGCCTGCTGGCCGAGCTCAACGGCCAGCTGTTCCTGAGCGCCGCCATGGCCTGGGACACGCTGGCCGTCGCGCCCTGAGCCACCCCGCCTCACGCCCCGGTTTGCGTCTTTTGCCACACATTTTGTTGTTTTGCAAGTTTAGTGCTGGAAACAATACAAAAGCTGTGGCAACATCCAGTCACGCGCAATCTTCCCAGCGCGATGCCATCGGAAAGGGAGCCGTCGATGCGTCATCTGATCACCTTCGCGTGCTTCGTGACCGGCGTTTTGTTTTTCTATTCGGACTCGGAATTCGGCGCCGTCCTGTTCGTCGGCGGCAGCCTGCTGCTCGAACTGGGCTTCTGGAACTACGCGGCCGACCAGCACAGCCGCCGCTACGCCGGCCGCAGCATCCCGCGCAGCCGCCGCCTGCGCGAGGAAAACCTGCGCGAGCTGGGCGATCTCGGCAGCAACACCCAGCCGGTCGATACCCATCTTTCCTGATAGGACCAATCGGGCGACAGGCCGCCGCGCGGCCGTTTTTCGCGTTGACCATTAGTCAACAAATCACTACCATGGCAAGATCATGCGTCCGGCGCGAAAGGCCGCCATGTCCCGACTCTTGCCGACCGTCCTGCAGCGCGCGCCCGCGCGCCGCGCCGCCGCCGTCGCCTGGCTGGCGCTGGCCGGGGACGCCGCCGCCGCGCCCGAATGGCACGCCAGCGGCCGCCTGACGGCCGGTAGCAGCTACCGCCTCGAGGCGGCCGATCCCGACTTGCTCAATAGCGTCAACGCGGCCGCCGCCGGACTTAGCGGCCGGGCCGCGGGCGGCGCCAATGCCGACGACGCCAACACCAATTTCCGCCGCCGCGACGCCACCTCCACGGTGCTCAAGGGCTATCTCGAACTGGGCGCGGCCGAGGGCGCCACGACCGCGCTGCTGCGGGTCAAGGCTTGGTACGACGACGCCTTGGCGCGCCAGCCGCGCGACTGGGGCAACTCGGCCAACGGCTATACCGCCGGCGCGGCGCTCAGCGACCGCGGGGCGCCCGCGCTGTCGCGCTTTGCCGGCATCGCGCTGTCCGAGGCCTGGCTCCAGCACAGCGCGGAATGGGACGGCGTGCGCCTGCTCGGCCGCCTCGGCCGCCAGTCGCTCGACTGGGGCGCGCGCAGCGGTTTCGGCGGCGGCCTCGAGATGCTCAACCCGAAGGACTTCCCGGCGCTGCACCGCCCCGGCGCCGCGCCGCAGGAAACCAGGGTCGCCGCACCGATGCTGTTCGCCCGCCTCGACCCCGCGCCGGAGTTGGGCGTCGAGGGCTATTACCAGCCCGCGTTCCGCCCCTCCGCGCTCGATATGTGCGGCACCTTCTGGTCGCTCAACGATTACCTGACCGAAGGCTGCGATCGGGTCTACGCCGGCCTGCCCGCCGGCAGCGACCGTGCGCGCACCCACAGCGGCGTCTATCTCCAGCGCAGCCCGGCGCCGAACCGCCCGCAAGGCGGCGAATACGGCCTCGCCCTGAACTGGAAGTCGGCCGCGCTGTCGGCCGACTTCGGCCTGTACTATGCGCGCTACGCCGGCCGCACCGCCACCCCGGGGCTGGTCAAGTCGCGCCGCGCCGGCCCGCCGCTGATCGCCGGCGACCCGGACGGCAAGAACATGAGCTACTTCACCGAGTACGTCGACGGCATCGCGCTGTACGCGTTCACCTTCGCCCATCGGCGCGGCGCGACCGGGTTCTACGGCGAACTCGATTACCGTCCCGGCCAGCCGCTCCAAATGAGCCCCGGCGATGTGCTGGGCGCCTTCCTCAGCGCCAGCACGCCTTCGCTGCTGCGCGCCGAGGCCAACGCGCTGGCGCCGGGCGGCGTGTACCACGCGTACGACCGTTACGGCGTCGGCCAGCTGGTGCTCGGCGTGCAGCACGACTGGAACGCCGCCGGCGCCGCCTGGAGCGCGAGCGCCGAGACCGTGGCCAAGCACGTGGCCGGCCTGCCCGATCCGGCGCTGCGGCGCTACGGCCGGGCCGACATCTTCGGGCTCGGTGCGATCAACGGCAACTGCACGGCAACCACCTCGGACCCGGCGCGCCAGTGCAGCCAGAACGGCTACGTCAGCCGCAACGCCGCGGCCTACCGCTTGCGGCTGGACCTGCGCTACGCCGCGCTGCGCCCCGGCCTGAACGGCGCCGTCAGCCTGCTGTTCGCGCACGACGTCAAGGGCTGGTCCAGCGATGGCCTGGTCAACCAGGGCCGCAAGAGCGCCAACCTGGCGCTGCGCTTCGAGT
>Ga0193702_1000069_pt1 | contig 43171 bp, 41 predicted proteins | sample U3a1metaG_FD_143060 | JGI IMG/M metagenome (GOLD analysis project Ga0193702, IMG submission 143060) | Soil microbial communities from a riparian zone of the East river system, Colorado, United States - U3a1 | ecosystem: Environmental > Terrestrial > Soil > Riparian zone | place: USA: East River... | reverse complement strand
GCAAAAAACGCTATTGAACTTTTTAAAGTTAATAGCGACATAGAGTAAAAGACAATAACAACACCCATTGGCATTTTGTTAATAACTAAATACCGGTGATTGATAACTGATAAATTATATGATTATTTAAAACGTTTTTTTTGGGCTAGCCCCCAAAACTATATCCATTAAAAAAACAAACCTAATAAATATTTATTTAACCAATTAAAGATTAAGGGTATGCAAAACAAAATCAATTATCCGATTATTGCGTATAATAATTTCGCCGGTAACGGTCCCGATAGCCCCAAAGTACATATGGGCGAAATATTAGAGCATGTTGTCCGCAGGGACCGAATGGGTATAAGCGAGCTCGCCAGAAGGCTAAATGTAAGCCGAAGGACCATGTACAATTGGTTTGAAATGGATAGGCTAAGCATTGAAATAATCCGCAGGATTGGCCTTGTTATTGGGCATGATTTTTCAGCTGAATTTCCGGAAGAATTCGCAAAAAAAAGCGATTATGTTGACGGAGAATCTTTTACAGACATGCAAAACTCCCTGGAGTCTCCCCCAACCGCCGTTTACTATTGGATGGACAAGTATATAAAACTACTGGAAAAATTCAATTCAGCTTTAAGCCACGAAACCAAGCTTAAAGGAGAAGGAACTGCCGTGGTTTTGGGTGGCGTATTTTTAATGGCTGAAAATTTAACGGCCTTAGTAATTTAATGTAAATATTAAACCATGCACAAACTTTAGATATAGACCTAAATTGAACAATAAACAATACATATGGTGTTATGCGCGCGCAATACCACAACTAAAAAACGTCTATAGTACATTTATTCTGCCCAATGCATTTTTGCCGATACACGATTGGGTAACTCCGGCAGCTCAGTCATCTAATTAGTACCCCACACTTATCTACCTCTCTTTATTTTTACAACCATTTGTTTTGGATAAACATCCAAACAAATAAGCTGTATTGATAATTTGCAGCCATGCGGATATAGGTTTTCAAAGTGCATTAATAGTAAACAAGTGAAAATATGTTGTTTACTATTAATGTTTATCAGCTTGTTAAAATTAGCTTTTATAACCACTTAATTTCCCCGCAGAAATAGCCCGGAAGATAATTGTGTATAAGAGTGTATAAGTTATTTACAGTTTTTATACAGTTACAGCCGGTGCAAATCATGTTCCCGCCAGCAATTACTCTATTTCAAAGTATTGTACAAAACAATATTTGATTCATCGCCTACCCAGGTATCAGAAAAGCCGGCAGACAAAGTATTATTAAATCATAATTAAATATCTATCAAACATATACGCTCAAACCAGATTTACATTTACTTTTTACTGCCTAAAATACCGGTATGATGGTTTTAATAATACCGACCACAAAAGCGCAATTTATTCGAGGCTATAAACCCAGTCAGTTAGGCGGAAAAATATCATGCCCATTACAGCATACTAATTTTTGCCTGGCACCGGGGTTTACCGAATTTGTAAACACAGCTAATGCATGTTGTGTACTTTTTGTAAAAAAAAAGAAGCGTTTTACAATTTAATTTCAATCGCAAAAAAACGTATCATATTGATAATTAAACAAATAGTTTTGAGCTAGCAATAGCTTTGGTTTTATTTAATATAAACCACCGGGTTAAAAGCCGGGATAGAAAGAAGAAGTACTGACTATAAGAAACAACTAAACATTTAAATATTATGTGCGGAATTGTAGGTTACATTGGGTACCGGGAAGCATGGCCCGTAGTACTAAAAGGTTTAAAAAGGCTTGAATACCGGGGTTATGACAGCGCTGGTATTGCCATTATAAATAACTATGGCTTTAATGTATATAAAAAAACCGGGAAGGTGTCAATGCTTGAGGATGATACAGAAGGGAAAGACCGGACCGGAAGAATTGCAATAGGCCATACCCGGTGGGCAACACATGGAGCTCCGTCAGACCGTAACTCACATCCACATTGCTCAAACGACAAGCGTTTGCACATTATTCACAACGGGATAATTGAAAATTACCTTACGCTTAAGAAAGAATTAATAAACCGTGGGCACACATTTGAAAGCGATACCGATACCGAGGTTTTAATACACCTGGTTGAAGAGATCCAAAACATGGAGCAGATTGACCTGCTTGAGGCAGTTCGGCTGGCGCTGAACGCTGTAATTGGCGCTTATGCTATTGTAATATTAGACCGCGAAAATCCGGATCAGTTAATTGCAGCCAGGAAGGGAAGTCCGATGGTTATTGGCGTAGGAGATGGGGAATATTTTATAGCATCAGATGCAACACCCATTGTTGAATATGTAAAAAATGTAATTTACTTAAATGACAATGAAATAGCTTTAATTAAACGGGACCAGCTTTTAATTAAACACCTGGATAATGTTATTCAAACGCCCTTAATACATGAATTGGAGCTAAAGCTTGAGGCACTTGAAAAAGGCGGGTTTGATCATTTTATGCTAAAAGAAATATTTGAGCAGCCTCGGTCAGTAAGAGATTGCATGAGAGGACGGATTTACCCGGAAACAGGTAAAATAGAGTTAGGGGGTATAAAAGAATATGCGGAAAAATTAAAAAATATCGACCGTATAATTATTGTTGCCTGCGGCACATCATGGCATGCCGGCCTGGCTGGTGAATACCTTATTGAAGAATATGCCCGTGTACCGGTAGAGGTTGAGTATGCCTCTGAATTTAGGTATCGTAATCCCATAATCAACCAAAATGACCTTGTAATTGCAATATCGCAATCAGGCGAAACAGCGGACACCATGGCTGCTATTGAAATTGCAAAGTCACGCGGTGCTACAATTTTTGGAATATGCAATGTTATAGGCGCTTCTATCCCACGGATAACTCATGCCGGTGTATATACCCACGCCGGGCCCGAAATTGGTGTTGCATCAACAAAAGCATTTACGGCGCAGGTAACGGTTTTAACGCTTGTTGCACTTTATATTGCCCAGCAAAGAGGCTCTTTAACTACATCAAAACTAACAAGCTTATTAACCGAACTATATGTTATACCCGAAAAGATCCAGGCCGTGCTGGCAACAAATGAGTTGATAAAAAACATTGCACTAAAAATAAAGGATGCCAGTAATTGCTTGTTCCTGGGCAGAGGGAGCGGTTTCCCCGTAGCCCTTGAAGGTGCCCTAAAGTTAAAGGAGATCTCTTATATCCATGCTGAGGGTTATCCGGCAGCCGAGATGAAACATGGCCCTATTGCTTTAATTGACGCGGAAATGCCCGTGGTGTTTATAGCAACCAAAAATTCTTCATACGAAAAAGTGATCAGCAACATCCAGGAGGTTAAAGCCCGAAAGGGGCAGGTTATTGCCATTGTTACCAAAGGCGACACTGAAGTTTCAAGAATGGCAGATTATTGTATTGAAATACCGGATGCTGATGAAGCCTTTTTACCACTGCTAGCCACAATACCGTTGCAATTACTTGCTTATCATATTGCAGTAATGCGGGGCTGCAATGTTGACCAGCCACGGAACCTTGCCAAATCAGTTACTGTTGAGTAATTACAGTACTGGGGGCTTTACACATTATATAATCAATCAACTAACTCTCACCGGCCAACTGAAGAAATCTTCAGTTGGCTTTTTTGTTTTAAACGACATAAAACCGAGGCTTCAGGTGCACGATGCTAAAAAAATTATTAGTTTGTGGTACTATGCCAGTAGTTTACTCTTTATTTCTGCTACTACTCCCACCCCTAAATTCATTGGTATATTCTGATCGCCAATGTTCTGATGGCGCTTTAGTTTAATATGTTTTCTTACTTCTTAGAACTTTGATCTGGTTTAAAGTTTTGTTTTTTTCCGAGGCGTTCTTGAAGCACTTTTTTCAGGCATCTTCTGCTCATATTTTATTTATCCGATATCAAAAAAAAAACGCAGAAAAATTATCATTTCCCCCAAAAAACAACATTTGTTTCCCCCCGTAAAATCACAGAATTTACAGGCTATTTCACAGCGTTTGTATATGAAGTACACGAATTATTTACATTTTATGTGAAAAAATCGGGGTTATTTACAATAAAATCTCAATCGCAAAAAATCATATTTTATTGATTTACAAACAAATAGATTTGTCATATCAATATATAAAACATAAACGAATTTATATTTTTCACTGATGACAAATAAAAGATTAAGCTGCGGCTGTTTACTACTAATTATCCTTTTCAGCGCATGCGCTCCAAGAAGAGATCTGGTATATTTCAGTGACCTGGCAAACACTGTTTCGGTTAATGATCAGAAAGGCCAGGAAATCAGGATCAGGCAAAATGATATTGTAAATGTTTCAATGAACAGCTTAAACCCAGAGTCTGACAATCTTTTTTTGAATAATAAAAATGTGTCGGCAGATGGCACCACAAAAAGGGAAGGCTACCGGGTAAATAATAACGGCTTGATACGTATGCCTTTAATTGGTGATTTTAAAATTGAAGGAATGACCATTGAGGAAGCCGATGCCGCCATCGCATTAGAATTAACAAAGCATGTAAAAAAACCGGTAGTTGATGTTCAGATCATAAATTTTAAAATTACTGTTATTGGTGAAGTTAATAAACCATCCAGCTTTATAATACCCGATGAAAAAGTAAACATACTTGAAGCTTTGGGCCTTGCGGGGGATATGACCGTTTATGGTAAAAGAGAAAGAGTATTAATAATTCGCACTGAAGGGACCGGCAAAACTATAACAAAGTTAAACCTGAATAACAAGGAGATATTAAGTTCACCATACTTCTATCTAAGGCAGAATGATATAGTTTATGTTGAACCTGACCGGTCAAAGGCGGTTGAATACAGCCAGAACACAAGGTTAATGCCACTTATTACAGCTGCAATATCGGCCATTGCTGTTTTGGCTGCAGTACTGCTTAAAAGATAAAAACATACAGAGCAATAAAACGCAAATATACAACCCCAATAATTAACGTGATGGATACCAAATATATATATAGTGCAACCAAAGACCCGAATGATGATTTTAAAGGGCGACTTATTCCCTATACAAATAAATGGTACATATTCTTGATATCATTAATTATCAGTTTAGCTGCAATGTGGTTTTATTTGAAATATGTTACTCCTGAATACAAAATAACCAGCACATTACTTATTCCTGATGATAAAAAAGGAGATGGGATTCTTAAAGCCACAGCTTTTAGCGACCTTAATATGTTTCAGGAAACCAAAACTGTGGATAATGAAATGGAGATTTTACGCTCAAAAGACCTTATTTATAAGGTCTTAAAAAATCTTAACCTGGGCACCTCCTATTTTTATGATAAAGACGTATTTACAAAACAGGAATTATATGCAAATGAGCTTCCGGTAAAAGTGGAAATAATAAAGCTGAATAAAAATGCATTTCAGAAAGAATTGGAAATTGAAAACATCAGCAGCAGTTCTTTCACACTTCATGACGGACAGCAAAATTGGGTGTATCATTACGGGCAGGAGATTTGGCACGGTGATTACGCATTTAAAGTAAACAAAGGCCCCGCCTTTTTAACAGGCCCCTCAGCAATAGCAATTAAGTTTAATAATTTGACCGCTAAGGCAGCCGCCTACAGTGCCGGGGGCTTAATGATAACCCCGGTTATAAAAGAATCAAATACAATAATTTTAACCCTGAAAGATCCCGTACCTGCAAAAGGTGTTGATATACTGACAAACATTATCAATATATATAATGCTGAAAATGTTCAGAAAAAAAACACGATTGCGATCAACACCATTTTATTTATTGATAACAGGTTAAAGACCATGGAACGGGATCTTTCTTCTACAGAAGGAGACATAGAAAACTATAAAAATCAAACCGGTGCTGAAGATGCCAGCACAGGAGCGCAAATAAACCTTGCAAAGTCTGCCGAATATAACCAGATGCTGGAGAACTCAAATGTGCAATTAGGCGTAGTTAATTCAATTGGCGCCTATTTAAGTAACTCAAATAACCAGTTTAACGTAGTCCCCAGTTCAATGGGCTTAACAGACCCTGTTCTGAATAACCTGATTACACGCTTTAATGACCTGCAGCTTGAAAGAAACAGAATGCTGCACAGCGCAAATGCAAGCAATCCCCTGGTTCAGAACCTGAGTGATCAGATTGCTAATCTGAGGCTCAACATCCAGGAAAACCTGAGCAATATCAAAAAGGGGTTTACCATACAGCACAGGCTCCTGGCACAAAACTACGCACATTATGATAGCAGGATCCGCTCGGTGCCATCGCTTGAACGGGGGCTTTTGCAACGAAGCAGAGAACAAGGTGTAAAAACCACTCTATATCAGTATCTTTTACAGAAACGGGAGGAAACTGCTTTGTCTTTATCAGCAACAATCTCTGATGCTCAAATAGTTGATAAACCGGCTTACGACCCTGTACCTGCTTATCCGAAGACACAATTAATGCTGTTATGCAGCGGAATCTTCGGGTTATTGTTACCCGCCCTATTTATTTTCATCAGGCAGCAATTTAATATTAAAGTTAAAAACACATCCACTTTAAAGGAGATAGCCGGGGTAAGGATACTTGGAGAATTAAGCCATAACGATGTTAAAGGCCAAATTGCAATTCAAAATGGAAGCAAATCAATTATATCTGAGCTATTCCGGTATATCCGTACAAACCTTGGCACTTTAAGCCAGGACTGGCCCAACAAAATCATGCTGGTAACTTCATGCATGAAGGGCGAGGGTAAAACATTTTTCAGTATAAATTTAGGGTTAACACTTGCTCTGCTCGACAAAAAAGTATTGATACTGGAATTTGATTTACGTAAACCAGACTTGCTAAAAAAGATGGATATAACTCAAAAAGTTGGAATTGCCGATTTTTTGCAGGGAGCTACAGATCATTTAAATGATTGCATCCAGCCTTATAAAAAGAATGACAATTTGTATGTTCTTGGCTGTGGGTCATTACCTAAAAATCCGGCTGAATTACTAATGTCGCCGCGCATGGATATGCTTTTTGACTATGTAAAAGACCAATTTGACTACATAATTGTGGATACGTCGCCGGTGGGATATGTTGCTGACGCTTTTAGCTTAGCACGTCATGCTGATTTGAGCATTTACCTGGTTAGGTACAATTATACCAATACCCAGCAATTAGAAATACTGAAGGATATTTACGAAAACGATAAACTAAAAAATCTTATGGTAGTTTTTAATGACGCCAAAAGAGAAAACCGCCCGGCTTATGCTTATGGTGGGTATGGTTATGCGTGATATAAAGCGTACCAATTGCAATACCGTTACAATTTAACCGGCCATTTGGCCATGTTAAATCAAAAGTTGATTTTTTTCAAAACAAACATTATGTAAGTGATATGGCGAAGCTATGAACTGCTCATAATTAAGTGATAATACCAATTATAATTATATAAAGCCTTAACAGAATGCAGAATGGCTTAAAATAAACTGCAGAAAACGGCCAGCGGGTTTTCTTAAAACTATCTGCTGCCATCAATCAATTCAATATTCAATTTTTCCAGAAAAGGCATCATGTAAGTGATATGGCGAAGCTATTGCCGGTGCTGAAAAGGTTATGATATTTAAACCCAATATGTTATGGAAACCCGATCAAACCCTGCAGAATTAAGCAGGTCGAATTTACTCGAAAAGAAGTGGCTGGTACTTTACACCAGGCCCCGCTGGGAAAAAAAAGCCGACCGCCTGCTAAAAGAACGGGGCATAGAATCTTATTGCCCGTTAAGACATGTTCAAAACCAATGGGCTGATCGCAAAAAAGAGGTTAGCCTGCCGCTGTTCAACTCCTACATTTTTGTTCATGTAAACCTTCGTGAAGAGGCTTCAGTGCTTTACACCATGGGGGTGCTTGGCTTTGTATATTACATGGGCAAGCCTGCTGTAGTGCGCGATAATGTTATCGAAGAGGTAAAAAGAAATTTAGCGGCTTACAAAGATGTTGAAATAGTTAATCTGGAGAACATCTCTGTAGGCGATAGGGTAAGAGTTAAAGAAGGACTTTTTGTTAATCAACTCGGCAACGTAGTCCAGATTAACGGCAAAAATGTGCTGATGGTTTTTGATAATATCAACTGTGCACTGGTTACCCACATCCCATTTCAACAAATCGACATTCACAATTTAAATAACAAAGAAAATGCTTCATAATAAACCAAAAATTGGAATTATTGGCCTGGGCTACGTTGGCCTTCCATTGGCAGTAGAGTTTGCAAAACAATACAAGGTATTTGGCTTTGATATTAATCACAACCGGGTTGAGCAGCTTATTTCGGGCTTTGACCATACAAAGGAAATTAGCGGACCGGAATTGAGCGCGGTGATCACCACGGATTGTACATCGCCAAAGGGTTTATACTGTACTGATGATGTTGAAAAATTAAGAAGCTGCTCAATTTATATAGTTACTGTACCAACCCCTGTTGACAAAAATAACCGGCCTGATCTAAGCCCCTTGATCAATGCAAGTTTATTGATCGGTAAGGTACTTAAAAAGAAAGACATTGTTATTTACGAATCAACCGTTTATCCGGGGGTTACAGAAGATGAATGCATGCCAGCGCTTGAAATGGCATCGAAACTTCGGTATAATATCGATTTTTTTGCAGGGTACTCGCCTGAAAGGATCAATCCCGGAGACAAAACGCATACAGTTGCTAAAATCCGAAAGATAACTTCAGGCTCCAATGCCGAAACAGCAGAGATAGTCGACCAGCTTTATAAATCCGTTATTACAGCAGGCACATTTAAAGCAGACTCTATTAAAGTTGCCGAAGCCGCAAAGGTTATAGAAAATGCGCAGCGCGATATCAATATTGCATTTGTAAATGAGCTGGCCATGATTTTTAACAAGTTGGGAATTGATACCCATAAAGTATTGGAAGCCGCAGGAACTAAGTGGAATTTCTTAAATTTTCGTCCGGGCCTTGTTGGTGGTCATTGCATCGGTGTAGATCCATATTATTTAGCACAGAAGGCACAGGAAGTTGGCTATCACCCTGAAATTATTTTGGCAGGCCGGCGCATAAACGATGCGATGGGTGCTTATGTGGCAGATCAGTTTATTAAACAGATGACCCGCAAGGGAACCTCCCTTATTAACGCCGAAGTACTTGTGCTTGGCTTCACCTTTAAAGAGAATTGCCCTGACGTACGTAATACGCGGGTTATTGATATTATACGCAGGCTTAAGGAATATAACGTTAAGGTACATGTTCATGATCCCTGGGCAAATGCCGAACACGCTAAAAGTGCTTACGGGATAATCTGTGAAAACGGCGAGTCAAAAGACCGCACTTATGATGGCATTTTATTGGCTGTTGCCCACGAAGAATTCAAAAATCTAAACATTGAGAAGCTTTGCAAGCCAAATACTGTATTGTATGATTTAAAAGCTTTTTTGCCAGATAGTATTGTAAACGCCCGCCTCTAAGCCTTTCTACACATGAGTTTAAAAGAAAGAGCTGTTTCGGGTTTACTATGGTCCTTGTGGCAGCAGGTTAGTTCAAAAATAGTTGGTTTCTGTATATCCATTTTTTTAGCGAGAATACTTGAACCGGCAGAATTTGGGTTGATTGCCATGCTATCATTGTTTATAGCAATAGGCAATACCTTATTAGATGGCGGGTTAACAGTTTCACTGATCAGAACGACAAACGCAGATCAGCGTGATTTTTCAACAATATTTTATTTCAACCTCGCGGGGAGCTCTATTTTATATATTGTGCTTTTTGTTGCGGCGCCATTTATAGCTGACTTTTATAATCAGCCATTATTAAAAGCAATAGTCAGAGTATATGGCCTTATCCTGATTCTGAATGCATTTTTTGGGGTACAAAGCACCTTGCTGATCAAAGACCTGAAATTCAGAAAACAAACTAACATTCAAATTCCGTCGGCTATTGGTGGTGGAATATTAGGCATCGTGCTTGCACTAATGGGTTACGGTGTTTGGAGCCTGGTATGGATGGGATTATGTACTTCATTTTTATCAACAGCCATGCATTGGTATTATTCATCATGGCGCCCCGCCCTTTTGTTTGATAAAGAATGTTTTAAAAAGCATTTTCATTTTGGCTATAAAATGACCCTATCAAGCTTGCTGGATACTATCTATCAAAACTTGTACCTGATTATTATAGGAAAATATTTTTCCGCAGGCCAGTTGGGTTATTATTCGCGGGCCGATACCATCAGTCAACTACCCATTGGGAATATTTCAGCAGCTGTTAATAAAGTTGCCTATCCCATGTTCGCTGAGATTGCCACCGATGTTGTGAAACTTAAGAATGTGTATAAAAAGTTGATGCAACAGGTACTGTTCTGGAATGCGCCCGTTTTAATTTTCTTATTTCTTATTGCGGAACCGTTATTCCATTTTTTACTGACTGACAAATGGCTACCGGCCGTCCCCTATTTTAAAATACTGTGCATCTGTGGCATTATGTATCCTTTACACGCTTATAATCTGAATATTTTAAAGGTAATGGGAAAAAGCGCTTTATTCCTTCGACTAGAGATCATAAAAAAAACATTGAGTGTAGCCGGCATCCTGATATTCATTCCTTTCGGAATTTACGGACTTCTTTATTTCCAGCTATTTTTCAATTTTTTAGCCTACTATATTAATTCAATGTACAGCGGACGGCTTATTCAATACCCTGTAAAAGAACAAATTGAAGATATTCTACCCATCCTGCTTGTAGCCACTATAATAGGTATAGCATGCTACTTTCTTGACCTTATGCTCATTCACCTGTTTGTGCCTGATCTGATCAGGATGATGATCACCGGCCTAACTTATATAGTATTTTATTATGCATCAGGCCGGTTAGTCAAACTACCCGCAATAAATGATTTTAAACATTTAATTCTAAAAAGATGATACCTGTAACAAAACCTTTTCTGCCTGCAGAAAAAGAATTTAAGGCCTATGTAAAAAGTATCTGGGAACGGCAATGGCTCACTAATAATGGTCCATTGGTGAATGCACTTGAATTAAAGCTTAAGGAATATTTGTGCCTCGACCATTTACTTTATGTAACAAATGGCACTATTGCGCTACAATTGGCCATTAAAGCACTTGAATTATCAGGCGAGATCATAACTACGCCATTTTCATTTGTAGCAACAACAAGCAGCATTGTATGGCAGGGGTGCCAACCTGTATTTGTAGATATTGATGAAGACACCTTTAACATTGATCCGGACAAAATTGAAGCAGCCATTACTCCTAAAACTTCCGGGATACTTGCAACTCATGTATTTGGAAACCCATGCGATATTGATGCAATAAAAAAGATAGCTGATAAACATAACCTTAAAGTAATTTATGATGCAGCCCATTGTTTTGGAACACGTTATAAAAATAAATCGGTATTTGATTATGGAGATATTAGCATTACCAGTTTTCATGCTACAAAATTGTTTCATACAATTGAGGGTGGGGCTGTTTTTACCAAACAGCCGGAGCTGTTGAAAAAGATGGCCATAATGCGCAATTTCGGCTATGCCGGTATTGACACCTTTTCTGAGCAGGGTATTAATGCTAAAAATTGCGAGCTGCATGCCGCCATGGGGCTTTGTAATCTGCGCCATATTGATGAGATCCTTAAGCAGAGGAAAAATCTGTATATGCATTATCTCCATAGTTTAAATAACCTTGATGTGCAGTTTCAAAAACTGGTAAATCCAGAAGATCACAATTACGCTTACTTCCCGGTTGTTTTTAAAACAGAGGAATTGATGAAAGAAAGCAAGGAAAAGCTGGAGTTGGCCCAAATATATTGCCGAAGATATTTTTACCCATCGCTATCTGCTTTACCTTACGTTAATAATTCGGTTATGCCGGTTTGTGATTCAATAGCCAGCAGAATTATGTGCCTGCCATTATACCATACTTTAACCATTTCTGATTTGGACCTGATTTCGAGGTTATTGTTGAGGACTCAAAATTTCGATGAAAGCAATACATTGAAATCAAAACATTTTGGCGCGTTAATTACCAATCAAATTGAATCGGAAATAAACAAACAAACCCATAATATAAATTAAACTCTATGAGTACTAAGGCCCTAATGGTAAGTATATGCTGCATTACTTATAATCATGAAAAGTTTTTGGCCCAGGCTATTGACAGTTTTATGATGCAAAAAACAAATTTTCAATTTGATATTATTATAGGTAATGATTGCTCTACCGATGGCACTTTAAGCGTACTTGAACACTACCTGCAAAAGTTCCCTAATAAAATAAAAGTGATCTCTTCAGAGAAAAATATGGGGAGCATATCCAATGTTATTAGTTGTACAAGGCAGTGTAAGGGTAAATATATAGCATTATGTGAGGGCGATGATTTCTGGACAGACCCATACAAACTACAGAAACAGGTAGACTTTTTGGAAAAAAGCACCGATTATGTAATTTGTTGTCACTATACCAGAGTAATCAACGAAAGTGATAAGACAATTTATGTTCATCCAAAGCCCGTACCGTTGGTGCATTCATACTTTGATTTGCTTTCAGGTAAGCAGGAGGAAACAAAAACTGCAACTTTATTATATCGTAACCTTCCAGAGTTACACCAATTATTCACAAGGTCGTGGTTTTATAAATGTTACGCCGGCGATAAAATATTTAAACTATTCGCCACTCAATACACAGGGCAAAAAATTTATGTAATGCCCGAGGTTATGAGCTGTTACCGTAACCACTCGGGGGGGGTTTGGAGCATGATTGATGAAAAGACCATCATGGTTAAGATGATAAGTGATTTTGACCTGATTATTAAAAATTTCCCTTACCCATCATTTCAAAAGAAAAAGCTTTTGTTATTGTATCTCAAAAAATACTTTTTGTTTGAATTGCGCAGGCTACAGGTCCGTAAGGCATATCATACAGTAAAATATCTGCTTTAAACCGCAAAGATAAAAAAGCAATGAAATCAAAGTCTCCATTGCAGAAAAAGCGTCCGGTATTCTTTGTTATTCCTTGCTTAATGAGTGGAGGGGCAGAAAGGGTACTAATTAGCCTGGCTAATCATTCTGCAGAACAAAAAATTGAAACGGTGCTTATTGCGCTGAATGATGGCCCCCCCGTTTATCCAATTAATGAGGGTGTAAAAGTTATATACCTGGCAAAACGCAAAAAAAACTTATATGCACACCGGATGTATTTTATGCTGCTTATTTTTTACAGGCTGCTTTGTTTACTTCTAAAATACCGGCCTTTATGTGTAGTATCATTTATCACGTCGGCAAACATGTGGACGGGTATTACCTGCAGTATTACCAGAACCCCATTTATAGTTTCGGAAAGGACATCGCCTAACCGTACGATTAACCAATTTAATTATATCAATAACCAGCTGGCCGCCTTCTTATATAAAAAATCAATTGCCGTGGTGGTGAGTGCCCAGGCCGTTGAAGATTGCTTACGCGGGAATAAGGCATTTAAAAACCTTGCCAACATAAAAAGGATCACTAACGCTGTCCCGGCGTTTGAACCTGTTTCCTTAGCGAAAGTACATAATCGCAAATTTATACTTGGAGTTGGCCGGCTTGCTTATGTAAAAGGTTTTGATCAGCTTATAATGGCTTTTAGCGAAACCAAAATGGATGACGTTGACCTGCTGATTGCAGGCGACGGTGAGGAAATGACCAATCTTATTTGCATGGCTAATAATCTTGGCTTAAAAGATCGGGTAATATTTGTAGGCCCCAGAACCAATCTGCAGGATTATTACAACCAGGCAATGATGTTCGTGTTGCCATCAAGAAATGAGGGCTATCCGAACGCCCTGGTAGAAGCCATGAGTTTTGGTTGCCCCTGTATTGCAATAAATTGTGAATTTGGCCCGTCGGAGATCATAATTAATGAGCAAAACGGCCTTTTAGTTAATAATGCAGACATTTCTGCCCTATCAGATGCAATAGTCAGGTTAGCTCATGACCCTGTACTTTCAAATACATTAGGAAATAATGCAAAAAATATAAATCAAACCAACAGCTCCCAAAAAATACTAAAGCAATGGGACAATTTAATTTTAAAGCCCTACGCTCCTCTGGCATTTAATTAAAAGCCCCCAAGTGTATTAAGGTATTACTTCAACTTCAATAGTATTATGGTAAAATATTTAATCAGGTTGGATGACCTTTGCCCAACCAATAACTTAAAGAAATGGGAAAAGTTTTTTGACCTGTTTGATCAATACGATATTAAACCCGTAATAGCAGTTATTCCGAGTAATCAGGACCCCAAATTAAAGGTTTGTGGTAGCTATAACTCAAATTACTGGTCGTTGGTCAGACAACTTCAGGCAAAAAATTATGTAATCGGGATGCACGGGTTTGAACATTTGTACCAGACCAATGATTCAGGCATTTTTAAAATTAATCGCCGTTCAGAGTTTGCCGGGTTACCCTTACACGTACAGGAGGCAAAAATAAAAGCTGCAGCTTCAATATTTAAAAGAGAAAATGTTTATACGCCATTATTTGTTGCCCCTGCACATGCTTTCGACCATAACACGATTTTAGCGCTAAAAAACTATTCGGATGTGAGAATCATAAGCGATGGGCTTTTAAAAGAACCCTACATAAAATCGGGCTTTAAATGGATTCCTGTACAATTGTCCGAAGCAACCTTAAAAACCAGTGGCACATGGACATTCAATTTTCACCCTGAAACCTGCCCGGATGAAGCATTTTATAAACTTAAAACTTTTATAGAAAAGCACCATAAAGACTTCATATCGCTCAATGAGCTGACTTACAAGCCATACTCATGGACGGATCGTTTTACTGAGCACTGCATCATTTACTATCGCCTTCTGCGCCGAGTTGGAAAAAATCAAATACTCAACCTTAAAACGTTGTTTGACAAGAAAGAAATAAAAGTAACTCTTCTATAAAAAATATAACCCTATTTGTCATGAATATTCCTTTTTCACCACCTTACATCGATCAATCAGTAATTGACGAAGTATTACATACACTTGACTCACAGTGGATTACAACAGGTCCAAAAGTAGTCGCCCTGGAGCAGGAAATACTTAAAATGACTGCAAGTAAAAAGGCGATTTGCGTTAACTCATGGACGTCGGGCGCCATACTGATGCTGAAATGGTTTGGAGTAAAAGCGGGTGACGAGGTAATTATTCCGGCTTATACTTATTGTGCAACCGCGTTAAGTGTTCTGCATTGCGGAGCAACCCCGGTGATTGTTGATATTTCAGATGATTTTTGTATTGATCCGCAAGAGGTGTTTAAGGCAATAACTCCAAAAACAAAGGCAATTATTGCCGTTGATATTGCGGGCTGGCCTTGTGATTATGATGCATTAAATACAATTATCAGGAGCTCTGAAATTGCCAGGCAGTTTGTTGCCTCGTCGCCCAAACAAAGCCTATTAAACAGGATATTATTAGTTGCAGATGCTGCTCATTCCCTGGGGGCAAAAATTGACGGTCGCGCGGCTGCCCAAAAAAGCGACGTAACAATTTTTTCATTCCACGCTGTTAAAAATATAACTACAGCTGAAGGTGGCTGTATATGTTTAAATCTCCCGGATAATTTTGATGTGGAAACTGAATACCAGTTTCTAAAAATGTACACCCTAAATGGTCAAAATAAGGACGCACTCTCAAAATCAAAAGGTAACGGCTGGAGGTATGATATACTTTTCCAGGGCCTTAAAATTAACATGCCCGATATTTGTGCCGCTATAGGGCTTGCTCAAATCAGGAAATATGGCGATTACTTGCTGCCTAAGCGTAAACTGATAGCTTTAAAGTACATCAAAGGCTTTAAAAACATGCCCTGGTTTATCTCGCCTCCGTTAGTTGACAAAAAAAGAGAATCAAGCTATCATTTATTCCCTCTTCGCATTAAAAACATAACAGAAGCTCAACGCGACCTGATAATTGAAGATATAGCCAAAATGGGAGTTGCTGTAAATGTGCATTTCATACCACTGCCAATGCTTACCTATTTTAAAAGCCTGGGTTACAAAATAGCTGGTTACCCTGTTGCTTACCAGCAATATGCCAGGGAAATTTCATTGCCTATTTATCCGCAATTGAGTGATGCCGAAATAGCATTTGTTATCAAATCAGTGGCGGTGGCAGTACAAAAACAACTCCTCTATGTAGTAAATGGCCAGACATTGAATTTAGATCCATCTCTAAATTTAGATCAACCATTGAATTTAGACCAGGATAAGATTACACAAATTGGCGCCGCTATTTAAAGATATCTGATATGATTGCGAAAAGAATTTTTGATATATGTTTTGCATTAGCAGGCATTATTCTCTTAAGCCCTTTATTTATACTAATAGCGCTTTTGATCATTATTGATACCGGTGCACCCGTGTTTTATCTCCAGGAAAGGGACGGGCGAAATCTCAAGGTATTTAAACTGATCAAATTCAGGACAATGTGTGCTGCTGCAGACCGGCTTGGCTTCTTAACGATAGGGAACAGAGACTGCCGGATCACAAAATCAGGTTACTATCTCCGTAAGTATAAATTGGATGAATTGCCCCAGTTATTTAATGTGCTGATTGGTGATATGAGTTTTGTTGGCCCCAGGCCAGAGGTAGATAAGTATGTAAAACTTTACACTACTAAGCAATTGAGGGTGCTAAGTGTAAAACCAGGTATTACGGATTGGGCGTCCATTCAATATTTTGATGAAAATGAACTGCTCGCCAGCTCAAATGATCCCGAAAAACTATATATAGACAGAATAATCCCCTCAAAAATTGAGCAAAATCTAAATTATATAGATCATCACAATCTATTAATTGACATCAAAATAATATTCCAGACCTTAAAAAGGGTTGTTTACAAGTAATTATACACGTATCACTATGTTATTTAAAAAAATTATTGTCTTCTGTGCAATGGTATTTTACTTGTATACACTTGAGTTTGGCATTTTTTTGACAGATTTTTTGCGGATCCCGGCCCCTGTAATTTTTGGGGTGATTTTGTTGCCTTTTGTAAAAGTTAAAATTCAATCTTTTGCATACCTGAAAGAAACTATCTTTTTCACTTTAGGGATGTTCCTGTATTATGTTATTGGGACAGGTGATTACAAGACTTTTGTTGCTGCGCTTATAACCATTTTAATATGTATATTTTATTTTAACTATTTTATTGGGCTAAACAAGGTCAGGTTTAACATATCCCTTATCATTTTTTTTTCATTATTGCTTATTTCTATGATATTTATGGTTTTAGATCATACTTATCCTAATACAATAGATCCTTTACGTTCAACTTTACTTGGCGAAGACGTTAAACAAAGCCCCGCTGGGCTGTCAACTACGGTGTTTACATTTGGTTACCAGATTGCTGCTTTCACCGCTTTCGCTTTTATTCTGGTATGCAGTTTCAGGCAACTCTTTTTAGTCCAGGCGGTAGTTCTGGGCATTTGCCTCACAATAATTTATTTGGGCATGAACCGGTCGGCCTTCGTTAGTTTTACGGCTACTATAATTATATTTTTAATTATTTACTACCGGTTTAAAGCCGTACTCCTGATTACTGCGTCAATACTTATAGGTTTCGCTGTTTATTCTTTGGTGTTAAAGGATAACATGGATAGCAAAAATAATATCCTGTCAAAAAATGCAGCTAAGGAAGATGTTGAAATAAACCGGGCAGACATGGCAAGTGAAAACCTTAACGTTTATGCCGATTATCCGTTTGGGTTAATATTTTATGGCAAGAATTGGGATGAGGTGACTTACAAGAATCCTGTATTTCCATTCGGGCTAACGTCACATAATGCATATTTAATGTTTATAACCTACCTGGGGCCCTTTTTGGGCTTTGGGTTACTCTTTGCAGTCTATCAAAAAATTATCCGGTTGTTTTGGTTAACAATAAAACATATCCGTTTAAAAACCAACGCATTGATCCTATCTCTGCTTTTTTCCTTTCTAGCTGTATCATTAAATGCCTTATTTCATAATGGATGGTTACTTACAACAGATGGCCCTACTTTATTTCTCTACTTCAGTGTACTGCAAGGCTCAAAAATTTACATGGCTCAGGATGCTGATGAACAGAGCGTAGAGTTAGTTGCAGTTCATTAATTCTTAAAACAATTTAACCCGAAAGCTTTAATGAAAAAGAAGATCTTTTTAATCCTTTCATCACTTGGTTCAGGTGGTTCTGAGCGGGTTTACTGGTTGCTTTCACAATATTTCAACAAAGATGAATATTCAGTATCTGTTGTTTTTTTAGACGGCAAGCAGCAAAGTTTCTCTGCAGATATTGAAGGGATTCAATTTATTGATCTTAAAACCGTTAAAGCATCGAGATCTTTTTTTAAACTATATAAGCTTTTACGTTCTGAAAAACCATTTGCTGTTTTTTCCACAACCGATCATATTAATATTTTGACAGCCATGGTAGCCTGTTTTTTAAAAATACCAAAGCTGATAGCCCGGGCATCAAACAATCCGCAGCAAATGAAAAACTTTTACGGATTCAAAACCCGGTTCTATAACCTTTTCACCAGGGTCCTCTTTTTCCGTTTTGATGTTATTGTTTGCCAGTCATATGAAATGAAAAAATCAATGGCAAAACTCTATAGCATCAGAAAAGAAAAATTAAAAGTGATACCAAACCCGGTGCAATATACTCCTTTAATAAAGAAAGACAGGAAGATATCGGGCGTAAACAGGCTAATTATAGTCGCCCGTTTATCTGGAGAAAAAGGGTTGTTCCGTTTACTGGAAATAATGCAGGAATTGCCTGAAAACTATATTTTAACAATTGCCGGCGATGGGCCTTTGATGGATTGCCTGAAAGCCAATGTAAGCTTACGTAAACTAGACAGCAGAGTTTCTTTTTTAGGCAAGATTAAAGATGTGCCCGCTCATATTGCACAGCATGACCTGCTTTTGCTTAGTTCATTCACTGAGGGCTTCCCCAATGTAATCCTTGAGGCTCTTTCGGTAGGAGTTCCGGCAGTAACTTTTCGTGTAGGAGGCGTACAGGATATTATTCGCGAAGGTTTTAATGGCTTTATTGTAAAGCAGGGCTGTTTAACAAATTTCAAAAACCAAATTATACAGGCTTGTTCCCAATCATGGCAACATGAACAGATCAAGAAAGACATATACACCCGGTTTGCGCTTGATAGCATTGGGCAGGCATATGAAAATTTGTTAGGGTAATACTTTTTACGATTAAAAACATGTGTGGAATATACGGATCAACCATTTATTATAATGACGACATCGTTCGTGCTAAGCTGGATAAGGTAAGTTTCCGGGGGCCGGACTATTCGGGCTTTGAGCGTGTGGATGGAATAGTTTTGGGCCATAACCGCCTGGCTATTATTGATCTGGACCATCGCTCCAACCAACCACTAACCTACCAACACCTTAAAATTGTTTTTAATGGTGAAATCTACAATTACAAACCGCTGAAGGCAAAGTTGAAAGCATTGGGCCATATATTTCTCACAGATTCAGACACCGAGGTAATTGCCGCCGCATACCTTCAATATGGAATACATTGTGTAAATCATTTTAACGGCATGTTTGCTTTTGTTATTTATGATAATAAGGCGCAAACACTTTTTGGAGCAAGAGACAGGCTTGGAAAAAAACCCTTTTACTATGCACATTCCGGGCTTGATTTTGAATTTGCCAGTCAACCCTCGCAAATTACACTTGGCAGGATCATAAATGTAGATGCACAGGCAATTAACGAATATTTTATCTGGGGATATATACCTGAACCCCGTTCTGCCTGGCACGAGATCAATAAACTTCAGGCTGGCTATACGTTTACCTTCAACATAATAACCGGCAGTTTCAGAACTGAAAAATATTGGGACCTGGAGCTTAACAACATAACTGCTTTTAAAGGGAACTATTCAAATGCAAAGGCAGAGTTAAAACATCTGTTAGCTGATGCCGTAAAGATCCGCATGCATGCCGATGTTAGCCTTGGTGTTTTTCTTTCGGGTGGTATTGATTCATCATTGATAGCAGCACTTGCTGCTGAAAATGCAAGCGGGGTAAAAACATTTTGTGTTAAGTTTAATGAAAAAGGGTTTGACGAAAGTGCGTTTGCTGGCCAAATTGCAAAACAGTTGAAAACTGATCATCATGTAATTGAATGTAACGCTGAAGAAGGGATATCATTAATTGAAGATTTCGGCAAATATTATGATGAACCATTTGCAGATTCAAGCGCAATTCCATCATTACTATTAAGTAAACATACCAAAAAGCATGTAACGGTTGCGTTAACAGGCGATGGCGGCGATGAAAGCTTTATGGGATATACAAGATATAAATGGCTAAACAACGCAAATTACTTTTTCAAATGCCCATTGGAATTTCGAAAAGCAGTGTCCGGATTACTCCAGTTATCGCCTGATTATCGGCATAAGCTTATCGCAATGGGAATATCTACTGATAAAATAGAATCACTTTACGCCCTTATGCTGGGTGGGCTTGAATATTCGTGGCTCAAAAAACCTGAACTGGGGCTAAGGGTACCATTTATGGATATATGGGCTGCAGAAACCATGAGCTTCTTACAAAAAATGTCGGCTTTTGATATCAAAACCTACTTAAATGGAGACATTAATACCAAGGTTGACAGGGCATCGATGGCATTTGCAATTGAAACAAGAGCCCCGTTAATGGATCACCGGGTGATTTCTTTCGCACAAAAACTCCCTGACGGCTATAAATTTGGCGGTGGGAAACAAAAAAGGATTTTAAAGGATATTTTATTTGAATACGTCCCCTCGCATTTCTTCAACAGGCCGAAATCGGGATTTACTTTACCATTGCGCCAATGGTTTAAACATGAAATGAAAGCGTATGTTCTTGATCAGCTATCTGTATCTGAATTAAGAAACATACCCGGCGTTGACGTCCTAAAAATAACCACCATGATTAACGACCACATGACCGGGAAGTGGAACAGGTATCCTCAAATTTGGAAATTGCTGGTGTTAACTCAATGGTTAAAAAATCAAAAACAGAACAATACCTCCCTTATAAAAACTGCAGTAAGTATATAAATTACAGTTTTATCTTACTGCAGTTAGTACTGATTACCAACCACGTGTTTGGCAACATTTTTATAAACTAAACAAGAAACATACCTATAAAAATGATACAGGTTAACAAGAATGTGCTTTTTGTTTCGATGTCTGATAAAGCAAACGGAGCCGAAAACGTACTGCTTATGGCGGCAAAAGTCATCAGGGCCCCCATGATTTTTTTGCAAAAAGTAAAAAATGGCGGATTGAAATTTTCGCAAGATCAGCAATTAACATATGTAACGGATAAAAGCATGCTGGCAGGTTTTTGGGGGTTGGCAAAATCACTTAAATCATACCGGAAAGGTTTCATTATTATAAGTACCCACCCCTATTTGAGCGCCTACCTGGGTTTTTTAAAAAGAATTGGTTATTTAAAATCTCAACTTATTGTAAGAGAATGCACTTCTGTTTTTACAAGGTATTCCGGTTTTAAAAGATGGACCTATCAAGTGGCATACCGTTTCGGATACCCCGGCGCCAGTTTAATTGTTTGCCAAACCGCACTGATGCGGAATCAGTTTCTGAAGCATGTAAGTTTCATACAGCCGCAGAAGGTAATTATACAAGAAAATCCCATAGACATGGAGCAGGCCATTATTAAAGCAAACCAACCTTTAAATGATATTGACGCTGGTTCAGACTTTATTTGCGCTGCCGGACGCCTGATTCCGGAAAAGGGTTTTTCTGTTTTAATTAAGGCTTTTAGTTGTATAATAAAGCAGTATCCCGACCTGAATTTACTACTCTTTGGCGAAGGCCCTGAAAAGCAATTACTTACCGGGTTAATTAAAAGCCATAAACTTGAAGGGCGGGTGCTGCTTAAAGGGTGGACCGACAACCCTCTGCCCTATTTTAAAAAGGCCAGGGTATGTGTGGTGTCATCAATAAAGGAAGGGTTCCCAAACGTACTGTTGGAGATGATGGCACTTAATCCTGTAGTTGTTTCCACATTATGCGCTGGCGGAATTGAAACCATCCCATGTATTGAAAAAACAGAGGTAAACAATGTTAATGCGCTTATAATTGCCCTGAAGAAAGCGCTGCATAAAGACGGCGAACATGAAAAAAAAACAGTCCAGCAGTACCTGGGTAACAGAAAACCTGAAGTGTTCCTTCGTACAATTTTAAGCGCCCTTCAATAGCATTTATCCTACAAGTATTGCATAATCATATTAACAATTTAAATCAAATAATTTTATGAAAACTAAAGCCCTCCCCCCCAAAAAAGCACTGATACTTAGTTTAGTTTTATGTGCACTTATTTTAATTTTTAGCTGTAACAAAGCTAAAAATGACCCTATACCGGTACCAACACCGGTACCAGTTACTCCTACCGATGCAAATGGATTTACAGCAATAGACCTGATTGGTTTAAAAGTGGATAGCGGGTTTGCTTACAAACTCGGATACCATTTACCCCAATCGGGAGATACAGAGCAAAGTCCCTATGTTTCTACCCTTCACTTTTATGAAAACGGTGTTGAATTAGGCCCCGCACATGCAACCCACACAGACATCCGCAAGTATGGCCTGGGGCAATTCAGTCATTGGGGAACATCACTATTATTCTCAACGTCTGACAATAGCAATCCGCTAACAAACGGCAGGAAGTACAGCTATAAAATGCAGTAATATGTACCCTTTCGCGACCAAAAAATTGAATCAGATTCTCGCTATTATCAATTTTTTGGTTGCTTCCCGATTGTTTATAAAAAAAATGCTATCCCCGGGGAATTGTTACAACCGTAATCACCCCAGTTAAGTTTCTTTGCAGAATCACCTGAAAAAAGTAATTATACAGCTAAATCCAAATGCTGTAACACTGATATAAGTTTTGATTTAAGACCATAAACCTATTGGTTTAAAATAACCTTCCTGCTCAATTCCTTCAGCAGGTTTTCAAATTACAATTTAAACTTTTTAAATTATGAAAATTCTAGTTACCGGCACGGCTGGTTTTATCGGCTTTCATTTGGCAAAATTTCTGCTTCAAAGAGGTGATACTGTTATAGGTATTGATAATTTGAACGATTACTACGATGTTAAACTTAAACATGCCAGGCTTGAACAAACCGGCATTGTACATTCCGAACTGGAATATGGCATGCCTGTCCGAAGTACCACTTATCCAAATTATACTTTTATAAAACTTGATCTGCTGGATAAAGAGCAACTTGAAAATTGTTTTATAAACTACAGGTTTGATGCGGTGTGCAACCTTGCTGCCCAGGCAGGAGTACGTTACAGCTTAACCAACCCCGAAGTTTACATTGATACAAATATCAAGGGGTTTTTAAACATATTGGAATGCTGCCGTCATTATAAAACCAATCACCTGGTTTACGCGAGCTCATCAAGTGTTTACGGATTAAACAAAAAGATGCCTTTTAGTGAGCATGATATCGCCGATCACCCGGTTTCTTTATACGCAGCTTCAAAAAAAGCCAATGAAATGATGGCCCATACCTATAGCCATTTATTTAATCTGCGTACTACGGGCCTTCGTTTTTTTACAGTTTACGGGCCATGGGGCAGGCCGGATATGGCGCTTTTTATTTTCACAAAAGCGATGCTTGAAGATAAACCCATAGAAATATTTAACAACGGGAACATGAAACGTGATTTCACTTATATTGATGATATAATTAAAGGCATTGTCCGTGTAATTGATAACCCGGCAGAAAGTAACCCTGAATGGGATGCAGTAAATCCTGATCCTGCGACCTCAAAAGCGCCTTTTCGTATTTTTAACATAGGCCGTGGCGAACCGGTAAGCCTGATGGACTTTGTACTTGAAATTGAGAGGCAGATACATACTAAAGCCAAAAAGATATTCAGGCAAATGCAGGATGGGGATGTTGCTGAAACAAGCGCAGATGTATCAAATTTAGGTGATATTTTAAAATATGAACCTAAAACTTCCGTTCATACAGGTGTGGCCCGGTTTACGGCATGGTATAAAGCCTTCTATAAAACTGAGAGGAAGTTACAAACCACGCCCCCTGAAGAGATTATTGTGCGCTAATTGTCATATTTATGTCACAAAGTGTGCAATTCTTTACAGTTGGTTTACACCTTACTTTACACCTTTTTATATTCCAGAAGTGTTAAAAATACATTTTTTTATCAGTTTTAGTTTTTAGTTCAGCTCTCTATTTAATTTTTGGTTAACAATTTCCTCTTCAAGCCCCCGTTTGAAGAACCTAAAATTAAAATAGGGCGCACTAAAAATTAAAATTGAATGAAAAGAAAAACAAAAAACCTCAACAATGTGGCTGTAGTCAGTTTGGTATTAAGCGCAATTATCTTCTTCGGTAGTTGTAAAAAAGACGCAGGTCAATCTGATCCGCAGTCAAGCACAATATCAAATGGCAATAATACAGCTAGTTTTGCGGCGGCAGCTGCAGTTACCAGTTATTCAGTAAGTTTAACAAATTTAAAATCTGATGGAGGTTATGCTTACAAAATTGCTTATCCTCTACCACAATCAGGTGATTCAAATACCGACCCTTCAGTATCTACCCTCAAACTTTACGAAAATGGCGTTGCATTAGCTCCGGCTCATTCTGAGCATCAGATTATTCGTGACTATGGCAAGGGTAGATTTAGTCATTGGGGTACAACGTTGTATTTTTCAGCGTCTGATAACACCAACCCCGCTACAAACGGCAGAAAGTACACCTATACAATTGGCGGTACATCAACCGGCAGTACAGGCAGCACAGGCAGTACAGGCAGCACAGGTGGTACAACAGTGGGTTCAGCAACCCAAACAGGAATAACATCAGCACTGATGGGTTATGCAATGGTTAACGGAACAACAACCGGTGGTACAGGCGGGTCAGTTGTTACTGTAACTACACTAGCTCAATTACAGGCTGCCGTTGCAGGAACCGCCCCAAAAATTGTTTATGTGAGCGGTATAATCAAAGGAGGAGGCAACGATGTTGTACGTGTTTCTTCAAATAAATCAATAATCGGAAAGCCAGGTGCATCTATCCAGGGCATCTCTCTTTATATTTTCACCGTTAGTAACATCATTATTCAAAATATTACTTTTAAAAATTATGTTACTGATGCGGCCGTTATGATAAAATATGAAGCTAATCATATTTGGGTTGACCATTGTGATTTCTCCACAGACCGGAACCATGGCTGGGAATATTGGGGCAAAGATATCAGTATAACAAGGGTATCAGACTATGTGACTGTTTCATGGAGCAAATTCCACGATACAAACTTATCTGTTTTAATAAGCGGCGGAATTGGCGGCGGTAATGAAGCAGATATAGGCCACCTGCACGTAACTATGCACCATAACTTTTGGTATAATGTTAGCGAAAGAGAGCCTGACATGAACTATGGCAGCGTGCATGTATTCAACAATTATCACTTAGACAATTCCAGTTATTCACTAGGCGCCAGGGCCGGAGGCGTAATACGGACAGATAATAATTACTTCTTAAACTGCGTAAAACCAATCAGCACTAACCTGGCAGGAGATGCTCCGGGCTACTTCAGTGGAGTAAGTACAAATATCTTCCAAAACTGCGGTAAAAATGATATCACTACAGCACTCTCTACCTGGGTGCCACCATATTCTTATAGCTCAGTACTTGATGCTGCTGCAAACGTACCTGCAGTAGTTCAAAAAGGTTCAGGAGCTATATTAACTAACTAACTAAAGAAAAACAACCCTTTTTCCCTATTTTAACTAAACACTAACCAACAACACAAACCACCACAAGGTGGTTTGTGTTGTTTTTAAGATATTTCTTCGTTAAAACTAAACCTTAATACTTGCTTTTCAATTATAAAGCATTTACACCTTATTTTAGTGTTATAATAATCCTCCGGAATTTACTTCGTAAATACCGGGACGCAATTTTACCCGGGCGTACCTGATGCCCCGCACCAAAACAAATATTTATCCGAATAAAATTTCCTCAACAGCATTTTAAATCAGCTGAAAATCATTGCTATTAATTTATATGTACTATGAATAAAACCGGGCAAAAAATCCTGATCGCTTGTGATTCATCTAAATCATTAATTGATTTCAGAGGCAAACTAATTGAAGAGATGGCTAAAACGAATAACGTATCAGTTTTCACTCCGGCCATTACCGATCAGGGAGTGCGTGAAATATTAAACTCGCTCAACGTAAATGTTTATGAAAATAAGCTAACCGGCAGTAATGTTTCTGTATTTGCAGATCTGAAGTATATCTGCCGCCTGTTTATCTTACTGATAAAGGTAAAGCCGGATATTTTTTTTCCATATACGTTTAAACCCGTTATATATGGTACTTTTTTAGCGAAACTATGCCGTATAAAAATGATTACCCCAATGCTCACAGGACTGGGATATAATTTTGCTGAAAACACTGCAAATAGTTTCGTAAAAACAATTACCCGTGTGTTGCTGAAACTCAGCCTGCTGGAGAGCAAACGCCTCAAAATTATTTTTCAGAATAAAGATGATTGCAACACACTTCATCAGTGCAATATATTAACAGATAAACATGAAACCTTTGTAGTAAATGGTTCAGGCGTCGACCTGGATCATTACATCTATTCGCCACCCGAGTTAATAAATGTGAGCTTCCTGATGATTGCCAGGTTAATAAATGCGAAAGGAATAGCTGAATATTATGAAGCTGCAAAACGTATCAAGTCATATTATCCATTTATAAAATTTAAGCTGATCGGATCGTACGATGACAATATTGACTCCATAAGCCCTGAGCTGTTCAACAAAATAAAATTCGGTAATACCATTTTGTACATGGGGCAGGTTAATGATGTTCGTCCTTATATAAAGGAGGCTTCAGTTGTAGTCCTTCCGTCTTATTACGGAGAGGGCGTTCCCCGCTGCCTGTTGGAAAGCATGGCAATGGGCCGGGCCATTATAACCAGTGATTCAGTTGGTTGCCGCGAAACTATTGAAAATGCCCGTGCAACTAATGGTTTTCTTATTCCAATAAAAAGCGTATCAGCACTGGTATCAAAAATGGAATTTTACGTCAACAACCGCAAAGCCATACTTTCTTATGGATTAAACGGGCTTGCCTTTGCCAAAAAAAAATTTGATGTGCACCTGGTTAATGCGGATATGCTTAAGATAATGCAATTAAACTAAGTGTAGCTGGCCTTTTTTATCGTAACATTTTATGAAAAATATATTTACATACGCAGAAAGAACCTTAAACGGCTTTGAAAATGCAATTGATGAATATGGCTGGGTTGTTTACGAAAATGCGCTGGAACCCGAATTTGTTGATAAAATTAACAGCGATTTAGTAAACGCCTATATTTTAAGAAGAGAGATCCAGGAGAAAAATGGCATCAGCGCCAACATGGACGGAACCTTGCACCATTTGTTGGAGCGTGATAATTTTGCGCTTAGTTTACTTCAAAAAATGTATTGCCATGAAGAGGTCACCCAATATTTCGGCGGTAAGTATATTCTTAATGGCCTGAATGCGGTTATACATTTGAAGCATGAACATCCCTATTTAAGCAATATACACCGCGATGTGCGGACTTTTACGAGTGCCATAAAATTACAGGCCCAAATGATCATTACGCTTGATGATTTTAATTTACTAAACGGAGCTACTTATTTTCTTTCAGGCTCTCATAAAACTGCCCAAAAGCCTGACGAGTCTTTTTTTTATAATTACGCAGACCGCGCCATCGCCCCACAGGGCAGCATTATTCTTTTAGATTCAAATATTTGGCATGCCGCCGGTGAAAATTTCACTACCGATCCGCGAAGAGCACTAACATTGGGCTTTACACGCCCATTTTTAAAACAGCAGATGGATTATCCAAGATTTTTGGGTTATGATTTTGGTGCAACGCTAAGCCCTGAACTACGGCAGGTTATTGGTTATAACGCCCGCACGCCCGAAAATTTAAATGAATATTATCAGCCAGTCCATTTACGAATGTATCAGCCTGACCAGGGCTAAGGACATCGTTAAAATTTATTCAACTTTTTAATTTATTATTATGAGTGAAATTAGAACTGCACCTGCTTCCATGGGAGGATATATGGAATTGCAACTGCATGTCGGTAAGGAATATTACCCCAACCTGGTACGATTAAATACAGGCCGTAATGCTTTAGAATATATTCTGAAACAAAAGGGCTATATCAAAATTTATATACCATTTTTTACCTGCGATGTTTTACTTGAACCCATTCATAAACTGAGCATTGCTCACCAGTTTTACTCAATAGATGAAAATCTTGATCCTATTATTGATTTTGAAATTGAACCTCATGCAGGCTTTTTGTACACCAATTATTTCGGTATTAAACAAAAAACAATAAAAGCATTAAGCACCCGTATTACCAACCTGATTGTAGATAATAGCCAGGGTTTTTTTTCAGAGCCGCTCCCCGGGGTAGATACTTTTTATTCGTGCAGAAAGTTTTTCGGCGTGTCCGACGGTGCCTACCTTCAAATCAGCAAAAAATCGCACCGGAAATTACCGGTTGATGTTTCTTTTAATCGTTTTTCTCATCTTATCAAAAGTATTGACCTTGGTATTGAGGCGGGCTATGCTGATTATAAAGCAAATAATCATGCCCTTGAAAACAATAAGATAATGTCAATGTCGCATGTTACCAGGAAAATTCTTTCAGGAATTGATTATACTGAATGTATGCGGGTTAGAAAACGAAATTTCAACTTTTTACACAAACATTTGAAGGATCAGAACTTGTTTAATTTCGATTTTCCTGATAACCAGTCGCCAATGGTTTACCCCTTCTTATTTAACGACAGGCAATTAAAACTTCATCTGATACAAAAGAAAATATTTGTGGCAACGTATTGGCCAAACGTATTTCAATGGACAAAAGCTGGCACATATGAAAATTATCTTGCCCGTTGCGTGGTGCCCCTGCCAATAGATCACAGGTACAGCTTACCTGATATGTTTTTTATGTTAACTACTTTAAGGCAATTTATATGATTATCTCGATATATATAAGGCCATTAGTTATTGATGATGCACTAACTTCCTATTTATGGCGAAATGATCCACAGATATGGACCTATACAATGAAAAAAATGACCAGGTACATCACTACCGAAATTGAAACAGCATGGCTTCAGGGTTGCCTTGGGAGAACAGATCAGGCAAACTTCGCCATTTGTGCTAAGGAACTTGACACCTACATCGGCAACGTCCGGCTGGTGGATATTGAGGATCAAAGAGCCGAAATACATCTTTTTATAGGCAATAAATTGTTCTGGCACAAGGGCGTTGGGTATCAGGCTATAATACTAATGCTTAGGCATGGTTTTTTTGAAATTAACCTTGAAAATATTTGGTTAAGGGTACACCCCGCAAATATTTCTGCACTACATATTTATGAGAAAGCAGGGTTTGAAATCACAGGGAATGATAATGAATTAATCGTTATGAATATTTCCAGGAAAAAATTTCAGGATATGGAAGAGTCAATTGCAGTTTAACCTATTTCTTTACTACATTTTATGACAAAAGTTATTACTATCCAGAATAGGATCGAATGGAGCTCTTTTATCTGTAAAGCAGCAGAATATGATTGTTACCATACCTGGCATTACAATTCACTTAACCGTACAGGAAAACCTATTTTGTTTGTATACGAGGAGCAGGATGACTATATAGCTATACCATTAATAATTAGGCAGGTGCCGGAAACTGAGTATTATGATCTTACCTGTGTATATGGTTTTTCGGGCCCGGTCTCCAATAAAAAAATGGATGAGCTCGACAACCGCCTAACCGAAAACTTTAAATCGGCTTTCACGGCTTTTTTAGCCAGTGAAAATTACATCTCTGTTTTTTCAAGGCTGAATCCATTTTTTAAACAGGTACCGTTGCTCAAAAAATTTGGCGGGGTGTATGACAATGGACGAACTGTTGTTTTAGATCTGTCATTAAGTATAGAAGAACAGCGTAAAAGCTACAATGAATCGGTAAGGGCGGCGGTAAAAAAGGCGTGGAAAAATGGATACCGGGTAAAAGAAGAAAAGGGCCCCGAAGCAATAGCCCTCTTTATAAGTATTTATACCGAAAACATGCACCGGGTTGATGCTTCAGACTATTATTTATTCAGCACAGAATACTTTCAGCAATTACTGGATAGCGATGAGTATGATACCCGTATTTTAATGGTATACGATGGGCAGGAAGTAATGGCCAGTACTATGATAATGCTTACAAACGGTATTATACAGGCCCACCTGGTGGGCACACGCAAAGAGTACCTTAAATATAGCCCTACTAAATTCCTGGTTGATGAAATTACACTGCTCGGCCGAACGCTGGGCATGCGCTATTTTAATTTGGGCGGCGGGCTTGGTTTTAAAGAGGATAGCTTGCTGCACTGGAAATTAGCATTCACAGATAACACTTTCGACTATAAAAGCTGGCGTTATATTGCCAACCCTACCGTCTATCAGCAGTTGCTTGATGAAAAAGGCATTGATAAAAATGCCGAAATTGATTTTTTCCCCCTATACCGATATGCTTAAATTTTAAACCATCTTAAAACCCATTTGCTATGATTTTATACCTCAAGAACCTGATGTTCCAGGAAAAATTCCATTCCCGCTGGTTGGTTTTGTTGATTGATCTTTCTATTGTACTTTTATCTCTTTGTCTGTCGTTTTTTTTAAAAAACAAACAAAACCTTACACAGGATAATTTATACTACATTATTTTTTATTGCGGCAATACAATTTCCATTTTTTTATTAATGGGGATACACACGCGTATTGTAAGGCACTCAAACACCCGCGATATGCTCCGTATTATTATTGCTGTGCTGATGAGCAATGTAGTATTCCTGCTGGCTTGCAAAATACTGTTTGCATCCTATTTGAAATTCAGCTTCACCGAACTGGACGACATTGTACTGATCAATTTTTTCATCTCCACTTCTCTGTTAATGGCACTGCGAATAGTAGTAAAGGATATCTTCAAATACCTTGACGAGCCGATAATGGCCTTACAAAAAGAAAACATACTTATATATGGGTCCGGTAAATCCTCTATCTTAATCAAAAAAGCTATTGAAGCTCAAAAGAGCCTGTTGGCTCAGGTAAAAGGTTTTGTTGATTCAGGGGCGGATAAGCAGTACAAATGCATTGAGCAAAAACAGGTTTATCCAATATTGGCCCTTGAAGGCTTAAAACAAAAATTTGCTATCAAAAAGATGCTCATTACCGCCGAAGAACTAATGATTGACGGGAAAAGGGACGCAATTGAAAAATGCATTAAACTTGGCATTAAAGTTATCACTGTCCCCCCTTCAGACCAATGGCTTAACGGTCAGCCCAATTTAAACCAATTTAAAGATTTAAAAATTGAGGACCTGTTGGAACGGGAGCCCATTGAATTATGTAAAGACCATATTTTGGGCGACATTAAAGGTAAAAGAATTTTAGTTACAGGTGCGGCAGGCTCAATAGGCTCGGAAATTGTACGCCAGGTGCTGGGTTACGACCCGGAGTATATTGTGCTGTGCGACCAGGCCGAAACGCCTTTGCATGATATGCAGATGGAAATTGAAGATGGAGCCAACACGAGTAAAACAAGGATATTTATTTCAGACATTCAAAATACATATCGCATAAAAACCCTGTTCGACTTATATAACCCACAAATTGTTTTTCACGCTGCAGCCTACAAACATGTGCCAATGATGGAAAACAACCCTACCGAAGCCGTTTTAACTAATATTTGGGGAACAAAAAACCTTGCCGATATAGCTCTGGATTATGGTGTTGAAAAATTTATAATGATCTCTACCGACAAGGCCGTCAAGCCTACCAATATTATGGGGGCCTCTAAACGTATTGCAGAAATGTATATTCAATCATTAAACAATGCAATGGTGAATAACGAACCTTTTTATACTGATCATCCAAAAAGCGCGACATCCAAAACTAAATTTATTACTACCCGTTTTGGAAATGTGCTGGGATCAAATGGCTCAGTTATTCCAAGGTTTAAAGCACAGATACAACGCGGAGGGCCTGTTACTGTTACCCATCCTGATATTACCCGTTATTTTATGACGATCCCTGAATCAGTACAATTGGTACTTGAAGCAGCCGTGATGGGCAACGGTGGCGAAATATTTCTTTTTGACATGGGCGAGCCCGTAAAAATAGCCGACCTGGCTGCCAATATGATAAAGCTTGCCGGTTATGTGCCGGGTGAGGATATAAAAATTATTTTTACCGGCCTGCGGCCTGGAGAAAAGCTTTATGAAGAATTGCTGAACCAGGAAGAAGAAATTATACCTACTTACAATAAAGACATTAAAATCTCCAAAACTATTCCGAATTGCTATGTTGACGTTAACAATCTGATAAAAGAACTTTTAGAACTCAACCTACATAACAGTGTGGATTTAATGGTGCTTAAAATGAAATCCATCCTGCCTGATTTTATCAGTAATAATTCGCAGTATGAGAAATTGGATGTAAGGCTTTTAGATACGGAAGTTTTATAACTGCGACGGCGTTTGTTAAAGGGCCTATAAATTAATTTATTTCTGTTAGTCGACAACTTACACAAACATACTTATCGCTTTCTTTCTAAACAAAGTGATATGTGTCATTTTAACAGGTGAGTAAGATCAGGCATTTTATTGCTATCTAATTTAATTTTGCAGTTCTAAGTTTAAAACACCTAAATTCAAAGAAATAAAATGGCAATGCCACCCAATAATAAACAAAAACTATTAGAATTAGGGTTTGATGTAATTGAGCATACTGATGCAATGCTGTCATATTGGGATGAAAACCTTATATGCAGGTTTGCAAATAATGCATATATGCACTGGTATGGCAAAAAACCGGAGGACATGATCAATAAGATGCATATCCGCGATTTATTAGGGCCATTGTTTGAAGCAAACTTAGTGCATATTGAAGCTGTGCTGGGCGGAAAGGTTGAGATATTTGAACAACACATGTCTATTCCTAACGGAAAGACAAAGAATGTGAGGATAACCTATTTTCCAAATAACGAATCGGGTAAAACCAAAGGTTTTTATGCCCATGCTGTAGATATTAGCCCGTTAAGTTCGTTTAGCCAGATTGGTAACGACGATAGCTTTAACACCGCAAACAATTATATATCCACAGCTGGGGACGTGCTCGAGGAAGTTGTTAAGACATTAAAATCATGTATTTTAACAAGTTTTCCAGGTATACCTTCCCTTTCAAAAAAGCATTTCATTTCAGAGTCAAAACTTAAACGGGATTTTAAGCAAAAATATAATACGACGATTTTCAACTATTACCGCTACCTTCAAATGGAACTGGCTCATAAGTATATAACCGAAAAAAAATCCAGTAAAGGCCAAATGGCTGTAATATTCAATTTTTCAAACCCATCGAATTTTTTTGCCTGTTACAAGAAGTTTTTAAGTGAAAAATCGACAAAACAAACAAACAATGATTCACAAAAAGAAAATAATTGGCACCAAACTTTAGTTGAGCAAACCCCGGCAGCCATAGCGATGCTTGATACGAAGATGAAGTTTATAGCGGTATCTCAAAAATGGATCCAGGATAATAAGTTACAAAATAAAGAAATATCAGGTAAAAGTATCTACGAGATTATTCCAAAAATCCGCTTAAAACATGTGGAAATTCTTAACTCATGCTTATCGGGGGCGATTAGTATCGCGGAGACCGAGTTTAGTGAAAATGAAAATGGGGCTGTATTTTGGCTGCACTGGACTGTAAAACCATGGTACACGAAAGCGGAGCAAATAGGCGGACTGTTGATCTATGCTGAAGATATTACCAGCATGAAGCTTAATGATAACGATGACAAAATAATCTCAGAAATACTAAATTCAACTAACGAAATAATGCAGGTTGGGGCCTGGACAAGGGATTTTGTAACAAATACTACTATTTGGAGCAAAACTTTAAAACAAATACTGGAAGTGCCTGATGATTTTAACCCCGATTTAGCAACAGCATTTTCATTTTATAAAGAAGGTGCCAGCCGTGATTTAGCAACAAAGGGGTTTAATGACACTTTTAAAAACGGTACCCGTTTTGATATTGAAGTTGATATGGTGACAGCTAAAGGCAGGACCATAAGAGCCCGGCTAATTGGATACCCCGATTTTGAGGATGGTAAATGTTCAAGAATATCGGGAGTTTTCCATGTATTGTTAAATCCCCCTCCGGAAATTTTACCCGGCTAAATTGTAAACAAACAACAAGTAAAAAAACTTGCCGGCGTTCTATGTGTGGCAATGTATAAAAAAAACAAACAGTAAATTTTAATTAATGATGAATAATGATTTGATGGTGAGTGTGTGCTGTACAACATACAATCATAAGCAATTTATTGCCCAAACTATCGAAAGTTTTTTGATGCAGCAAACAAATTTTCAATTTGAAATTGTTGTTGGCGACGACTGCTCAACAGATGGAACATCGGCTGTGCTGGAAACATTCAAAAAAAAATATCCAACTAAAATAAAGGTGCTGTCTCCCCCCAAAAATATGGGAGCACACTATAACACGATCAAAACGGCTAACACCTGTAAGGGAAAATATATCGCGCTTTGTGATGGGGATGATTACTGGACAGATCCGTATAAATTGCAAAAGCAAGTTGATTTTTTAGAACAAAACCCCGAATACGTAATTTGCTGCCATTACACACGCGTAATTGACATTAATAACAATACACTGCATGTTGAACCCAAACCAGTCCCTTTGATATACACGTATTATGATTTACTGGTTGGCAAACAGGTTGAAACCAAAACGGCTACCGTAGTGTATCATAATATTGCAGCGGTGAATCAGATCTTTCAAAAGCCATGGTACGTTAAGTGTTATGCGGGCGACAAGCTGTTAAAGCTTTTTGCCACATTTAATACCGGGCGTAAAATATATGTAATACCAGAGGTAATGAGTTGTTACCGTAACCATACCGGGGGTGTATGGAGCATGATCAGGACTGAAGCGAGGATGGAGATGATGATCAGTGATTTTAACCTGATCATTAAAAATTTCAGTTATCGCGCTATCCACAAAAAAAGGCTATTGCTGCTGTATGTAAAAAAATACCTGCTATTTGAGTTAAAAAGGCGCAGGATCAATAAAGCTTACAACACTATGAAATACCTGCTACAGCCTTTACTTGTAATCTTTATTGTTAATAATGTTATTACGTGCTTAACAAAGACCTCTTTTTTTTGATACCTGATCTTAATTCAATGTAGCTACTACATTTAAATCAAATCATCTTTTACTGTTTATAAGGTCAGCCAACTATCCGGGCGGTAATACCTACCCACACTATCTATACATTCAATTTTTTCAGAAATAACACTGATTGTTCTGCTTTAAAAAGTGGGATACTGCAGCTATCGCCGTAAACCTGCAAAGCAAGGCGTGAGTGTCTTTAAATCAAACTAAATATATGCGTTATCAAAGTTTTGTTATTAGAACTAAAAAAGAATGGGATGCCTATATGAACAAATCTTTAATTCACGAGATTTTTCATACCTGGTATTATCATTCATTAAATACCGAAGGTGAGCCACTTCTGTTTGTATATGAGGAAGATAATTTTTTCATTGCCCTTCCGGTAATTAAAAGAAAAATTGAAAACTCTCCTTTTTTCGACATGACCTCGGTATATGGTTACAGCGGACCAACCTCTAATATCAAGCTTTCCGATCTACCGGCAACTGCAACTGCCGGGTTTAAAACCTCTTTTTTAAGCTTCATGAAGAATGAAAATGCGGTTTGTATATTTTCAAGGCTGCACCCATTCCTTAATCAGCATCATGTACTGCAAAATATTGGCGGTTTAAGGGAAAACGGAACAACCTTGTATATGGACCTATCGCTGTCTCTTGACGATCAGAGAAGCAATTATGATAAAAGACTTTCGCGCCAGATCAGGAAACTGCGCGAAAAAGGTTATATCATTAAAGAACTCCACACCCCCGAAGGTATTAAAAGTTTCACTGAAATGTACTGGGAAAACATGAAGCGGGTGAATGCCTCTGCACATTATTTCTTTGACGAGCAATACTTTGCCAATTTGCTGGATGTGGTTGAGTTTGAAAATAAACTGCTGCTTATTTATGATGGCACTACGCTTATATGTGGCGCACTCCTTCTATTATCGGGTGATATTATCAGGAATCACCTTTCAGCAACATCGCCTGATTATTTAAAAGAATCGCCCAGCAAATTATTAACAGATGAAATAAGCTTGATTGGACGCAGGCTTGGAAAAAAGATATTTCATCTTGGAGGCGGAGTGGGCGGCAAAGAAGACTCTCTTTTTGAATTTAAAAGGTACTTCTCAAACTTACAGGTAAAGGATCGGATCTGGTGTTATATCAATGATGATGACGCCTACAACGAACTTGTTTTAAAAAACAGCGGCGCGGTTGATACCGACTCTAATTATTTCCCATTGTACCGGAGACCGATAAAAAAAACGCAGGCTTACATCTCCAATATTGAAATCACAGACACAACTATTGAATAACAGATAATTTGGTTAACCTAATAAATTTAATAAAATGAAAAATAAATTTCCTTACCAGGACGCTGACCTGGCCACCTTTGCCAAGGTGATGGCCGACTATGGTTGGATAGTATATGAAGATGCAATTGATGCCGGTTTACTTGACGAAATTATAGCCTCGTTAGATGATTCGTATGAGAAGAGGCGTCAAATCCAGATTAAGAACGGAATAGCTGCAAACATGAACGGAACACTTCATCACCTTGTTGAAAAAAACACCTTCACCTTAAAGTTCCTCGACCAAAAATTTTGTGCCGGCCAAATAAAACATTTTTTGGAAGGAAACTACATCCTGAACTCATTGGGTGCGGTAATTAATTTGAAAGGAAGTATGCCTTATGTACAAAATATACACAGGGATATACGAAGTTACACCGGCGATTATAAATTAATGATCCAGATGATGGTTATTTTAGATGATTTTACCCTTGAAAATGGAGCAACCCATTTTCTTTCAGGATCGCATAAAAGCGAGGAAAGGCCGACTGATGATGATTTTTACAGTAATGCCGATCGCGCCGTAGTAAAAAAAGGCAGTATTATATTGTTTGACGCTAATGTATGGCATGCCAGTGGGAAGAACACTACAGATGGAAAAAGGCGAACACTAACCATGGCATTTACCCGTCCGTTCTTTAAACCACAGCTTGACTATCCGAGATCTTTAGGCTATAGTTTTGGCGAGGAGTTGAATGAAGATTTAAGACAGGTTTTGGGCTATAATGCCAGGGTACCCGAAAATTTGAATGAATATTATCAGCCCGTTGAAAAAAGAATGTATCAACCCGGCCAGGGCTGAAAAGGCGCTGCTCCAGTTTTTTAGTGATACCCGAAGCTTCAAATCCTGTGATTTGGGGCTTTTTTTTTATACTGTCTTGAACGGACAGGAAGAAGGGACCACGACAATGGATGGTATATCGAACACCGTTAATCAATGAAGAAACGCCCAAAAAAAAGGAGCTACAATCAAAAAAAAATGGGACAAAATCTTCGTAAAAGACCTTGTCCCATTAAGGGTGGAAGGACTTCCAAATTTCATCGCGTTTCATGGCTGATTTAAAACGGTTGGCCGATCTGCCCCGAAAAATGAAAGAAGTTGAAGGATGGTTAAAAGGCGAATAAATTAATATTTTCCCTAAATTTTGTACTATCAGGTAACCCGCGATTTTATCTATAGTAGAGGGTCCAAGATTCTCTACTATAGATATTTCTAAAACTCCTTAGTAGAGATAAAGCAGGGATAGGTCTTTATAAAACGCTTAATGCCCGCAAGGGCCGCCCGGGATTTTGGCGGCCTTACGGGCACTATGACGGGACTATTTAATTACCCTTATTGTATGTCAGATTGATACATTCCTCTTTACTGGCAGCCAGCAAACTTTGTATCAGGTGCATAAATTCACCCCTTTTGATAATATCCAGGAACGTAATACTTTCAAAAGAATAATTATCCTTGATGGTCAGCCATTCATCGCCCCCGTTGATTTGGTTGATAAAACAAAGGTTTTGGTAATAAAACCCCTGCCCTAAACACCAGTTCCCCATCGCCAGATAATGTTCCAAACTTTCAGGGCTGGCGCATTTCACCAAACTTTGCAAACGGAACGGCGGGTCACACGCATATTTAATCCACGGGTTATTTTTACCGATCTCCAGCCAGTCATTTAACAGCTTTTTTTCTTCCCAGTTTTCCATAGCTAAAATTTAAACTTCCACGATTAAACCGTCCTGGCAATCGGCCGCCCCGGCTTCCGCTGCCGCCCGGATTTCAAACACCAAGTTGTTCCCGTCCGTATCCGTAACAATGGCGACGTATTCCGGTCCGCCATGTGTTTCAATAAAAATGTAATTCATCTGTTTGGATAATTTAGGTATAAATAATCCTGAAATAGCCGCAATCATTCGCGTACATTAACTTACTAAGCTGCATTAACTCGCTTTCGACCTGAGGAGGGATCACCTCATTATCTTCCCTGATCTGATCAGGCGAAAAAATATCTTCCCCTAAAACCCTGTCTTTATAGGTCGGTTGCTGTTTGGCGATAAACCCGATAAAATCTTTCGAGAATTGGCTGTAATGAATATCCAGCACCTTTAAAATATTTTCATGTATGATTTTCATGTCGTAAAAATTAGGGGGCGGGCAATCCCCGCCCCGGTGAAACCCTAATTAAATAATAATGCCCCGCTGCCATGTTTGGCGAAGCTGTCGCACAGGTTAAAGGCCGTTTGCCCTTTTTGCAGCCCGTTGCCGTACATGATAGATTTGAATTTGCTTTCCTCATCCCGGAAATGCCGGACATTCTGAAAATAGCCCGTCACCGCATTGAACGCCCCGAACAAAGTCCCTTTCGTGGTGGCTTCCTGCTGCGTAGGGCTTACCAAAGCGTATTCCATGACAGATGAAACCATATTGTTAAAATGGCCGGATAATTCTTCATCCCTGCCCGTCTTCAGCTTTTCGTACGTTTCCTTATTGGGCGACATCGCCAATTGTATCAGCCGTTTTAACTCCGGGTCGGTGATGCGCACCCTTGACCAGCGGTTATAAATGGCCTCCAATTCCACCGATAACTGATTGCTGATACCCAGCATTTTATGCGCTTCATTTAACTTATCCGTTGCGCTGGCGGTATGCCGAATCTTGATGCAATTGGTATGGTTGTGCAAAGCGGCATTTAAGGTGTTGCGGCAGACTACCCGGATAGGGGTAAAAGCGATCGTAATGCTGCCCGTCCCGTCATGCGAAGAAGTCAGCAATAAATATTTTTCGATACAATCATCCCGCCCGACCCTGATATAATCGGGCAGTTTAGCCGTTACGAAGATGGTCGCACCCTGCGCCAAACAACCAGCTGTCTCGTACAAAATGCCGTTTTTGTCCCCGACAATGCCGTCAAAGAAGTTAAACACCTCGGTATTTTGCACCACCTCGTAATCGCTCCCGACCTTATCGCCCAAAATCGCCTCCGTATCCGTGCGGTAGGTAAAATAACTGTTATCGGATATGATATTGACCCCGCTGGGAAGCGCGTGGATGTTCGGGCGTTTGACCACCTCGAAATTTAACCCTGCGTGAATAATCGCTTCTTCGCTGGTGGGGTAATCGCTGATGACTTGCCCCAAACCATGCCAAGCCTTTTCTTTAACCGAAAAAAAACCATGTTTCCCGGTCTGCTCATTATAATGAATATCGTGTGCCATGTCTTTAAACTTTTAATTTGTAATCGATCAATTGTAATTCCTTCACCTTGACCTTTTTGGTATCGCGCACCGCGCAAACCGAATGTTTTTGCAGGTCTGTAACCGCCTCGTTTGCCGTTTGGTGCGTGGTCTGTATGTCGCCCTGACCAGTAAATAAATGGTAGTGTACCTAAGTCTATGAATGATAGCGGTCTGTAAAATCCGCCAGCTCCGATTGAAACTGAACGGGGTTACTTTTCGCCAGTTGTTCCGCATAACCCTCCCAAAAAATTTGGTTGGTCAGCTCGATGAAAATTTCTATCATTGCCGTAGCTTTTAAGATGGATATAAAGTCTTAAACAAACGCCCCGTGTACCGTCGTTACACAGGGCGTTGCCATTTACTTATTTTGCAGGAAGGATTATACCCGCCTCTATTTCAGCCAGTTTATCCACGCAAAGGCGGTTCACCATCTGCGAAACTGTCCAGATAATGGTCGGGTTTTTCGTAGTGAACTTTTGGCGTTTATCATCCTCAATGGTCAGTGTACAACCCTGGTAATAATTACCGTCTGTCTCGTCAACCTCCTCCTTCAAATCAAACTCAAAGGCATCCAAATTATTGATGGTCTCTAACAGCTTATCCCGCTGTATCTTCCGGCGATGCAGTTCCTCCAACAGTTTCAAAGTCCCCTCCAAATTCAGCACCGGCTGAACAGGTTCGGCTTTAGGCTGCTTCGCAACCTTAGCGGCTTCCGCTTTCGGTTCTTCCTTTGGCTGCTCCGCCTCAGCGGGTTTGCTGCTGTCTTTGTTCACCGGGTTACCCGCCACAAATTTTGGGTGCTTGTTTTCCTCGGTTACGGGATTGTTAACAGTGGTCACGGCTGCCGCCTTTTCATCTTTTTTAGCCCCATTGTTTAAATCGGTATCTTTATCTATTACTAACGTTTTCATAATTTCTAATTTTTAAATGTTTATTAATACATCATTTCGTGACAGGTTATCGGTTGGCGTCCCCGCCCACCGGCGGCGCCCTGCTCCTGCTGTTCATTCGTGTTTCCATTCCCATTAGTTTTGCTGTTCTGTTAAGCCAGTCGGCAGGGGCCTCCCGGCTTTTTCATGACAGCATCACCTGATTGAGCCGGGCGACGGACAAGGCTTTGCGTAAAAAAATACGACCCGAGCATAGCGAGGGTGGAGATTTTTTTACAGCAAACCCGCAGGGCTTGGCCTTGTCCGGAAGTCCCGGCTCAACAGAAATTTGTGCTGAAAAAGCAGACCACGGATTGAAAAGATCTGGTCAGATGGTAAACAAGGGCAAATGAAAAAAAGGCGATGCCGCACAGCGGCTGCGCCGGCAAGCAGCGAAGCGGCTGACGAACAGGAAGCGGCTGGAGCTGCGCGCCCAAATCAACCCCGCACCGCCTTTAACCAAACGGGCGCATGCTGGCGCTCCGCCAAACGCGCAGCCAGCTCCATCGCGGAAATAATAGACAAAGACTTCGCCACACCCATCCCCCGGAACCGGGTCAGTTCTTCGATGCCCCGTTGCGACAATTTTCTCAAATCATGCCCGACGCTCAACAGGATCTTTTCGCCCAGGTCGACAGCCGTCAGGCCCGGCAAACCGCCAGACCCGATAAGCATGGCGAGCAGTTCAGCATCGGATAGGGCCGCCCTCCCCTGCGCCATCAGTTTTTCCCTTGGCCGGCATTCCGCCTCCCAGCTTTTGATCCCGGTCGTCCGCTCCTCATCCGGACGCGCTTTTTCCTTGAGTTCGGTTTGGTACGCGGCCATGGAGAACAAAGAAGAAAGGGCTTCGATAAGGAACCCGAACTGTTCCTCGAAAACCCGGAACGCACAGCGCTGGTAGCTTCCGTCCGCCTGCTGTTCGCTGCAAACAAAACGGATATACTTGGTATGGTTCGCAGCTTCCATAAAATCAAAGAAATAATGCCTTTGATAATGGGAGAAGCTTTCGGTAGCAATGATTTCATTTTTCATAACATTAAAATTTGAACTGGCCCAAAACTGGAAAGGCCTAACCGATTACGCGGTAATAAAATAAATTACCCGATCTTTTCGTTTAAACTTCAATCAGACAGCCACTTGTAAAAACACCGGATAATGAGAAAAATCGGCTCCGAACAGGAAAGCAACTGTGAACATTGCGGCAAACCCTTGTTCGGGCGAACCGATAAACGGTTTTGCAATGATACCTGTCGGAACACTTTTAACCGCCAGAAAGCGGAACAGGAAAAGTTAAAAGCATATGAAAGCCTGCCGGAGATCATCCGGGTGATCAAACAAAATTATGAGCTATTGAAAGCGGAGGCCAGGCGGGAAATTGAATTTAACGAAGAAGTTTACCTGGAGCTGGACAAGATGCTCCAAAAAGGCTTTAACCCCAAATTTTTCACGAGCATACTCGAAGAAAAAGGCGTGACCTGGCGTTTCTGTTTTGAACGCGGCTGGCGGGTCATCGACACCACCATTTATATCCGGGACCTGCCTGAACAGGCGGAAGTACTCAAAAAAGACGGGCGGCCATTCCTGCAGTTTTGATAGGTATTGCTATCGCGAACGTCCCAATGCCATGAATTGAATAACGGTTGAAAAAAACACACTGGTGGAGCGCCACCGTTTCTATGGTGTATTAATAGAATTTGAGTGCGAGGGTTTAACCTGGTTTTGGCAAAGAAAATATTCGGAGCAAAAAGCACTGGAATCCCAGGCAAATATTAAATCAAAAAAGACAAAAAAAGGCCACCGGTCTCCCGGCAGCCTTCATTCCTAGCAATAACGGCAGGCTTATTTACCCGCTTTATTTTTCGCCTCGGTCACTTCCACCCTTCCCTGCTGGGCCAGCACCTTGATCTCCTGGTAAGCCTTCCGCAAACGCGTACCCGCCGCTTTGTTACCCTTGGTGTGGAACGCCACTGCGTCCTTCTCGGTAGCTGCGATCAGTTCCTTTAGTTTTTCAAATGTTGACATGCTAATTGGTTTTAATATTAAAAAAACAGTGAATTAACTAATAATATTAAGGCCATCCCCCTTATACGCTCATTTCCTGCGCCTGGGATTTATCTTTGGCCTTGGCCTTGTTTTTATCATTGCCCTGTTCCTTAAACTCCGGCTTCAGGTACTGCTCGCGTTTTTCCGGCTTGCCGTTGAGCTGGTAAAAATTGATATTCCCGTAGCGCGGCACCGCCTCGATCTGCATCCGCAGCTCCTTGCCATCGGCCTGCTCCACCGGAACAATTAC
>Ga0193702_1000068_pt1 | contig 43184 bp, 27 predicted proteins | sample U3a1metaG_FD_143060 | JGI IMG/M metagenome (GOLD analysis project Ga0193702, IMG submission 143060) | Soil microbial communities from a riparian zone of the East river system, Colorado, United States - U3a1 | ecosystem: Environmental > Terrestrial > Soil > Riparian zone | place: USA: East River... | reverse complement strand
CAGGCGGTTTTAAAATAGTTTTTTATCATGATAGTTCATTAGTTTATTTGTTCATTAGTGTCTGGTGGTCTGTGGCTCACAGCCTAAGCTACAAATTGCTGCTGCCCACTACCTGTTTACTTCTCAGCAATTCAACTAATCTCTGATATCTAGCCTCTAATCACTCGGAACGCAGGCTTTTCACTGGATTAGTCAAAGCTGCTTTTATTGATTGAAAGCTTATTGTTATTAAAGCAATTGCCAGCGTTATTCCTGCCGAAATTGCAAACACCCACCAACTGATGCCGGTGCGGAACGCAAAGCCCTGCAGCCATTTGCTCATAGCGTACCATGCTATAGGGAATGCGAGTACAGATGCAATCATTATCAGCTTTAAAAAGTCAGTTGAAAGCATGGTTACTACATTTTGCACTGAAGCCCCTAATACTTTCCTAATACAAATTTCCTTCATTCGCCTTTCAGCTGTGTGTATTGCCAGCCCGAGTAAACCTAAACAGGCCACTACCACAGATAAGATGGTGAAAACAGTAAATACCTCTCCCATCACCTGGTCTGAACGGTAAAGAGCATCGAACTCTGCGTCCATAAAACTGTAGTCAAACGGTGTATTTGGTGCAAATTCTTTCCATGTGCGCTGCATATTGGCAAGGGCTGTATTGTAATCGCCCGGCTTTATCCTTACTGTAATATAAGATGTTCCGATTTGATAGGTGTTTGAAGTTGTATAGAACAGGGCAAAGGGTGCTATTTCTGTTCGTAGCGATTCAACATTAAAATCTTTTATAACGCCTACAACAGTAAACTTTTGGTTGTTATTACCGGGATAGGTAAGCGTTTTGCCAATAGGGTTCTTCCATCCTATTTGTTTTACAGCAGTTTCATTCAGTAATACAGATGCTGAATCGCTAAAGTTTTTTGAAAAGGCCCTGCCGCTTTTTATCTTTAAATTAAGCGTGGAAACAAATGCATCATCAACAATAAATGATGAGATCATAATATTGTTTTCGGTGCTATGCACATCGCCGGCATTTAATTCGGGGATGTAAGTATCGCCAAAGGAGTTTTTAGTTGGCAAGCTGGTTGAAATACTGGCATTGCTGACCTGCGGTAACCTTAACAATTCTATACGCAGGCCTTCTTCATTTTTTCCAAGCCTGTCGGCATTGGCTATAACAATCACATTCTCTTTGTTAAGGCCAAGGTCTTTACTCTGGTTGTACATCAATTGCTTGTAAACAACAACGGTACAAATAATAAGCACGGTTGATACCGTAAATTGGAAGACAACCAGGGCATTCCTCGTAAAAAAACCGCTTCCCGACTTGTTAAACAAGTTGCTGCCCTTTAATATACTTACAGGTTTTAATGAGGTAAGGAAGAACGCAGGATAGCTGCCAGCCAGCAAGCCGGTTATTATTATTAACAATAAGATGCCGAAGCCTGTTTTTAAATTGAGAAATGCCAATAATGAAAGTTCCTTGTTGGCTATCTGGTTAAAGGCCGGTAATACCAGGACGACAATAATTATGGCAAAGATAGCCGCAATGAAACTGTATAATATGGCCTCGGTGATAAATTGCCGGATCAGTTGTTTTCTTAATGCCCCCAAAACTTTACGGATGCCAACTTCCTTAGCCCGTTTTACTGATTGCGCTGTAGACAGGTTCATGAAGTTTACGCAGGCCAGCAATATAATGAACAACGCAATGGCGGAAAAAATATAAACATATTTGATATCGCTCTGTTCAAAAAAACGGGTGCCGATGTCTGTTGAATAAAGATGTAAGTCGGTTAAAGGCTGTAAGTGCAGATCCCATTTACCGCCTTTCCTTTTAAATTCTTCATAAGGCTGACCAATGCGTTTAAAAGCTGTAGCAGCCTGCGACTTTACCATTTGCGGGAGTTTGTTTTCCAGGCTGGCAATACTTGCCGGATCAATGGCTGCGTTATCTTTAAATTTAACATAGGTGCTCATTTGCAGCCAAACCCAGCTCCAGCTAAAGCGCTTTACATTTGGGATGCTTGCTGTAGTTTGCAACACTTCAAATTGCAATGATGACTGCTTTGGCAGGTCTTTTAAAACAGCAGTTACGGTAAACGGGGCTGAATATCCATCAAATATTAAAGTTTTCCCTATCGGTGGTTCATCCCCAAAATACTTTTTAGCAGCCTTTTGAGTAATTACAATTGAGTTGATCCCGTTAAGGCAGGTTGAGGCATCACCGGCTACTAACTGATACTTAAAGAATTTTAGAAAATTAGAATCAACTGCAAGCAGGCTTTTTTCAGTTATGGAACTTTTTTGACCCTTATTTTCAAAATGAATAATTTCATCCCCCGGTAAATATAGCCGGGTATAGCTTTCTATCTGAGGAAAATTATTCATTAAAGCTGCACCTACCGGTGGCGGGGTGTGACCAACAATAAATTGGTTGTTCCCCATTTTACCATCAAGGTTAACCCGGTAAATGCGGTTTGCATCCTTAAAAAAGCGATCATAGCTTAACTCATCGGCCACATACATGCCAATCAACAACACACAAGCCAAGCCAATAGCCAATCCGCTTATGTTTATGATACTGCTTATCTTATTCCTTACCAGGTTCCGCCAGGCAATTTTTATATAATTTTCTATCATGGTATTTGGTCATTAATCATTATGTCATTCGCTTCGCTGTCATTAGTTGTTAGATAATTACGAGCGTTTTGATATTCTTATTTCTTAACTGCAAACTGCTACTGCCCACTGCCTACTCACTTCTAAGACTCTTAACCGGGTTCATTAGTGCTGCTTTAACCGATTGAAAGCTGATGGTAACAAAAGCTATAAGTATTGCGCCACCGCCGGCAAGCGCTAAAACCCACCATTGTATATTTTGACGATAGGCAAATCCCTGCAGCCAGGTGTGCATAGCCCACCAGGCAAGCGGCGTTGCCAGCACAATTGCTAAAAGCACCAGTAAAATGAAATCCTTCGACAGCATGCCGACAATGGTTGAAATATTTGCACCCAAGACCTTACGGATCCCAATTTCTTTGGTGCGCTGTTCTGCTGCATAAGCAGCAAGGCCGAAAAGGCCCAGACAGGCAATTACAATGGCAAGCGATGTAAATGCAATAGAAATTGTACCGATCCGCTGTTCAGCCCGGTATATTGCATCAAAATCCTCATCCATAAATGAATAATTAAATTCCTGGGTTGGCGAGAATGAATTGTACTTGTTTTTTATCTGCTGGATTATTTCAGGGATATTAGCCGACCTGATGCGTACACTTACGGCGCCCCGGTCCTCATTCATCGTAAAAATTAACGGGGTTATATTATCTTTTAATGATCTGAAATTAAAGTTTTTCATAACCCCGATAATGCGATATTTCTTCAGGGTTTTAACCAGGTTATCATTCGGGGCATAAAGCGGCTGGTCAATAGGATTTGAAAAGTTAAGCATTTTGGCTGCTGCTTCATTTATCACAAGAGCAGCGGTATCTGTAAGTACATCTTTCGAGAAATTTCTACCGGCTACTATTTTTATCCCAAGCGTTGGTAAATAATCTTCGTCAACCGGCCAGATCTGTGCGAGCAGCGCACGCTTTTGATCAATGACAGGATCTTTAAACATGGTTGAGCTGTTACCATAGCCACCGGTTGGCAATGCACCGGAAAGTGAGGCGTTTTGTACCCCCGCAAGGCCTTGCACTTCATGTTTAAATGATTTTGCCGAATTACCAAGCGACCATACATTCCGTACGATCATCACATGATCGCGATTATAACCAAGATCTTTACTCTGGATGTATTTCAGCTGGTTGTAGATAACCAGGGTGCCGATGATGAGAAAGATAGAAATTGCAAACTGGAAAACAACCAGGAAATTACGAAAAATACCGCCTTTAAAACCGGCGGCAATTTTTCCTTTTAGTACGTCAATAGGCTGAAAAGCAGAAAGATATAAGGCAGGGTATGAACCAGCCAGACAACCGATTATAATAATTATCAATAACAACGTTGGCAACAGCCATGACAGGATCTGCCCTGTAATAACCAATTCTTTGCCCGACATTTTGTTAAACTGGGGTAAAAACAACCAGGCGGCAAGCAATGCTATCAATGTGGCAAATAGGGTTACCAGGATAGACTCCGTTAAAAATTGGGCGATCAAATATTTACGCGGAGAACCTAATACTTTACGTACACCAACCTCACGTGCCCGGTTTGATGAACGGGCAGTAGAAAGGTTCATAAAGTTAACGCAGGCAATCAGTAAAATAAATATAGCAACTGCCGAAAATATATAAACAGTTTTTATATCACCATTGGCGCTTAATTCGGCAACGCTGCCTGAACGCAGGTGGATATCCTTTAGCGGAATAAGGGCAAACCTGAAATAATTGCCACTTTGTTCAAATTTATCAAAGCTTAAATGAATGATGCTTTGCATCTGCGGCCCGGCGTGTTTGCGCATAAATGCCGGGAGTTTTGTTGCAAATTTTTTAACATCAACCCCTTCTTTAAACAGAATATAAGTGTTGAAGTTATTGCTGAACCAAACATCTTCCTTGCTTTCATCAATGGTCGACATCGATATGAAAAAGTCGAAATTAAAATGTGATTGTTTAGGAAGATCCTTTATAACCGCAGTTACTTTATAAAGTGACGTATCATTAAAGGTTAATGTTTGCCCTACGACATTTGTCCTGTCGAAGTATTTTTTAGCCATCCTTTCGGTTATAACAACGGTATGCGGCTCAGTTAAGGCATTTTGTGTGCTGCCACTGATCATTGGTAACGTAAAAACACTAAAGATGGAATTATCAGCATAAACCATCCTGTCCTCAACTATATTTTTGTTGCCTTTCTTTACCTGGTTACCTCCCCTGTCCCTAAACCTAACCACCTGTTCAATTTCGGCGAAGTCGGTTTTTAATGCAGCCGCTGCCGGGGCCGGGCACACAGCGTATGAGTTTTCAGTACCGGCAAATTTAATCTCATTATTTACCCTGTAGATCCTGTCGGCTTTGGTGTTGAACCTGTCGAAGCTTAATTCATCAAACACATAAAAAACGATAAGCAGGCAGGTGGCCAGGCCTAAAGCAAGCCCGAATACATTAATAAAAGTGAAGCCTTTGTTTTTCATAAGGCCCCGGAATGCGGTTTTAATATAGTTCTTTATCATGGTGGTTTGTTTTAGGCGAACTGTTAGTTTACAATCTGAAAGTAAGACGACCTGTTAACTTATTAGGTTGCACCTGTTTTTACATTAATTAATTATAAATCATACAATTAATTCACCATTTACCCCTATTCGCTTCTTAAACTTTTTACCGGGTTTGCTAACGCTGCTCTGATAGCCTGAAAACTTACTGTTGTAATGGCAATCATCATTGCCAGGATGCCGGCTACAGCAAATACCCACCAGCCGATATTCACTTTGTAGGCAAAATCTTTTAACCAGCTATGCATTCCAAACCAGGCCAGCGGAAATGCAATTATTGCTGCAATAAATACCAACAGCATAAACTCTTTCGAAAGCATATTTACAATTCCTGGCACACTTGCACCAAGCACTTTTCTTATGCCTATTTCGCGGGTGCGCTGCAATGTGCTGTATGATGCAAGGCCCAGCAAGCCAAGACATGAGATCATGATGGCAAGTACAGAAAAATACATAAATAGCTTACCAAACCTGTCTTCAGTTGCATACTGTTTGTTAAAGTTTTGGTCTAAAAAGTAATAGGTAAAAGGCCTTTGGGGAGCCAGTACTTTCCATTTGCTTTCTACCGAAGCTATTGTGTTCGGTATATTGCCGCCTTTAATTTTAAGGGTAAACACATTTATGTTTCTTGGGTTTATCCGCAAGTTCAATGGTTTTACATTTTGCTGTAAAGATTCGAAGTGAAAATCCTGCACAACACCAATAATTTGCCCCTTACGCCCCCATTGGTTAAACTTTTTCCCAACAGCGTCTTTTGGCGACGCATAGCCTAGGTTTTTTGCCGTTGTTTCGTTTATCACAAATGCCTGCGTAGTGTCGGTAGCAAACTCTTTCGAAAAGGCACGACCTGCAACCATCTTCATTCCGTATTGCTGCATAAAATCAAAGTCAACGTCGTACAAATTCATATTCATTGACAGCAAACTACCCGAACGGCTTTCAACTTCTGAATAAGCTACGCTGTTACCATTTCCGGGGGTAGTTCCCGACCCTGATACGGAAAGTACGCCGTTCACCTGTTTCAACTCGTTTTTTAAGGTTTCACTCATGCTTTGAACCACCGAGTCGCCGTTAAAGTCAACAATCATCATTTGATCTTTTTGAAAACCAAGCGATTGGTTCCTCATGTAACTCAGTTGGTTGTAAACAATAATGGTACCCACAATAAGTACAATTGATATAGTAAACTGCACTATCACTAGCCCCTTGCGTAAAAAGATCCCTTTTACCGATGTGCTGAATTTACCTTTGAGCACCGATGTAATGCTGAAATTAGTAAGTACCAGCGCCGGATAAATACCGGCAATAAACCCAATTGCCAGCGATATGGCAAACAGGATAAAAATGTAACCATGCTCAATAATGTTATGACTGATTATCTTGCCTGCCAGTTGATTGAACAAAGGCAGCAACAGCATGCTTAACAATACCGAGAACAAAAACGAGATTAAACAAATAATAATGGATTCACCTAAAAATTGTGTAGTAAGCTGATTTTTCCCGGCGCCTACAACTTTACGAATACCTACTTCTTTTGCCCTTTCGGTTGCCCTGGCAGTAGTAAGGTTTACAAAGTTGATACAAGCAATAAGCAAGATAAATATGGCAATTATTGAAAACGTGTATACATTACTCATATTTCCATTAACCGGCGCCCCTCTAAATGTGTCCATATACACTTCTTTTAAGGGCTCAACAAACAGTTCATAGTTATAACCTTTTCTGCGCTTGTCATCGCTGATGTGCTTTATTAAAAAATTGGGAAGTTTTGCCTGCAGTTTAGCGGCGGCATTTGCATCCGGAATTAACAGGTAGGTAAAATTGCTGAAATTGCCCCATTCGTTCATATCTATCAGCTTCATTTTTTCCATCGTTGAGGCTGATAGAAGCATGTCAAAGCTAAAGTGCGAATTGAGGGGGATATCCTTAATTACCCCGGTAACGGTAACCGGCTGTTTGGCATTTAACCGCAATGTTTTACCTATAGCATCAGTATTACCAAAATACTTTTTAGCCATGGTTTCGGTAATCACAATACTAAACGGGTCTTTTAGCGCAGTTTCAGGGTTACCATGAATAAAAGGGAACGTGAATATTTTAAAAATTGAGGGATCAGTAAAGCTGATGTTATTTTCCTGGAACTTTTGATTGTTGCTTTCAATCAGGAAACCGGCACCGAAGACCCGTGCGTTGGCCTTTACCTCCGGAAAATCCGCCTGCAGCGCCGGGCCCATAGGCGCAGATGCGCTAGACCAGTGCAATACTTCATTAGGCGATTTAATATCTGTATTCAGCCTGTAGATCTGGCCGAAATTCTGGTTAAACTTATCATAGCTAAGCTCAAACCGCACATACATAAATATCAGGAAGCAAGCGGTCATGCCGACAGCCAGCCCTATTATATTTATAAATGAAAAGCTTTTATGCCTCCAAAGGTTTCTGAAAGCAATTTTAATATAGTTCTTTATCATTTTATTTGGTCATTAGTGTTTTGTAGTTCATAGCCGAAATACGCTTGACAATTGGAGACTTATATATTTATTAAACTTTTTGGAAACTAATCTCTGATCTCCAGTCTCTAATCACTCTGAACGCAGGCTCTTAACCGGGTTCATCATTGCTGCTTTAATTGATTGAAAGCTTATTGTAACCACTGCTATTATTATTGCCGCAATACCTGCTATTGCGAACACCCACCAGTTTATTGCAATCCGGTATTGATATGTCTTGAGCCAGTTATGCATCGCCCAGTAAGCAATCGGGAAAGCAACAAGGCATGACAGGATCACCAGCTGCAAAAACTCCATTGAAAGTAAGCGCGCCAGACCAGGTACGCTTGCACCAAGCACTTTGCGGATGCCGATCTCTTTAGTTCTGCGCTCAGCAGTGTAGGCCGCCAAGCCAAATAAGCCAAGACACGAAATAATGATTGCCAGCGATGCAAACACCCTTGATAGTCTGCTAACCAGCATTTCTGACAAAAACATCTGGTTAAACTGGTCGTCAACAAAGCGGTAATCGAACGGATAAGCCGGGTTATATTTTTTTAATACGGATTGTATTGCTGCGAGTGATTTCTCATAGGCGTTTTGCGATTTCAGCCGCACATACATAACTGTTGAGTTTTGTGGTGTTACGCTCCAAAACATAACCGGGTCAGGATGGCCGTACATGTTGCCATATACATAATCATTTACTACGCCAATAACAGTAGCTGTTGTGGTGTCACCTTCTCTATGAAAGGTTTTCCCGATAGCGCTCCCCGCCCCCATCAGCTTAGCCATTGATTGGGTAATAACCATTCTCAAAGGCCTGGCGGTATCTGCAAGGGTAAGATTTCGGCCTTCTAATATTTTAAGGCCTGATGTTTCCATAAATTCAGGACTCACATAGCGCTGGGAGACCAAAACTTTTGAACCAACCGGTTTACTTGCCCAGGTAAGCTCTGACGTATTATTCCCGCCGTAAATAATAGCGTGGTCAGCCACCGCAACATTCGAGATGTAGCCGGTATTTAAAAGCTCCTGCTGTATTGGTTTAAAGTTTTTAGCCATATCGCCCTGCAGGTCCATTTCTAACAGGTTGTTCTTATTAAAGCCCAACTGCCTGTCTTTTACGTGCTGGATCTGCTGGTAAACAACAATGGTACTGATGATCAATACTATTGATGCGGTAAATTGCAGCACAACCAGCCCTTTGCGGATATATGCGGCGCCGCTGTCTTTAAGTTTAATCCCCTTTAATACTGATACCGGGTTAAATGAAGAAAGGTATAGAGAAGGATAGCTGCCGGCTATAAGGCCACAGGCTACTGTAATAAACAACAAGCCGATTATATGATAAGGGTTATTGAAACCAGGTGTAAGCTGTTTTTGAACCAAAGTATTAAAGGCAGGCAACACAAGCACTACAATTATTGTGGCAACAATTGTGGCAATAAAGGCCATAAATATAGCTTCGCCGATAAATTGAAAAACAAGTAACTTTTTACCTGCACCAAGTACTTTACGTACACCAACTTCCCGGGCGCGCTTTTCGCTGCGGGCTGTTGCCAGGTTCATGAAGTTAATACATGCAATAAACAATATTATCCAGGCTATTAAAGTAAACAGGTGAACATACTCGATCTGCCCTCCGCCTGTCATCTTCCCGTTTTTAAAATCATCATATAGGTGCCAGTCATTCATGGCAAATAAAAATGAATGCCCCAAAGCAGCTGGCACCCGTTTCTGAATATATCCGTAAAGCTGTTTATTCACCGTCTCCGGGTTAACCCCCGGTTTTAACTCTGCATAGGTTGTCGTGGCCTGGTTATTCCACTCCTTTAACCACGGACTTTGATCAAAATAGATCTGGTAGGGCATAAACCATTCAACTTTCATGGAGGTATTGGCCGGGAAATCTTTTATAACGCCGGTCACTACATAGTCATGGTTGTTGTCAACTTTTATAGTTTTGCCGATAACATTTTTATCGGCCCCAAAAAACTTCATGGATGTTGCCTCTGTGATAACAAGGGAATGTAGCTGGTTAAATGCGGATGATGCAGTACCTTGTACAAAAGGCATAGTGAACATGCTAAATATAGAAGGATCGGCATATTTGCCGGATGCGAAAAACGATTTGTCGCCCTTTGAAAAAAGCAAAGCAGTATTTCCTTCCGACGTCCGGGCGGTATTGGCAATGCCGGGAAGCTCAGCCTTCATGGAAGGACCCATTAAGCCTGGCGTTGATGACTCAGTGAAAACATAAGTATCATACTTCTGATTTTCCTCTACAATATAAAGCCTGTCCTTTTTTGTATTTACTGAATCGAAGTTAACTTCATCCTCAACCCACAAAAAAATAAGCGAAGCACAGGCTATCCCGATAGCCAGTCCGCCTATATTTAGAAAGCTGTAGCCCCGGTTCTTTGCCAGGCTGCGCCACATGGTTTTAATGTAATTCCGTATCATGTTTTAATCATTGGTGTTTTTTGGTTCATGGTTCATAACCGGATTGTCCTTTTCAACTAATCTCTGATCTCTAGCCTCTAATCACTCGGAACGCAGACTCTTCACCGGGTTCGCCATTGCGGCGCTCATGGTGTTAAGGCTTACCACTATCATTGTAAGCAATAAGATGAGTGCGCCAACTGCGCCAAACATCCAGATACTGATATCAATATGGTAAGCGTATTTTTGCAGCCAGTTATGCATCATCCACCAGGTTAGCGGTACCGATATTACAAAGGCCACCAATACCAGCTTTAAAAACTCCGTAGCTATCAGCATTAATAATTGTTTTAAACTGGCGCCCAATACCTTACGGATGCCGATTTCACGAAAACGTTTTTCAATGGTGAAGGAGGCTAAACCTGCGAGCCCTATACAGCAGATAAATATTGCCAAACCGGCAAAAATATTAGTTAAATGGCTGATCAGCTCTTCGGCAATAAACTTCTTCCCGAACTCCTGGTCAACAAACTGGTACTCAAAAATATCAGCAGGACTATAACTGGCATAGATTTTTTTATACAGTTCTATTGCTTTTTGCGGCTGCACGCCATCATTTAAGCGTGTGGTGATATAGGAAGAGCCGCGGCTGCTGTAATATGCCATCAGCGGGTCAACCGGGGCATATGGCGACGTCATAACCACATTATCAATAACACCTATTACGGTGTATTTTTTGGGCCCATAGCTCATTTGCATCCCAACCGGATTTTTAACCTTCATCGCATCAATGGCCGCTTTGTTTAATATCATAGAAACAGAATCAGAAGGCGTACCTGAAAAATCCCGGCCCTGCAGTAATTTAATACCCATTGTTTTGGTGAAATCAACATCTGTTTGAATGCCTGAAAAGATAATTTTGGCATCAGTCGGCATCCCCTGCCATGATGGAGAGGGCGATCTCCACCAGATATCCGTAATAGGCGATGAAGTACGGGTAACTTCCTTTATCAGCCCTGATTTTAACATCTCGTTTTTAATGGAGGCGTAGTTTTTATCAGTAGCCGGGGTTGATGGCATCATGATCAGGTTGTTGGCGTTATAGCCCAGGTTTCTATCCTTAACGTGCTGGATCTGCTTGTAGATAATAAGCGTTGCAGCTATCAGGAATATGGAGATTACAAACTGGCCTACAACCAGGATACGCCTTGGTAACACCGCGCTTTTACCGGCTGCAAAAGTACCTTTCAATACTTTAACCGGGTTAAATGACGACAGGTATAATGCCGGATAGCTGCCTGCCATAATACCTGTAAACAGAATAATTATTAATGACCCGATCCAGAATAATGGGTCAGCAAGGTTTAAATGCAATTGTTTGCCAACCAGTGAATTAAACGAGGACATTAATAAAAATACTGCTATAACCGAGAAAATAAATGCGGCGAGCGACAGCATCATTGATTCGGAAAAGAATTGAAGCACAAGTTGTCTTTTATCGGAACCCAATGTTTTCCTGATCCCAACCTCTTTAGCCCTTTTCTCTGAGCGCGCTGTGGACAGGTTCATAAAATTCACGCATGCAATAAGCAATATGATAATGGCTATAATGGTAAATAACCGTACGTATTCAATTTGCCCGCCTGTATTTTTGCCGTCTTTATAATCGCTGTACAAATGCCACCTGTTCATAGGCACCGTAAAATAGGTGCTTATTTTATCGTGATTGTGATCAAACATTACCTTGTTAATGGCCTTCTCAATATCGGCAGTATTGGGATTAGGTACGGTTTCGATATAAACCGAATAGGATGAGTTTTGCCATTCCTTCATTGCGTTTTGAACCTGCGGGTCGGACGGATTATACGCCGACAGTGCTTCAAACTGGCGGCTTGAATTGCCCGGCATATCTGCTATAATGGCGGTTACTTTTAGCAGCTGGTCGTTAATTTTAATCAGTTTATTGATAGCATCTGAGCCTCCAAAAAGCGATTTGGCAGTCGACTCTGTCAAAACAAGACTATTTGGTTCGGTTAACGCCGTTTTGGGATTGCCTTTTATAAATTTACAGGTAAACATATCAAAGTACCGCCCGCCTACAACAGCCAGGTTCTTTTCAGCTTGGTTTGCCCGTATACAAACTGCTGGGGTGAGGTATAGCTGGACATTACCGCATTTTTTATCTGCGGATAGCCAGACTCCAGCGATTTGGCAAGCGGAAACACCATATTTTGATCAGTAAATATGTTGTTCTTAAAATCGCGGTTGGCAATTACCTGGTAAATGTTTTTGTATTTGGTGTTGAACTTATCGTAAGTAAGCTCATCATTTACCCATAAAAAAATAAAAATGGTACAGGTTATCCCAATGGTTAAACCAAGCAAATTAGTAATGGCAAAACCTTTGTTACGCGAAAGGTTACGCCATGCTATTTTTAAATAATTTTTTATCATTTTATTTGGTCATTAGTAAGAAGGACTGTTAAATAAATCAAAACGTTACACAACTTTTCATTTTTAACTGCCAACTGCTCCGTAAGGGGCCTATTCACTTCTCAGGCTCTCCACCGGGTTAGCAATTCCCGCCTTTATTGCATGATAGCTTACGGTTATAAGGGCTGTTAAAACTGCTGCAAAGTCCGCCACTGCAAACATCCACCATGAAATGGTTATCCGGTAGGCAAATCCTTGCAGCCAGCTATGCATGGCCCACCACGCTATTGGCGACGCAATTACAATTGACAATATCACCAGCACTAAAAAGTCGCGCGATAGCAAAGTATTGATTGACGCCAGGCTGGCACCCAATACTTTGCGGATGCCGATTTCCTTTGTTCGTTGTTCAATGGTGAAGGCTGCTAAACCAAATAACCCGAGTGTGGCAAGAATTATAGTGATATAGGTAAACACGCCAAATATAGAAGCCAGGCGGTCTTCGGCCTTATACTGCGCATTAAAGGCGTCATCCATAAATGTGTAATCGAACGGCGTGTCTTTATCGTATTTTTTATAGATAGCCTGCATTTTACCGAGTAACGTCGGCAGGTTAGTATGTGGCTTTATCCTGGCGAACAAGTTGCAGCCATCCCTCGAAAAAAATGGCATATTATCATCAGCGATATAAAGAACCATAGCCGCTATTTCCGATTGCAGCGAACTAAAGTTAAAATTCTTCAATACGCCGATAACTTTAAATTTCTGATTGCCCGACTGAACATAGCTACCGATAGGATATGCGGGCAGGTGAAGTTTTTCAATAGCCGCTTCGTTTATCACCAGCCGGTCCATACCGGCAAGCTTTTGATCGGGAGCCGGCGCGTATTTCCACTTTAAGCCTAACGTCTTTATATACTGGTCGTCGGCTAACAAAGATGAAACCATGATATTTTCATCTTTAGTTTTACCGGTGAAGGAATTCATATCGTACCCGCTGAACATTGCATAGTGTGAAGTGGCTGCGAACTCGACACCGCTCAATGCCTGTATATCCTGTTTAAACGCAGGGTAATTTGTGCCAAAAGTGTTATGAATCGGAATCATCACCACATTTTCGCGGTTAACGCCGATATCAGCATGCCTGAAAAAGTAAAGCTGGCGGTCGATAACAATACCGCAAATAATAAGGCCTACCGATATAGCAAATTGCAACGTGGTGAATACTTTTCGTACCACAACGCCACCTGTACTTTTGCCCATTTTGCCTTTCAACGTTGCAACAGGCTTAAAAGCCGATAGAACCAAAGATGGATAACTACCTGCTATTAAGATTGTTAATAGCAATAACGCGAATAACAATATTAATACCGTTGGGCTGTATAAAAACGAGTCGTCAATTTTAAGCTGAAGCACATTTAAAAACCAGGGTTTAAAAGCGTAGCATAATAAATAACCCAGCGCGAACGATATGGTTGCAAACATTGCCGACTCTACGTAAAATTGAGCAGCGATGGTTTTCCTGCTTGCACCCGCTACCTTTCGTACGCCAACTTCTTTAGCCCTCAATGTTGCCCTTGCTGTTGAAAGGCTCATGTAATTAACAAGCGCGAGCAGCAATATCAATATTGCAACCAGCGGGAAGATCTTTAAGTATTTGATATTTGACGAATCGCCGAAATTGCTTTTCAAATGTGAATCGGGCAATGCGGCCAGGGAATAATGTACATTGTCGAATGTTTTTGCCTGTTTGGCCATGACATCGAGGTTACGCCTTAGCGCGGCGGTATCTGAAGCATGATTTAATAAAAGGTAAACACTAAAATTGCCAAAACTAATTTCTTTTGTTCCCGTGTATAAAGAAGCCTCCTTCATTTTAAGCAGGCTTTGGTTAGACGTAACAAAATTGAATTCAATTGAAGAATTCGACGGGTTATTTTTAGCTACGCCAGTAACCTGATAGGTAAAGGCGCTGTCGGTTTTTAACGTGATGATTTTGCCGATTGGGTTTTCGTCGCCAAAATACTTTTCCGCCATCTCTTCAGACAATACAACAGTAAACGGCCTGTCAAGAACATTTACGGCGTTACCTGATATGAGCTTAAATGAAAAGAAGCTAAAGAAATTATCATCGGCAAACAGCAGTTTCTTTTCCGAGTATTTTGAACCGGGCCTTTCAGGGTTACTTGCAATTACCGGTTTAAAATAGGCCATGGTTCGTATGTAATCCTTAACAAGAGGCTGGCGCTGCTTAATGATATCCGCGGCTGCATAACTCATATAAGCCATATTCATGGTTGTTCCACCCTCTTTAATGGACACTCGCGGACTAAAGATCCTATCCGCATTGGCGTGAAACCGGTCATAGCTGGTTTCGTGTGCTACGTACATCATTATAGTCATGCAAACAGCTAAGCCAACGGCCAGGCCTGTTATGTTGATAAGGCTAAACAGCCGTTGTTTAACCAGGTTGCGCCATGCGATTTTTATGTAGTTGAATATCATTCTTTTGGTTAATTAGTTCAATTGTTCGTTAGTTCATTGGTGGTTTACTCGATAGTTATCGCTTTTTTAACTGCCCATTGCCTACTCACTTCTAAGGCTCTTGACCGGGTTAACCAGCGCCGCTTTTATGGCCTGGTATGATATAGTTATCATCGCTATAACTACCGATGCCGCTATGGATACGATAAAGATCCCCGCAGTAATATTTATGTGGTAAGCATAGTTTTGCAGCCAGCTATGCATGGCATAGTAACCAACAGGCGCAGCAATAAAAAATGCGACGGTTATTAGTATGATAAATTCCTTTGAAAACAGGCCAACAATGCTCATTATCGGAGCGCCCAATACTTTCCGTATGCCTACCTCTTTTGTGCGTTGTGCAGCTGCAAAGGCTATCAGACCATATAATCCCAAACATCCTATAAGAATTGCTATGCCTGCAAACAGTTTAAATGCTGTGTAAACCTTTTGCTCCTGGGTATAAAAGCTTGCAATGTGCTCATCAAGGAACTGGTACTGAAACAAATTGTCGGGAAATAACTTCGACCACGATCTGCCAATGTTATCAATGGTTTTAGTCATTGCGGTCGGTTGGATCTTTATGCAGGCCCGGTAAAAATTTGGGGCCCTGTATTGAAGCACGCAGGCGCGTATTTTTTTGTGTTTCGATTCTTCCTGGAAGTCCTGTACCACGCCCATTATGGTTACATCGCGCCCGTTTATTGTAAAGTGAACGCCAACAGCTTTGCGCGGGTCTGTTATGCCCAATTTATGAACCAGGGTTTCATTGACCACCAAATTCTGTACGGTATCAGATGCCGGGATCTTCCTTATCTTTTCGCCTGCAAGCATCTTAAGGCCAAACATATCCATGTAATTTTCATCAACGAATTTTACATTGGTTACGTCGTCTTTTATCAACCCGTATGCCGGTGCAGAAAAGCCTGCCGCATTGTTTGCATAGGACGGCGCTCCCGACGAAAAGCTAATTTGCTGTACCCCGGGTGTGTTTACCAATTGTTGCCGCAGTACTTCGCTTTTGGCTTCATTAGGGACATAGATCGAAATAATGGCATCTTTTTGAAAACCAAGGTCCTGATTTTCAAAATAATCCATTTGATTGGCTACCACTAACGTGCCAACTATCAATATCTGTGAGATGGCAAATTGTGATACCACCAAACCCTTGCGTAATGTAAACCCGCGCGTAAACCCACCGATGCTACCGCTTTTTAGCGAGCTTACAGGTTGAAATGCCGACAACACAAATGACGGATATAAGCCCGATAACAGAATGATAACGATGGTAAGTCCGGCAATAATACCAATTACCAATGGTTCCTGCAGTTGTCTTGCATCGATATTTACATTCAGCCATGCACCGGCTTGGGTTAAAAACAATGCCGCTCCGCTAACGCCAAGCACCAGTGCGGTTAATACCAGTACGGTGGTTTCGCCCATAAATTGGGTAATTAGCTGGGAGCGCATGGCACCCAGCACTTTACGCACCCCAACCTCTTTCGACCGTTTGATAGCTTGTGCCGTAGCCAGGTTAATGAAGTTTATACAGGCAGTTATGATTATGAGCATGGCTACGCCGAACAAAGCATAGTAAGTATTTTTTGATGTGGAAGTAATAACGTTGTTAATATACCGCTGGTCAAAATGGATCTCCTTAATAGGTTGCATTGGCAGCCTGACATCTTTCTCAATCGACCAGTTTTTACGAAGAAACGCCGGTACTTTACTTTGAATATTTTTGATGGATGAATTTGGCGGCAACAAAATAAATGTAAAAAAACCACTGCCGATATTCCAAAAGTTGTCCATACTGTTCTTAATCTGGCTCTTTATTGTTTCCAGTGAAACAATCATTTGCAAAGGCAAACTCCTGTTACCGGGCAGGTCCTTTATCACCCCTGTAACTTTTGCATTAATTTGGTTTTCGATATTGATAACCCTGCCCATAGGATTTGCATTACCGAAATATTTATGGGCGAGTGTCTCTGTCAAAACTATGGCGTTAGGCTCATTCAAGGCTGTTTTAGGGTCACCGGCTATCCAGTTAAAATTAAATACACTGGTGAAATGTTCGTCCGCAAAAGCAAAATCATTATCCCTGAAACGATTATTGTTCACCTTAACCATTACCTCCTTGTTGTACATCACCTGGGTTACCTGCTCCAACTCAGGGAAGTCGATACGCATTTTTGGGGCGATAGCCAGCGATACGTTCGAGTTAAAGTCGATAGCATTCAGCGTAACGCGGTATATACGGTCTGCTTTTGCATAGTTATCATAGTTCAGCTCGTTGCGTACTACTAAAAAAATAACCAGGCATGCCGCTATCCCTAACGTTAAGCCAAATACATTCAAAAAGGCATAACTTAAATTACGCCTGATACTCCTGAATGCTATGATCACGTAACTTTTTATCATGTTAATTCATTTAATGGTCATTTAATTAACTGCAAACTGAAAACCGCCCACTGCCTACTCACTCTTCAAGCTATTAACAGGATTATTTAATGCTGCTTTTATTGATTGAAAACTTATAGTAATAAATGCTATCAAAATGGCTCCGGCACCTGCCATTACTAATACATACCATTGAATGCTTGTACGATAAGCAAAATCCTGCAGCCATTTTTGCATGGCCCACCAAGCCAATGGTGTAGCTATTAAAATAGAAATGAGCACCAGCTTTATAAAGTCTATTGATAACATACTTACTATAGTGGATACGCTTGCACCCAGCACCTTGCGAATCCCAATCTCTTTATAACGTTGCTCCGCAGCATAAGCAGCCAGGCCAAATAAGCCCAAACAAGCAATGGCAATTGCCAGCGTGGTAAATGCTATAAAAATGGTGCCTATCCGTTGTTCAGAGCGGTAAGTAGTATCAAACTCCTGATCCATAAAAGAATAAGAAAATGCCTGGTTTGGTGAAAACGTTTTCCATTTGTTTTCAACTTGCGCCATTAAAGTTTTAAGATCTGCCGAATGCATTCTTATGCTTATAGCGCCATTATCTGGCCCATACGCTAAAACTGCCGGTTCTATCTTATCCTTTAACGATTCGTAGTTAAAATCCTTCATTACACCAACTATGTGAAAAGCCTGTAAACCATAGCTAAAGCGATATACTGTTTTATTTAAAGGATCTTTTTCGCCCAATTTTTTAACGAAGGCTTCATTAACAATAATGGCAGAAGAGTCAGTAGCCATATCTTTTGAGAAATTGCGCCCGGCAACCATCGTTATGCCCATTGTGTTGATATAGTTCTCATCAACCGACCAAAATTCGGTGAGCAGATCCTCTTTTATGTCGATGATTTTGTGGGGAAAAAGACCTGTTTTTAACCTGTCTGATCCGGTTGGCGTATATGCCGACATGGTGGTATTTACTACACCTGGTAATTGTTTAAGTTCCTGCGTTAAAATTTGAGCATTTTTACCAAGTGATGTGGTGTTTTTTATAACCAATACCTGGCTCCGGTCGAACCCAAGACTTTTATTATGAATATAATTTAGCTGGTTATAAATAACCAGAGTGCCTATAATCAGGAAAATGGAAATGGAGAACTGGAAAACAACCAGGAAGCTGCGTAAAAAGCCGCCTTTAAAGCCTGTTGATATCTTGCCTTTTAAGACATCAATAGGCTGAAAAGCCGACAGGAAGAATGCCGGGTATGAGCCTGCAAGGAACCCAATTACCAGTACTATAATTATTAATGAAGGCAGCAGCCAGCTAAGTGAATGTACGGTAAAAGCCAGTTGTTTATCAGCTACTTGATTGAATAATGGCAATAGGGCAAATGCTAAAACTACCGCGATAATTGTTGAAACCAGTGTTACCAAAATTGATTCGGTTAAAAACTGGGCCACAAGATTTTTACGGGCCGAACCCAGCACCTTGCGGACACCAACCTCTTTTGCGCGGTTTGATGACCGGGCGGTTGAGAGGTTCATAAAATTAACACAGGCTATCAGTAAAATAAAAATGGCTATAACAGAGAATATATATACGTATTCCATACTCCCGTTTTTTGAAAGTAAATACTGACTGTCGTCTTTTAAATGAATATCAAGCAGGGGCTTTAAAATCATCCTGAAATGATTGCCGTTAGTTGTCCATGCAGCAGCCGAGAAAGAGTGTTTTATTTCGATAGCTGCTATCTGGGTTTCAAGCTTTTTGATGTTTGAACCAGGCTTAAGCAATACGTAATTATGAACACCGCTATATCCCCATCCCTGGACCCTGCTTTCCGGAAGGGTTGAGAATGATAAAAAGAAATCATAATTAAAATGCGATTGGGCAGGGATATCTTTTATTACGCCTGTTATTTTGTAAGTGCTGGTATCATTAAGGGTTAAGGTTTGGCCTACCACATTTACCTTATTAAAATACTTTTTGGCAGTGCTTTCTGTAATTACAGCCGAATGCGGATCGTTTAGCGCAGTTGATGGGCTGCCATCTATCATAGGCAGTGTGAAAATATCAAACAGACCTGGTTCGGTATAAACCACATTGGTTTCCTGGATATTCTGGACGCCTTTTTTAAAGTAATATTTCGAAGGTGAAATAAACAAGCCAGCGGCATCAACCATTCTTACAGATTTCTCAATTTCGGGAAAGGTGCCTTTTATTGCTGAAAGCAACGGCCCCTCAGACGTTGCAAATAAACCACCATGCCCGTTCAACTGGGCATCCAGGGTTAGCCTGTAAATTCTGTCGGCTTTAGTATTGTATCTATCGTAGCTTAATTCGTCAACTACGTAAAACACAATTAATAAACACGTAGCAAGGCCTACTGATAAGCCTAAAACGTTTAAAACTGTAAACCCCTTATTTTTAAAAAGGGAGCGGTAAGCGGTTTTTAAATAGTTTCTTATCATGATATTTGGTCATTAATTATTATGTCATTCGCTTCGCTGTTATTAGTTATTAAATAATAGCCAGCGTGTTGATTTTTTTTATCTCTTAACCGCAAACTGCAACTATCCACTCACTTCTCAGCAATTCAACTAACCTCTAATCTCCAACCTCTAATCACTCACTCCTCAAACTATTCACCGGGTTTGATAATGCTGCTTTTATTGATTGAAAACCTATTGTAATTAAAGCAATGAATATTGAAGTAAAACCTGCCAATACTAAAACCCACCATTGTATGTTTACACGATAGGCAAACTCCTGTAACCATTTATTCATTAAAAACCAGCCAGCTGGTAATGAGATAAGTATAGCTATTAGTACCAATTTTATAAAGTCAAATGATAGCATACCGGTAATAGCGGCAACGCTTGCACCCAATATTTTCCTGATCCCGATTTCTTTTGTGCGTTGTTCTGCAGCATAAGCGGCCAGGCCAAACAAACCCAGGCAGGCAATTATTATTGCCAGAGCAGTAAACACGATAAATATGGTACCTACACGTTGTTCTGCCCTGTAAGAGGCTTCAAATTCCTGATCCATGAAAGAGAAATCCATCTGTACACCAGGTGTAAGACTCTTCCATTTGTCTTTAATTTGCGATAGTAGTACAGGAAGATTCTTTGTATTTACACGAACACTTAAAGCCCCGGTATTATGAGCCAGCACCAAAACCATTGGGCTTATAACATCATGCAATGAACTAAAGTTAAAGTCCTTGACAATTCCTATAATATGATATTTCTTTGAATTGGATATGTCCTGTGTACCTCCGTTTGATCTGTATAGAGGTTTATTTAATGGGTCTTTTAGCCCCAGAAATTTCGCAGCTGATTCATTGATAACAATGCCCGACGAATCTGATAAGATCTGGTCAGAAAAAGTACGTCCGGTGGCCATTTTCATGTCCAGCGTTTTGATATAGTCTTCGTCAACTTCCCATGTTTGCGGAAATAAAGCTTTCTTTTGATCAAATGCAGCGTTTTTAAAAAATATTGCTGTATTTTTCAAGTTTGATGTTGGCAGAAAGCCGGTCATAGTAGCGTTTGCTACTCCCGGTAATTGTTTTATTTCCTGTTTAAAAACATTGGCCTGGTTACCCAGTTCAAAAGTGTTTTGAACTATCAAAACCTGGTTACGGTTATATCCGAGGTTTTTTGTTTGGATATAATTAAGCTGATTGTATATGACCAGCGTACCCACTATAAGAAAAATGGATATGGAAAACTGCACGACAACCAGGAAGCTCCGCAAGCCATTACCTTTGAACCCTGTAGATAACTTTCCCTTTAATACATGAATCGGCTGGAATGCAGAAAGATAAAAAGCCGGGTATGAACCAGCCAATGCGCCAACAACCAAAACAATAAGCAATAAGGCAGGGATAAGCCAAATCATGGTCTGGGAATTAACTATAATATCTTTGCCCGACAGTTGGTTGAATGCTGGCAATAATGCTATAGCAGCAGTTAAAGCTATTACCGTAGCCGCAAAAGCCACTAAAATTGATTCTGTAAGAAATTGTGCGATCAGGTGCTTTTTTAAAGACCCTAAGACTTTACGTACCCCTACTTCGCGGGCTCTGTTTGCAGACCTTGCTGTAGAAAGGTTCATGAAATTAACACATGCAATCAATAATATAAAGAGGGCAATAGCCGAAAAAATGTACACATACTGGGTTGTACTGTTAGGCCCAAGTTCGCCCGTACGCTTCGATTTAAGATGAATATCAGTTAGCGGGGTTAAGTTCAGTCTGAAAAAACTTCCACCTTTTTCAAATGCGGCCATGCTCATCTTTAATTGAGCCTGCATTTGCTCCCCGCTGTACTTGTTTAAAAAAGCAGGCAGTGCGGCTTCAAGTTTTTTATGGTCGTCAGTATTTTTAAATAGAACATAAGTATTATAATCGCTTCTTAACCATTCAGTCGACCTGCTGTCTGGCAATGTTGACATCGATATAAAAAAATCGAAATTAAAATGAGACTGCCTGGGGATATCCCGGATTACACCACTCACTTTATAAAAAACATTGTCGTCAAATGTTAATGTTTTACCTATAATATTGGTAGTGTTAAAGTATTTTTTAGCAATGGTTTCGGTTAATACCACGCTGTTGGGTTCAATTAAGGCAGTAGTGGGGCTGCCATTTATCATAGGTAAGGTAAATACATTGAATAGCGAAGGATCAGCAAAAACCGTTTTATTTTCAAGGATGTTAACACTGCCTTTTTTAACATGCCTTGAGCCGCCGATTTTTAATCTTACAGCATCTTCTACGTATGGAAAATCATTTTTTAAAGTTTGTGCCAACGGAGGCATACATACCGCATACAGAACATTGTTTTCACCCAGTTTCAGGTCTTCATTTACACGGTAGATCCTGTCTGCTTTGGTATTATAACGGTCAAAACTTAATTCATCAACCACATAAAAAATAATAAGCAGGCAGCTTGCCAGACCCAGGGACAGGCCCAGTATATTTAATATAGTAAAGCCCTTGTTTTTTTTAAGGGAGCGGTAAGCCGTTTTAAAGTAATTTCTTATCATTTCAATTGGTTTTAATATTATATTTAACTAGTTACCAATTACTTAAATAAAAACAGTCAGGTACATTAAACCCAACACTCAAGCTACCCCTCCAATTAGGAGGGGATAGCAGAGGCACTTATTAACTTATATAAACTTTCTTTTGTGACAGGTTTTTAGGAATCGAAAGTCTTTAGCAAACAGTCGAAAGTCTACAAATAAATCGACTTTGGGCTGGCAGCTCAGGACTTAAGACTTAAAAACTATACCATAATGTTTTCCACTACGCTTTGTCCATCCAGTAAACGAATGATCCGGTGGCTGTAGCGGGCATCATGCTCAGAGTGAGTTACCATTATAATGGTTGTTCCCTGTTCGTTTAGATCTGTCAATAATTCCATTACATCATTACCATTGCTTGAGTCAAGGTTACCCGTAGGCTCATCCGCAAGGATCAATTTTGGTTTGTTAACAACGGCACGGGCAATAGCAACACGCTGTTGCTGACCACCTGATAGTTGCTGCGGGTAGTGGTTACGACGGTGCATGATCTGCATTTTGTCAAGTACCTCTTCCACCCTTTTTACACGCTCTGCTGATGGAACGCCGGTATAGATCAACGGAAGCTCAACATTTTCAAATACTGTTAACTCATCAATAAGGTTAAAGCTTTGAAATACGAAACCAATGTTGTGCTTACGCAAATCGGCTCTTTTACGCTCAGTAAAATGAGCAACTTCAATTCCGTTAAAAACGTAGCTGCCTTCATCAGGATCGTCAAGCATGCCTAAGATGTTCAGCAAAGTTGATTTGCCACATCCGGATGGACCCATTATGGCAACAAATTCGCCGGTTTTAACTTCAATTGACAGCTTGTTTAAAGCGATGGTCTCTACCTCTTCGGTGCGGTAAAATTTTTCCAGGTTTGTTATTTTTATCATTGGTGCCTCCTAAATCCTTACCCGTTATGTTGTTAAGGGGGGATTTTAATTTATAGTTTAAGTTAATTAATTGCCTTTATTATTTTAGTATTATCCTTTTTTTTAATCTTTACTCCTAACCTCTCACCTCTGGTCTCTAATCTCTATACGCTACTTCTTCAACACCAGTTCCTGGATATCCCCGTAGGTTTCATAACTTGATGTTATTACCTTATCGCCAGGCTGCAATCCTGAAGTTAGCTCAAAATAATCAGGGCTTTGCCTGTTGATCTGGATCGGTACTTTATAAGCCCTTTTTCCGTCTTCGCTTACTTTAAAGATCCAGTTACCACCGGTTTGCTGGAAGAAACCACCTTTAGGTAATAACAACGCTGTTGTTTCATCGCTTAAGTTCAGATAGATCTGTAAGGTTTGGCCCTTTCTTATCCCTGTAGGTACTGCGCCGACAAAACCCATGTCCACCTGGAACTGTCCGTCTTTACCAACTGAGATAAATACTTTTTTGATAACCAGGTAATAAGTTTTACCCGCAAAATCAAAGTGTCCTTTCAAACCGGTAAATACCCTTGATAAATAATGTTCTTCAATATTAACCCTTACCTTAAAACCTGATAAGACGTCGATTTGTCCAAGATGTTCCCCTTTATTTTTACTTTGTCCTATTTCCGCATCAAAGGAGGTTAACTGGCCAGCAACCGGTGCCCTTAAAGTAAGCAGATCAACTTTTTTACGCATCATATCAAGCGCGGCCTTCATTTGAGCAATTTGCTCTTTTGTCTGGCCATCCTGTTGCCTAACCATGGCAGTATCCTGCACCAGGATTTGTGTCGCCAGTTTTTTGCGGCTCAATTGATACTGGTATTGATTTTGGGCAGTTTGAAATTCCTGTGAGCCTATTGCTTTTTTGGCGTATAGGTCTTTATCTACCTTATAAATTCTTTCAGCTTCTTTAAAGGCTACATCCACATCAGCCATATTATTCAACTTACTAATAGTTGCTGTTTGAAGCTGCGTATGTGAAATCTGCATTTGGATCTGCTGTGCATATACGTTAGTTTCCTGTGTAGCCAGGTTAAGTTCCAGGTCAGTATTAGACATTCTTAAAATAGGGTCGCCTTTTTTTAACACCGCGCCGTCTTCAACATATCTCTCCTCAACACGCCCGCCATCTGATGCATCCAAATAAATAGTAGAAAGTGGCATCACCACCCCGTTAACAGGGATAAACTCCTGGAATGGGCCTTTTTTAATTTCACTTATAGTTAGTCGTTCGGTGTCAACATCAAGTTTACTTTTACCTGAGGTAAAATAAATGCTTCCGCCAATTAGTAAAACAATGCCCGTTATTCCGGCAATAGTTAGTATCCTTTTGGTATTCCAGGTCTTTTTTTCAATTACTCTGTCCACTGTGTTTATTAATTTATATTTTGTTATTAGTTACAAAAACACATGCCACAAATTAAGTGGCTGTTTTACAGTATTTTAAAGCTAAAATACCAAATTAAAGCGTACGCTTCTGTTACATCAACTGTACGGTTATGATACAATGCTTTTATCATGTTCATTAGTTCATCGGTTCATTAGTTTATTAGTGCATTTGCGTAATTATTAGCAGGTATAATTGGTTTACAAGTCATTAGTCTCAAATAGTTAAATGCAAACAGCATTTAACGTTCAACTTTATAGTTAAATGTTTCTTTAGCATAAAAATTGATAGAGATGACTTATAAACTAATTGGTATAATAATGTTGGCGTTATAATTAATTTGATATTTAAATTAATAACACTTGCACAATAAATGATAAATATAGTATTATTGGTAAATTCATCGGTATCCTTTTTAATTAGTTTCAACAACTTAATGATAACGGCTTAATGATCTATTCAACCAATGAACTAATTAACCAGTGAACTACTGAACTAACAAAGAATGATACTAAAAAAAGCTACAGTATTAATAGTTGATGATGATCCTGATGTACTTACGGCGGTTAAGCTTTTGCTTAAAACCGAAGCGCAGGAAATTATTACCGAAAAGAACCCTGAAAACCTTAACTGGCTGCTTCAGCGGAACCAGGTTGATCTTGTTTTGCTGGATATGAACTTTAACAGCGCCATTAATACCGGTAACGAGGGCTTATACTGGCTGCGAAAAATTAAAGAATGGAAGCCCGCTGTTTGCGTAATTATGATAACCGCTTATGGCGATATTGACCTTGCTGTACGTTCACTAAAAGAAGGCGCCAATGATTTTATTGTTAAGCCATGGCATAATGAAAAGCTGATCGATACCATTAAAGACCTGCTTGATAAAAAAGAAGGGGTTAAAACGGTTAAAACATCGGTAAAAAGCTCGACGGGTGATGCATCAATACTTGGTGAATCGGAAGTGATGCAGGACATTTTTTATAAGGTAAATAAAATTGCTCCAACTGATGCCAATATTTTGCTTTTAGGTGAGAACGGAACAGGTAAAGATTTAATGGCCAAGGCTATCCATGAACGCTCATTACGTGCGGATAAGCCATTCATTAAAGTGGATGTTGGTGCGCTAACCGATACGCTGTTTGAAAGTGAACTTTTCGGACATAAAAAAGGTGCTTATACCGATGCCCGTGAAGACCGGACCGGCAGGTTTGAAGATGCCCAGGGTGGCACCTTATTTTTGGATGAAATTGGGAATATTTCGCTGCAGCAGCAGGCAAAACTATTAACCGTATTACAAAATCGGCAGGTTACCCGGCTGGGAACCAATAAGGCTGTTGATATTGATATCCGTTTGATTTGTGCCACCAATTTGCCATTATCTGAATTGGCAAATGAAAATCGTTTCCGTAAAGATTTGATCTATCGCATAAACACAGTTGAAATTAACATGCCGCCTTTACGCAGGCGTAATGACGACATTGTGATACTGGCCCGCCATTTTGCAAAATTGTATGCCGGTAAGTATTTAAAGCCATCGGTTGATTTTGATGCTGCTGCCGTTCAAAAGTTAAAGTCATACAATTACCCGGGTAATGTGCGGGAATTACAATATACCATTGAGCGCGCTGTGATAATGGCAGATGATCATATATTAAAGCCAGACGACCTTATATTTTCTATATTGGAAACACCCGGCGAAGTTGTTGTTGACGACGATAATGTGCCGTTAAGCACGCTCGAAAAAAACGCCATTTTGCGCGTTATTGAAAAACACAATGGCAATATTACCCGGGCAGCAAAAGAACTTGGTTTAACACGTACCGCCTTATACCGCAGATTAAGCAAATATGATATTTAACCGTTACGAATGGCGGCTGGTGCTGCGGGTAATTTTACTGTTTATTACGCTCACTGTATCGTCAGTACTTGTAATAAAAGGGCCAATGCTGTTTTTGGTAATAACCATTCCGCTTTGCGTATACGAGGTTTTAGACCTGATCCGTTTCCAGAAAAAGGCGCAGGATGAGGTAAGCCAGTTTGTTGAATCTATCCATTACCGTGATTTTTCACGCCATTTTGATGTACGCAAGGCACCCAATGAGCTTAAGCCGCTCCGTAAGGGTTTTAATGATATCAATACAACCTTTAAACTCATCAGCCGCGAACGGGAAACGCAATATCATTATTTACAAAAAATTCTGGAACTGGTTGATACCGGCATCATATCATATGAGCAGGAAAGCGGTGAAACGGGCTGGATAAATGAGGCCTTTAAAAAATTAATCGGTGTCCCCTATTTGAAAACCATTCACTCATTAGAGAAACGAGAGGAAGTTTTATACCAGGAAATAATTAAGCTTAAGCCGGGCGACAGTAAAATTTTGACCATTACCCGCAATCAGCAACTGGTTAAAATATTGGTTACTGCCAGCGTAATGCGCAGTGAAGATAAAATTTACAAGCTGATCGCCTTTCAAAACGTTAGCGAGGCTTTGGACGAAACTGAATCAAAGGCGTGGCAAAAGCTATTGAACGTAATGACGCACGAGATCATGAATTCAGTAGCGCCAATATCTTCACTGGCTTATACATTGAAAAATCGTCTGCAAAGCCCCGAAATAGCCAACAGCCCTGTTAGCAGCCAGCTGGAAGATTTGGAGCTGGGTATTGATACCATTAAGCGGCGCAGCGAAGGCCTGCTTAAATTTACGGAAAGCTACCGGAGCCTTAACAAGATTACCAAGCTTGATCTTACTAAAATATTGGTGCGAAACCTGTTCGAATCATTAAACAGGTTAATGCGGCCAACTTTAGAAAAAAAACACATTGACCTGGAAATAATATTGCGTGACCCCGCACTTTCTATTGAAGCCGATCTTAACCTGATTGAGCAGGTACTTATAAACCTTTTGGTAAATGCCATTGAAGCGGTAAAAGACCGGGAACATCCGCTGCTAACGCTCTCAGCCGAGGTTTTAAGCAATGGAAGAACCCTGGTAAAAGTTGCAGATAATGGTTTGGGCATGCCACCAGAGCTCTTGGACAAAATATTTATCCCGTTTTTTAGTACCCGTAAAACAGGTAGTGGAATTGGGCTAAGCCTTTGTAAGCAAATAATGCTTTTACATAAGGGAAATATCCAGGTACAATCAACAAATGGTGTGGGGTCCACCTTTATATTGCAGTTTAGCCCGGCAGGGAGTTGATATTATGCCAAATTTATGTGCTTAGTTCTTAACCTTTACTTTTAAATTTCTTATAGTTGAATCAACCGTTTATTATAGTTGTATTTCTTTAAAAGAAAGAATTGGCATATACCTCCTCTCCGAGTTGCAAATAAAATTTTCGCCGTTTTTTATTGGTCGTCAATAATATAGGTAAGCTTTGTTTATAGTACTTAATTGAACCGTTATTTGGCGAGTCAGGAAATCATCATATTTCGTAAAAGTTAAGCCGATTTTAAATAGAAAAAGTAGTATTGTATTTATAAAAATCAAAAATGCAATTGCCTAATAAAAAGAGCATCTTCGCCATTTCAGGGAGCCTGAGGTCTGGTTCATCAAACCATAACATTCTTAATTTTCTTAAGAAATTGGCGCCCCCGGATATTTCTTTTTTTATTTATGACAGGCTAGCCGATATTCCACCCTTCGACCCTGGAAACGATACTGATTGGGTAAACGAACCTGTTTTCGAATTCCGCAGCTTTATAAAACACGCTGCAGCCATTATCATTTGCACACCCGAATATGCTTATGGTGTACCCGGTCAACTTAAAAATGCTTTGGACTGGACGGTGTCGAGCGGTTCGTTTTCAGGAAAGCCAACCGCCTTGATTACTGCTTCAACTGGTGGGGAGAATGCACATGCCGCTTTGATTAAGATATTAGGCGCTATTGATGCTGATTTACAGGAGAATGTTACGCTTCTTATCTCATTTATAAGATCGAAAATGGATGGTGCGGGGAATATTATTGACGAGGAAACTGCCGAAAGTCTAAAAGCTGTCTTTAATGCACTTTTAGAGACTATTAAATAAGGCATCTCTGCCAATTTGACAAATTCTGTGGTTTGGAACAGGCATTGATGTGTGGTGATGACACTAAAACATTAATTTTCATAACCAGATAAATTATGCAAGAAAAAGGCACAATTTCGATCCATACCGAAAATATTTTCCCGATAATTAAGAAATTCTTATACTCAGATACCGAGATCTTTTTGCGGGAACTGGTATCAAATGCCATTGATGCTACTCAAAAAATAAAACGCCTTGCTTCACTAGGCCAGTATAATGGCGAGCTTGGTAACCTGCGGGTTGAGGTTTCTTTTGATGAAAAGGCTAAAACCATTACCATTTCTGATAATGGGTTGGGTATGACCGCTGAAGAGATCAAAAAATACATCAACCAGATAGCTTTCTCAGGCGCTACTGAGTTTGTAGAGAAGTTTAAGGAAGCAAAAGATGCCAATGAGATCATCGGTCGTTTTGGCCTGGGCTTTTATTCTGCATTTATGGTAGCCGATAAGGTTGAAATTGAAACGTTATCGTACCAGGAAGGCGCCGAACCAGCACATTGGATCTGCGATGGCAGTACTGAATTTGAAATAAGCGAAGGCAGCCTGGCTGAAAGAGGTACCGAAATAACCCTGCATATCAACAAAGATTCTGAAGAGTTTTTAAGTAAACATCGTTTACAGGAGATTCTTGACAAATATTGCAAGTTTTTACCTGTTCCTATCAAATTTGGCACTACCACACAGGAAGAAGAAGATGGCGTTGACGATGAAGGCAAGCCAAAATACATATCAGTTGAAACTGATAACATTATTAATGATACTAACCCGATCTGGACTAAAGCCCCTGCAGAACTAAAGGACGAGGACTACCTTAGCTTTTACAAACAGCTTTACCCTTTTTCGGAAGATCCATTATTTTGGATCCACCTGAATGTTGATTACCCATTCAATTTAACGGGAGTGCTTTATTTCCCTAAGCTTAAAAATGATTTTGAGATCCAGAGAAACAAGATCAAACTATTCTCGCGCCAGGTGTTTATTACCGATGAGGTAAAAGATATTGTTCCTGAATTCTTAATGTTGCTGCACGGGGTTATTGATTCACCGGATATCCCGCTGAATGTTTCGCGTAGTTTTTTACAGGCTGATAGTAATGTTAAAAAGATAAATAGCTATATCACCAAAAAAGTTGCTGATAAATTGGCAGAGCTTTTCAAAACCGACCGTAAAGCCTACGAAGAAAAATGGACCGATATTGGCCTGTTTGTAAAATATGGCATGGTTAGCGAAGACAAGTTTTATGATAAAGCAAAAGACTTTGTCCTGTTAACCAATACCCAAAAAGAGAACTTTACCCTAAACGAATACAAAGATAAAGTTGAACCTGAGCAAACAGATAAAGACGGTCAGCTGGTTTATATTTATACCAATGACCCGGCTAAACAGGATGCGTTCATTCAGTCGGCCAATAAAAAAGGTTATGATATTTTGCTGATGAATTCGCCTATCGATAACCACTTTATCGGTCATCTGGAACAAAAGCTGGAGAAAACATCATTTAAGCGTGTGGATGCTGATGTTGCTGATAAGCTGATCAAAAAGGAAGATGCTTTGGAGCATGTGCTTACTGAAGAAGAAGCCACCAAAGTAAAAGACATTTTCAATAAGGCGATCAATAAACCAGCCTACAAAGTTGAGCTGGAAAGCCTGAATCCTGATGAATTGCCAGTTACGGTAACTATGGATGAGTTTATGCGCCGGATGAAAGAAATGGCAGCCATGGGCGGTGGCATGGGCTTTTATGGCAGCATGCCCGATAACTATAAGGTAATAGTTAACGGCAACCATAAATTAATAAGCCGGATCCTGCAGGAAGAAAATGAAGAGGTACGATCAGCGCTTTCAAAACAAGCGTTTGACCTTGCATTACTATCACAAGGGTTACTTACAGGTGCTGAGCTTACAGAGTTTGTTAACCGCAGCGTTAACCTGATATAATATCCGGTACAAATAAACAGGAGAGCCGCTTATGATAAGCGGCTTTTTTTGTTTTATGTAAATTTATTTTTATTGTATATTAGATTAATATATTTATCGTTAAACCTTAAAAATATTAACCATGAAAACCTTCATTAAGCTGTTTTTTGTTCTGGCGATTTTTGCCGGCAGCACTAATATCACCATTGCCCAAACCACTAAGAAAGAAAAACAAGCTGCTAAAGCTGCCAAAATAAAAGAACTGCTTGATGCCCGCAATTATGTTTTTAATGCAAATTATGTTATTCCGCAAAGAGGCAATTCCAGATCGATAAACTATGGCTATGATCTGGTGGTTTCAAAAGATACAGTAACAGCCTATTTGCCCTATTTCGGAAGGGTTACCCTCGCTCCCACTGACCCAAGTGATGGCGGCGTTAAATTCACTTCAACAAATTTTGATTATACTACAAAACAAGCTAAAAACGGCAGTTATAATATAACCATAACTCCTAAAGACGCGGGCACCCAGGGTTCAAAGGATGTACGATATTTAAGATTAAACGTTTCAACCAGCGGCTATGCTTCGTTACAGGTTATCAGCAATAACCGTGACCCGATATCATATAATGGGGATGTTGAAGCAAGGAAAGCTAAGAAATAGATTAGTATAAGTAAGAGTTGTTATAAAGGTTGCAGGCGCTATAAATTATTTTAAGAACAAAAAAGAACCGCTTTTAGCGGTTCTTTTTTGTTTTATATAACTTCGTTAATACTCATTTCCTTTATCTCTTTTATTTCGTTCGGTCTTCCGTTCTTGAACGCTTTACGCGGCTTTAAACCAAGAAGATCAAACATAGCCATATCGGTGTCAAACGATGGGTTTGGTGTAGTTAGCAGTTTTTCCCCTGCAAAAATAGAATTTGCGCCTGCCATAAAGCAAAAAGCTTGTTCAACCAAACTCATTTCGGTTCGGCCGGCAGAAAGGCGTACTACTGTTTTAGGCATAATTATGCGGGTGGTAGCGATCATGCGCACCATATCCCAAACAGATACCCTTGGCTGGTCGGCAAGCGGTGTGCCTTTTACCGGCACTAAAGCATTAATTGGAACCGATTCCGGGTGCTTAGGTAAATTTGATAATGTTTTAAGCATAGAGATCCGATCTTCAACAGTCTCTCCCAAACCTATAATGCCACCACTACAAACGGTTATTTTAGCTTTACGTACATGTTCCAGGGTTTTTAAACGGTCGTCATAAGTACGGGTGGTTATAATGCGCTTGTAGTCATCTTCAGATGTATCCAGGTTATGATTGTAGGCATACAGGCCCGCATCAGCCAATCGTTGCGCCTGGGCCTCAGTAAGCATACCCAGTGTGCAGCAAACTTCCATATCCAGCTCGTTTACAGCCTTAACCATATCTATAACTTTGTCAAAATCGCGGTTATCGCGTACTTCGCGCCATGCGGCGCCCATGCATAACCTTGATGCACCGCCTTCCTTGGCTTTTTGTGCTACAGCTACAACTTCTTCTTTCGGCATTATCGCATGCACATCAACACCGGTATTATAACGGGCTGCCTGCGGGCAATAGGCACAGTCCTCGGGGCAGCCGCCAGTTTTAATTGATATCAGCGAGCTGATCTGCACCTCTGAGTAATCTTTATTTTCGCGGTGCACAGAAGCAGCTTCATAAACAAGGTCTAACAAAGGCCTGTGGTATATTTCAGCAATTTCTTCTTTTGTCCAGTTGTATCTTACTTCGGTCATTATATGCTTTATTTAGATGTATTCGTATTATGTTTATTTTTTGTTGATAGTTACAAAAGTTTAGTAGCAAACCATAAGGGCAGTAAAAAGCCGGCACAGTCTGTAAATGTGGTGATAATAATGGAGGATGCCACGGCAGGGTCTATCCCAACTCTTTTTAATACCAACGGAATGGATGCTCCGGTTAAGCCGGCAATAATCAGGTTCCCCGTCATGGCTAAAAATAATACCAGGCCTAGCATCGGGTTTGAGTCATAAAACAGGGCTACAAAGAAAACTATTAACCCATTGGCAGCGCCATTTAGCATCCCAACCAAAAATTCTTTTATTACTGCGTTGTATGCCTGTTTATCGCTCAGGTCGCTTAATGAAATACGCCTTACAGTTACAGCAAGCGCCTGTGTGGCCGCATTACCACCCATGCCGGCTATAATAGTCATATACGCAGCAATGGCAGGAAGCCGCTCAACAGTTGAATCAAAATGCCTGATAACAGATGCCGCCAGGTAGGCTGTGCCAAGGTTAATAATAAGCCATGGCAAGCGGCTTTTTACAGCTTCTTTCCAGTTACCGCTTAGTTCCTCGTCCTCTGATACGCCGGAGATCTTCAAAATATCCTCGGTGCTCTCCTGCTCCATTACGTCGATGATATCATCAACGGTAACACGGCCAAGCAGCTTCATATTATCATCAACAACCGGGATGGTAGTAAGGTTATATTGCGAGATCAAACCAGCAACATCTTCCTGGTCAAGATCGGCTTTAACATAAATAAAATCGGTGTTCACCAAATCCCGCACATGAGCTTCCGGACGAGCTTTTAATATTGATTTAACTGATAAAATGCCCTGTAAAATATCGGCGTCATCAACTACATAAATGGTATAAAACTCCTCCATCTCCTCTGACTGGCGAATGATCTCGTCCAATGCATCCTTCTTATCAAGGTTTATATTCACCTTGATAATTTCTGAGTTCATGATACCGCCTGCTGTATCCTCGTCATATTTCAACAGCGCACGGATACTGTCGGCATCTTCCTGGTCAAGGTCCTCTAATATTTCCTGCTGTTCGTCCTCGTCCAGTTGCGAGATAATATCTGTAGCATCATCATAATCCAGTTCTTCGATGATCTCTGAACGTTTTTCCGGATGAAGGCCGATAAGCAGTTCTCCCGGATCCTGTTCTTCGTGCATTTCTGAAATAACTTCGGAAGCAACGTCAGTTGGGAGGATATTGATAATCCTTTCTTTTGCTTCCTGCGGAAGTTTTTCAAATAGCATAGCAATCTCCGAAGCATGATATTCCTTCAGAACAAGCTCTAATTCAGCATCATTACCCTCCAGCGCGGTTTCAATGCGTATCAGATCCGACTTATCTATTTCAAAAGATTGCATATGCGACTAAAATACATATTTATAGAACAAAACCGGGAATAAAAATAGCTTGCTTTAATACAAAAATTTGGCGACTACAAGGTATTCTCATACTTCGCAATTACCCCGGTAAGCTTACTTAATTTCAATAAGGTTTGATTAACCTGAGTTTTACGGATTGATACCCGGATGCTGCAATTATTATCAAACTCCTGGCTAATGATAGTTAAAGCGTCATCTTTAATTATCCGCATCACGTCATTCATTTGCAGGTAATCAAATTGAATGTTATAAACATCATTTACCGTTTTTTGAATAATTATAGCTTGTTTCAGCGCTTCTTCGGTTGCCATTTTATAGGCATTTATCAAACCTGGTACACCAAGTAATGTCCCACCAAAATAGCGGACTACCACAACTGCAAGATTTGTTATATCGTGCGATAATAAAGTATTTAATATCGGGCGTCCTGCAGTTCCTGATGGTTCCCCGTCATCGTTTAATCGAAAAACAGAACGATCGGCGGTAAGCCGTATTGCCCAGCAATGATGATTAGCTTTTGGATGTTCGGAGCGTAATTGTATTAGATTAATTTTTAGTTCCGCTTCGTTATTTACCGGGTATGCAAAGGCTAAAAACCGACTGCCACGATCGCGGAATACGCCTTCCGAGTTTTTTTCAATAGTGCGGTAAGTATCGTCAAAAAGCATTAATGAGAAAGCCTTGTAAATAATTGTGGATAATAAATAATAGTAATTGCTATTATGGCTAACAGGATCCCGATTCTGTTAAATGTACTTAATTTCTCCTTAAAAATAAGAACCCCAATGAGCGTTCCTGCTATGATAACGCCAATATTCATAGATGAAAACACTGTTGATGGATTTTTAGCCAGTGATTGGTGCGCTTTTATATAAAAAAGAATGTTACCAAAATTGGCGATTCCTAATACCCAGCCTATCAGAATATGAGGCCATGAAAAACGCATGGTTTTCTTAACAACCTGGTACACCAAACCAATAAACGCTATTGCAAACGCCAATGAATAAACAATAAACAGTGATGTACCCGTTGAGATTTGCTTAACCAGTGCTACCTGCTTAAATAAAACATCAATAATACCCATCCCTATAAATACAACTAACAGGTAGATCCAGGAGTTTGCCAGGGCCTTGTTTTCGCGGTTATTACGGGGTTGCTTTTGCCACGGTATCAGGCATATGATTGCCGCAAAACCTATAATTAATCCAATTAGTTTAATGGAACTAAGGGCTTCATCAAAAAACAAAAATGCTGCCAGTATAGGGATAAAAAGGGATAAACGCTGAGCAACATCCGTTTTTACTATACCGGCCACTTTTACTGACGCAGCGAGTACTACAAATAACGAAGGTAATAACAAACCCAGCAGCCCGTATAAATACAAAGGAGCCCCGCCAAGATTATTTAATTGCGGTTTTAAGAACAGCCAGCTAAGAACAATAGCGATACTGTAGTTCCATGTAATAGCCTGGTAAACATCTATATGATAGCGTTTAGCCAGCTTTAACATTATTGATACGAATACACTGCAACAAATACTTAAAAAAACGTAGAACATTGGATTGGTTGATTGAGTTGAATAAATTGATTAGGCGAGTGGTTGATTATGCTTTTTAACTAAATCAACTATTCGCTAACATTAATAACTTATCTTTTCCTGATGAATATTCACCGGTTATTTTTCCCGTTAGAGCCGGCGCTTTTATGCCTTTTTTCAATTCTTTTTCCCCGGTAAAAATACGGGCTTCGTCCCACAAGCCTGCTTCAATAAAACTATTTAACGTGTGTGCGCCACCTTCAACAATTACCGATTGGATATCCTGAAGGTACAATTGAAATAAAATATACTGGGGCACATACCTGTCAAAATCTTCAAGGGCAATATACTTGTTTTTGCCTTCAAAATCGGTTTTAACTTCGTTAAATATCAGCGTTTCAACAGATTGATCAAATATATTTAAGTTTTTATTTAATTCGAGTTTCCTGTCAATTACAACCCGTTTTGGTGATCTGCCTTGTGCATATCTTACGTTTAATTGCGGGTTATCAATAGCGGCAGTATTTTTGCCAATCAGCACAGCATCTTCTTCGCTGCGCCATTGATGTACCAGTTTTCGCGATTCCATACCGGTTATCCAATGCTGGCTGTTATCATCAGGTGCAAAAAAGCCATCAGTTGTTTGTGCCCATTTAAGTAAAACATACGGCCTGTGCTTTTGTACCCTGGTAAAAAAACGCCGGTTAAGCCATTGGCATTCTTTCTCTAAAACGCCAACTATTACTTCACAACCAGCTTCTTTTAATTTTTCTATCCCTTTGCCGTCAACCTGGTTAAACGGGTCACGGCAGCCAATAACAACTTTTGGGATCTGGTGTTTAATGATCAGATCAGCACACGGCGGTGTTTTGCCATAATGAGCACAGGGCTCTAAGGAAACGTATATGGTTGATTGTTTTAATAATTCAGATGAATCAGAAAAATTGCTGGTAACCTGGTTAATGGCGTTTACTTCAGCATGAGCTTCACCGTATTTATGGTGATAGCCCTCTCCTATTATTTTATCATTTAATACTACAACGGCCCCTACCATAGGGTTGGGACTAACCGCCCCAATACCCAATTCCGCAAGTCCAATACAGCGCTGTATATATTTTTCGTGTTGCACCATGCTGCAAAAGTAGCTTTTATGTTACTTTGTTGCATGAAAACTATAAAGGATGTTTTTGATGCTTATAAACAAGGCCTTGAAAAGATATACGATACAAATGAGTTGAGCGCAATAACGCTATTGACAGTCAGTGAAATATGCAATATATCAAAAGCAAAAATCAAAGCTTTTCCGGAAGATGAAATATCTGCTGAACAAGCTGAAAAGCTGAAGATGATCCTTGACGAATTAAAAACAGGAAAACCGATCCAATATATTTTAGGGAAGACGGAGTTTTACGGGCTACCTTTCCACGTAAACCCATCAGTACTGATCCCCCGCCCAGAAACAGAGGAATTAGTGGAGTGGGTGCTTGGGTCAGTTAGCAGTAGTCAGTTGGCAGTTGGCAGTTTATTGGATATTGGTACTGGTAGCGGCTGTATTGCCGTCAGCCTCAGGAAAAATTTACCTGTGTTCAAAGTATCTGCTATAGATATTTCAAAAGAAGCATTGCAAACAGCAATATCAAATGCAAAACTTAACAATGTTGATATTGAATTTATTGAGGCCGATATCTTAAACCCCGGATCTCATATCTCACATCTCACGTCTCATATCTCAGTTATAATTAGCAATCCTCCCTACGTTACGCTGCATGATAAAACTCAGATGCACACCAACGTAACCGATTTTGAACCCCATACTGCCTTGTTTGTTCCGGAGAATGATCCGTTAATATTTTATAAGGCAATTGCCGACTATGCCGCTGCTCATCTAACCAAAAATGGTTTATTATTTTTCGAGATCAATGAAAGTTATGGCAAAGAAACAGTTGAATTGCTAAATGACAAGGGGTTTAAAAGCATTGAGTTAAGAAAAGACATGAGCGGCAGAGACAGGATGATCAAAGCGAACCGTTGATTAATTTGATTAAATGATTTCGTTGATTTTTGTAAGGCAGTTAAAATCATTCAATAAAGTAATCTGCGTAATCATTTAATCATTAAAATCAGCGGTTAACTTCGTGGGTGATATTGAATAATAGTACCCTTTAAATACTCCCTGTCTAAATGGGTATAAATTTCAGTAGTAGTAATACTTTCATGCCCCAGCATTTCCTGTACAGCACGCAGATCGGCGCCGCCTTCAACCAAATGGGTGGCAAATGAATGCCTGAAGGTATGCGGGCTGATGGTTTTATTGATCCCGGTAAGTTCTGCTAACTGTTTAATTACCATAAATATATAAACCCTGCTTAACCTTGCTCCTCTCCGGTTTAAAAAAACCAAATCTTCTTCCCCCTTTTTTATGGGGATATGAACCCTTATACTTTCAATCCAGATCTTTAGCGCTTTTATCGCCGAACCACCAATTGGTACCAATCGCTCTTTACTACCTTTACCGGTTACTTTTATAAACTCAATATCCAGATAAAGGTTGGATAGTTTAAGTTCGGTTAGTTCTGACACCCTCAGTCCGCAGCCGTACAACACTTCAAGTATCGCTTTATTGCGCCCGCCTTCGGGTTTGGAGAGATCGATTGCATCAATCAGCTTATTTATATCTTCGATACTTAAAGTATCGGGAAGTTTACGTTGAATTTTGGGAGATTCGAGCAATTCTGAAGGGTCGCTTTTTATAAGATCCTCCATTAAAAGGTATTTATAAAATGATTTTATGCCCGATAAGATCCTGGCTTGTGATGACGGGATCATCCCTAATTCGGCAGCCCAAACAATAAACCGGCGCAGATCTGTTAAAGTAATATTTTCAGGATTTATCTTAAAGCCTTCTCTGTCAGAAAATTGAAACAGCTTTTCTATATCCCTGCTGTAGGCCTCAATTGAGTTTCCCGACAGTGATTTCTCTAATTTTAAATAAGATTGAAAACCTTTTATCGCCGAACGCCAATCCAATTTGATTTTTTTTAATGTTTTTAGCTAAGTTTGAAGTGATGAAGATACAAATTATAAACGGCCCCAATTTAAACCTGCTTGGTGTTCGCGAGAAATCAATTTACGGAAATACTGATTTTGAAACATACCTTGAAGAGCTTCGCAAACGTTACCCCACTGTTGAAATTGATTATTATCAAAGTAACGTGGAGGGTGAAATTATAAATAAAATTCACGAAGTTGGTTTTAATAATGATGGTATTGTTATAAATGCAGGCGCTTATACCCATACTTCCATTGCTATTGCTGATGCCATTGCAGCTATAAAATCGCCGGTTATTGAGGTGCATATTTCTAACGTTTATAAACGCGAAGAATTCAGGCATCACTCCATGTTGGCGGCAAGCTGTAAAGGTGTTATTGCCGGCTTCGGGATGGATTCATATCGTTTGGCTGTTGAAAACCTTATAAATATTTAATAATTGTACAAACCGCTTTGTATGCGCAAAATAATTAAGTTAACCCCGCTAATTATTCTATTCCTGGCAACTTTTTCATCTCACAATAGTTTTGCCCAGGATAAAAAGAAAAAACCACAGTCTTCACGTCGGGAAGCCGTAAAACACAGGATGCATTCGCGTGATTCTTTGTTGCGGTCTTATAGTCGCTCAGACACTTCTATAAACAGCTTACTGCAACTGATCGGGCATTACACCACAAATTTTAACCAAATCAAAAACGATTTGGCAGAAGGGTTGGATACAGCTGACGTAAGCGCCGGCTTTCCACCTGTGGCCAAAAGGATTAATAAAATTGATAGTCTTTCAAATACTCATAAGTCGAGCACGCTCCGGTACTTATTTGTTTTACGCGATAATTTAGATCATTTACAGGATCAACTGGATGGCTGGCAGTCTGACCTTGAAAATGTAAGCACCAAGCTGATACAGAACCAAAATGAGCTTATCAAATTCGCAAAAGATACTACGCTAAAAATAGTGCCGGGTGATAGTACGATAAGAAAGGCATTTTTTGCCCAGCGAAAGACTTTAAGGAATTTATTCCGTAAAACAGACTCACTTAACCGGGCCGATCTTTTAAAGGTTAACCTGCTGCAGGATAAGGTTGCTGTAGCTTATACTAAAACGCTTGACGAAAGTGACCAGATAGATTCAAAAATTAAGCGGTTTGCTATAAAGGCGGTAAACGGTGAATCTGACTATATATGGAACACGGGGCTGCAATTCAACGATTTTAAAATAGCTCTAAAGAGCACCATCCGGCTTAACGGCATTCTTTACAACTATTTTATCAAAAGTGGCACGGCCATCCATTATGCCGCGTTGGTTTTTCTTTTACTGGTATCTGGCTGGATCTTATTTGTAAGGAAAAAAACATTAAAACACAGCGAAAACCCGGAAACAATTCTTGACCAGGCAAATTATATTTATAAAATGCCTTTTATTGCCTCTTTACTGGTAGCCGCAGCTATTGTACCTTATTTTTATAGCCATCCGCCGGTAGTTTTTTTGGAGACCGTTTTTTTATTGGCTATGGTTTTGACACTAGCGCTCGTAAAAAAATACTTTCCGCAGCAATGGTTTAATTTTCTTCACCGGCTCTTTTGGCTCGCAATTGTTTATGGCGCGAGCAATCTTTTTATACAAATTTCTAATGTAGACAGGTATGTGATCCTTATTTTAAGTATAGTATCGATAGTTATCAGCAGGTCGTTTTTAAAAGAGGTTAAAAAATCGCCGAAAGAGCATCTTGAATATACCGCACCAGCTTTAAAAATCTTTATTGCTATGCAATTTTTATCGCTGCTGCTTAACATAACCGGCAGGTTTAGCCTGGCCAAAATAATCGGAGTAACGGCCATTTTTAATTTATGGTTTTTAATAATCCTGTTTTTCGTGGTTCAAATAATTATGCAGGGATTGTTTCTCCAGTTCCAGGTTAAAAAGAATGGCAACAGCATTATTAACTGGATTGACTATACCGTTGTACAGAAAAAATTCAGACAGGTACAAATCACCTTTGCATCGCTATTGTGGTTGTTTTTCCTACTGCAAAATTTAAATATAGACGATTGGGCATCTGACAATTTAAGTGACATTTTGAATCAATCACAAAGTATAGGTGGCGCCTCGTTCACTTTCGGCGGGTTTATCATTTTCATTTTTGTGATCTGGCTATCGTCTATAGTTTCAAAGGTCATCAGTTATTTTTATGACGTTTCGGCTCAACGGGTCACCGACCTCTCGGTGTTAAAAAAGAAGAACCGTACTTCTACACTTTTAATCAGGATGGGGGTGTTTTCATTGGGCTTTCTTTTGGCTGTTGCCGCCTCGGGTTTCCCGTTAGAAAAATTAACCATAATTATCAGTGCCTTCGGCGTAGGTATTGGCTTTGGTTTACAAAATATTGTAAATAACCTTGTGTCGGGTTTAATACTGGCTTTTGAAAAACCTATTCAAATAGGTGATGTGATAGAGGTTGACGGTGTTTCAGGAACAATGAAGGAAATCGGAATCCGGTCAAGCAAGGTATCCACAGGGGACGGGGCCGAAGTTATTATACCAAACGGCGACCTGATATCACACCACGTAATAAACTGGACATTAAGTAACAGCAACCGCCAGGTTGGCCTGGTAATTAACACTGCCTACGGAGTTGACATTAACAAAGTTAAAGACCTGTTAAAGAACTTATTGATTAAACGGGATGATATTATGACCACTCCCGGGCCATCTGTTTTCCTGAATAATGTGAGCGAAAGTGCAGTAGAATTCAAGCTATTTTTCTGGGCAGCCGATATCGGCACAGTTTCAGAGTTAAAAAGCCGTGTTTTGGCTGATATTTTTGATGCGTTCAGAAATGAGAATATTGCCATACCTTCATCACAAAAAGATTTGTATTTACATTTTCCGGATGGAGCCCCTGCGGCAATGCTGGAAACTAAAACAGAGGTAAAAAAAAATAAAACGGATAGTAAAGTGGATCTTAATAAAAATGATCCGGGTCAAGATCAGTAAAGTGCATTTTCTTTTTTACAAAAAAGGCCCATACCAGGCTGCCTTTGTACATTCCTTTTTTGCAATTGGTGGTTGGCAGTTGGCAGTTAACAGTTTTTACGTTTGATTTTTTTCGCCTGAAAAGATTCAATACAAAATTCTGATGTGCACGGCTAACAGCCCAGGCGTCTTTACGTTTACCTTCGCTTAAAAAGCGAAGCAATGCGAGAAAGTCCATCCAAATGCGGATGCTTATTACGAATAATGCCTCCCAAAATGGAAGATTGTTTTGCAGCAGCAACAGGTTGTTCCTGAAATTAAGGTAGGTTTTAAACGGATTTTCAACGTTTAATGTGCCCCCACCCAGGTGAAATACCTCAGATTCAGCGCAGTACATTACTTTATAGCCGCCGTTTTTTAAGCGCCAGCAGAGGTCAATCTCTTCCATATGCGCAAAAAAGCGATCATCAAAACCACCGGCTTCATGCCAACGGTCTTTCTTTATAAATAATGCGGCGCCTGTTGCCCAAAACACTTCTCCCGATTGCTGGTACTGGCCTTTATCTTCCTCAATCTCATAAAACATCCTTCCCTGGCAAAATGGATAACCGTAGCTGTCAATAAAGCCACCCGCGGCACCTGCATGCTCAAAATGATCTTTCTGATTATATGCCCTTATTTTAGGAGCTGCAGCCGCAATAAGCGGATCACTTTCCATTAAAGTAATAACAGGCTGGATCCAGCCCGGTGAAACTTCAACATCAGAGTTAAGCAGGATATAGTAATCAGCGTCAACGTGTTCTAACACCCGGTTATAACCACCTGTAAAGCCATAGTTATCATCGTTTTGAATAATGCGGATGGACGGATACTCCTGTTTAATAAATTCAACAGAACCATCGGTTGATGCATTGTCTCCTACTATAATATCGAGATTAGGATATATAGAAGAAAGAACAGAAGGAAGAAACTGGCGAAGGTGTTTAATGCCGTTCCAATTCAATATAACTACGGCAACTTTGGGTGTATAACTCATTTTTGTATATCCTCCGGCTTAATTTTCCATCTCCGGTGAGACCATAGCCAGTATTCAGGTTTTTCTCTAATTAACGATTCCAGGTATTTTACATGGATCTCAGTGATCTCATATGGTTTGGTTTCCTTTGGTTCCTCAACCAAGGGTACAAAGGTATAAGTATAATGGCCTCTTTTTACTAAATCTATCCTATAAAATATCACCACGCAATCAACCACTTTTGTTAATTTTTCTATCCCCAGAAACACAGCCGTTGGTTGATTAAGAAAAGTGGTAAAATAGTTTATTTCGTGCTTTACTGGCGTTTGATCAGATGCAAGTACCGTAAAGGTAAGTTCATTTTTATATTCGATCATTTTACGGAGCGTTTGCTTCATGGAGATCATGGTAGCGCCAAAACGGGAACGGGTACGGTTAAAAAAGTCAGTAAAAACCTGGTTTGATTGTGGCTTATAGACAATTACTCTCTTTTTGTCTGTCAAAA
>Ga0193702_1000067_pt1 | contig 43627 bp, 76 predicted proteins | sample U3a1metaG_FD_143060 | JGI IMG/M metagenome (GOLD analysis project Ga0193702, IMG submission 143060) | Soil microbial communities from a riparian zone of the East river system, Colorado, United States - U3a1 | ecosystem: Environmental > Terrestrial > Soil > Riparian zone | place: USA: East River... | reverse complement strand
GGCGGTTGATGTCGGCGTCGAAGGCGTCGGCGGCCTTGAAGACGTCCTCGTAAGACGGCGACTGCCTGTTGAGGGCGAGGAAGCGAAGCGCCATCTCCTGGGAGTGCTGGCGCTGGATCGCCCGCTGGACCTCGGGGCGGAGCGGGCGCTGATAGTCGCCGCCGAAGTTGGCCGAGCCCGCCGAGCTGGTCGCCGGGGGGCCTCCCGACCCTCCGGCTTTGACCGCGTCCCAGTCGACTTTCAGCTTCTTCCCGTACGTCGTGTCTTCGATGTTCGAGAGCGGCGTGGTCGAGCCCGCGACGGGCGGGTCGGAGTCGGGTTTCCGCGCCCACTCGACAGTGCCGTAGACGCCCTCGATGCCGACGTCGTAGGAGACCATCTGATCGCCACGCTTGTTCTGCCACGGCCGGGGAGGGCCGACCGTGGTGATGGCGTACTCCTGGCTCATGCGTGCGCCAGCTCCTTTTCGTCGAACGCAACCTTCAGAGCCGTCAACTGCTGTTTGTAGTCGTGGCCCATCGGGATCGGGACCGCCTTGGGGGCCTCGTCCCAGGAGATCGTCGTGTAGCTCGGCCCCCAGGGCTGCTCGGATGGTTTGTCGGTGGCCTTGAAGTAGCTGGCCTTGAGCGGGACCGCGTACTTCAACTGACCGGCCTCGGCTCCCTTGCTGGCGCGGATCGCCTCCTGGAACAGCGCGACGACGTCACCGTGGGCGTGGGTGTCGTTGAAGGCGGCGATGACCTGCTCGGGCTCGAAGTCGGGGGGCATCGGCGACCTGGCCGACGCCAGCGTCCCGAGCAGCGTCTTTCCCCGCTCCAGCGCGATCTTCATTCCGGCGAAGGTCGCGCGGTCCTTGTGGTTGAAGAGGACGTCGTCGAAGGCGCCCAGCGCGCACCTGCGATCGCCGGAGAGCATCTTGCCCTGGCACCATCTGTTCGGGTCCTCGATCACCGCGAGCGCTGCTTCGAGTCCTTCGTAGGTCTTCATTCGGCGTTCCCTTCGTTGCGGTCTGGAAATTCCCAGTCGCGCTCTTCGCGGATCGGGGTGATGCGGGGGCCGGTCTTCGGCTTCGGCCGACCCAGGTAGGTGATGCCGCCGCCGAGGATCAACAGGGCGACGACGACTGCTGCGATGACGATCAAGATGACCTCCAGGTGCGCCCGTTGTAAGGGGTGCCGTCGGGTACTTTGCCGGTTGCGAAGACCTCTCGCCTGGCGTCGCCGTAGGCGTCGTAGAGGGCGAAGAGGTCGGTGTCCAGGCCGGTGGCCGCGTTGGCTTCCCCGGCGGCCCTGACGCGCTGGCGCTTCCTCGATGTGCCTTGAATCTCGTTCGCCGTGTAGACCGCCTTGGCCAGAGCGCGCCGCGTCTTGCGTCTTGCGTCACTCGGTGATCTATTCGGGGCTCCCTTTCGGGAACCCGCACTGGCGGCCTTTTTCGGCATGCGGTGCGGCTAGATGGATCCGGTTCCTGATGTAAATCGTCGATCCACGTTGCGCAAGATATCGTTGCGCAGCCTTGCGTGCAACCCGGTCTCTGCGAAGAAGTACGCGATTTGCATGATGCGCATCCGAGATCTGTCGTATGTTGCGTCGCGTAGTCGCCGAACGATGCCTCGCCATCACCCCTACAACCCGCCTCTCGATCGGCCCGCGGCCCGCCGCAGGCTGAAGGAACTGCGGGCTCGGCTCAGCCTCAACCAGAACGACACGGCGGTCGAAGCGGGCATCCCGCCACGGACCTTCCAGTCCTGGGAGAACTGCGAGGTCATCACCAGCGAGGAGAACTACGACCTCCTCGCCGCCTTCTATTCCAGGAAGCTCGGCGAAGAGGTCACCCGCAGCGACTTCCTCTACGGCACCCACGATCTTCCCGAGCCGCTGCCCGAGGATCGGGTCGGTTACCTCGCCCTGGAAGAACGTATGCGGGCCGAGTTCGAGGAGAGGATCGAGGGCCTGCGGATTGAACTGATCTACCAGCTACGGAACGAAGCCCAGATGACAAAAGGAGAGGCGCTGTGAGTGAACAAGGCGAGCTGGACCTTGATGAGGATTTCATCAAGGCGACGCTCAGGCCACTGATTGCCAAACGCGAGGCGCTGGACAAAGAGCGCCTTGAGATCGAAGCCGCGGCAGAAGAACAACTGGTCTCGATCAAGGACAGTCTCAAACGAGTCGACCGACTGCTGCGGGCCGCCGGGCTCGACGAGCACGTCCCGACCAGAGCTCCAGGGCGGCAACCCGGGTCGAAAAACACCCCGGGTACCTACCGGCCTTCATTCGGGATAGAAACAATGGATCTGACGGTGGATGCGGTGGACAGGATGGACGACGCCGAGGAATTCGACGCCGCGGCGATCCGGGAGAAAAGGGAAGAGCTGGAGGGCCGGAAGCTCAGCAAAAGCCAACAGGCGGTCATCAAATCCATCATGGACGATCTCGTGGACCAGAGAAAACTTCGAAAGACGAAAAGCAGACGGCCGGATCACCGGCCGGGGGTCGGACCCCCGAGCGCCCATTACAAAAAGGTAGGAGGATGAGATGGACTCGCTGAGGCTGGAAGATTTTGCCGATTTCGAGCTCCTCTACATACTTGAGGACGTCATCGGCCCAGATGGATATGCCACGTCAGCGGACGTGGCCGAGCACATCGGGATCGAGGGGGAACACCCCGTCTCCTGTGTCGGGATCCGCCTCGGCTGGATGATCCGCTACGGGGTGGTCGAAAAAGACGAGACCCGCAGCGGCCCGGCGAGATGGCGCCTCACACGGACCGGCGGTGAAGTGCTTCATCCGAAGAACCTCCCGGCGGCGGCCGAGAAGGCCCTGGCGGCGCTGACGGATGGCCAGCGGGTTGCGGTGACCGACCTCGTGATGCGGCAGTTGAGCGAGAACGGTTCCTCTCGACAGGCGAAGCACCTTGCCCGTCGTTCCTACAAACACAACCTCGGCAACTGGCGCGACGAGTCGATCGCCCCGAAACGACAAGAGGCCGCCTGACCTGCTCCAGGGCCTACGACCATCGAGAACGAGAAAAGCCCCCCAACTCCGAAAGGGAGCTGAGGGGCTAAATTCAGGGCATGGGAGAGAACGAAGAAGAGGCGGTCGTCCTCCCGCTGTTCGCGGCCGGGACAGACGACGAAGCGCCGCTACTGATGAAGGCGAAGCCGGACTGGTGTCGGCACGCGCGAACTGAAGTGGACGGCGAGGCCAGGCGCGTCTATTGCCGGGACTGCAAACGCGAGGTCCCGGCTTTCGACGTGCTCCAGCGGCTCGCCAAGAGCCACGATCGGTTCGTCAGCTCCAGGGATACGGCGCAGCGCGAAGCCCGGGTTCTCCGGGGCGAGCTGGAGAACCTGAAGCGCGAGGAGCGGAACGTCAAGGCGAGGATCCGGAACGCGAAGAAGAAGGCCACTGAGCTGGGGGAATGAACTTCAGTTTGCCGCGCTTCGGCCACCACGCCAGCTCGACGTCCCAGCCGGTCTTCTCACCGGCCGCCAGTAGCTCCGCGCGGTCGGCGGGGCCGAAGTGGTCGAACGGGTGGATCGTCGACTTGACCTCGATCAGCCGCGGGGTGTGACCCGCCTTCCCGGCGATCACGTCTGCGTCCCCGAGGGAGCCCGCGGCCCTACAGGTCCACCATCCCTCGATCTCCAGGACGCCGCGGACCTGGCGCTCGCGCTGGATGCCCCTGCTCAGGCGGCGGCGCTCCGGGCGTTACAGCGCTCGCCCTTCTGGGCCTTGCAGCGGACCAGCGCGTCGACCACCTGGGCGTCCTCGTAGGCCGTGTCGAACGGGATGCCTTTCCCCTTCGGCGAGTCGTAGACGATCACGATCTGCTTTTTGGGTTTCTCCTGCTCTTTCATCTCGCCCTCGGGAACAGCGCCCCGAAGATGAAGGCGCCGAGGGTCGCAAAGAGCCCACCGATCTCGACCGGGATCGTGACCCCGTGGATCAGCGAGATGCCCCAGGCCACGATGCCGCCGAGGGCGGCCCCCGCCGTGGATGCCGCCGTGGTCGTCTGGTTGACGCTCATTCATGCTCCTCTCAGTTGACGCCGAGCTGGTCGTCAAAGCTCCTCGTGATGTAGAACTGCTCGACGCGGCTCTTCCAGGTGAGCCCCATCTTCAGCCCGGGGATGAACCACGAAGGCCCGCCGTTGGCATGGGGGTTGTCCGAGCCCCCGCACTCCCAGTAGCGGTAGCGGGGGCGGCCGAGGTGCCAGGGTTTCGGTCGCTTGCGACCGCGGACGATGATGTGTTCGTCGTGGCCCTCGACGTTGTTCTTGATGTAGAAGGTGAGGTAGCGGCTCTCCCCCGGGTTGCCCTCTTCGGCCAGCGACCAGGTCGACCCCGCTTCGTTCTTCAGCTTCAGCCCGTAGCCGTGGATCGCGACGTAGGTGGCGCAGCCCGAGCAGTCCGTCCAGGGCCTGCCGTCGACCGGCGTGACGACCTGACCGTCGACCCGTCCGCCCCCGTAGCTGTACGGGAGGGACATCCGGGCGAGCCTGGAGACCAGGGTCTCGCCTTTGCGGACGTGGGCGAGCGCCTTTGCAGGCGTCTTCTTACGCGGCTTTTTGACCGCCATATGTGGCCCCTTTCCGGGGGTTTGGGTGCTAGGGGTTCGGCGGGTACAGGCGCGAGCAGTCGACCGGCCTGACTTCTTCGAGCCGGTTCTGGTTGGCGCGGATCCGCGCGTTGATCAGCGCTTCGAGTTCCGCGGGTGGGAAGCTCGGGAAGAGGGAGTCGATGATCGGCGACTGCGCGGTGCGGATCTGTTCTTCGAGCAACCCCTGGACGGCTTCCCGGGTGGGGTTGCCGTTCTGTTCGCAGGAGGCGACGAGGCCGTCCCGGATCTGTTCGGCGAAGCGGGCGTTGTCGTTGCTGCGGGTGATGATGAGGAGGGTCCCCCCACCGACCACGGCGAGGAAGAGGAAGAGGCTGATGACGAATGCGGCCACGGCGAAGCGCAGGCCCTTGAACGGCCCCGATGTTCTCTCCATGTCAGCCTCCCGCGAGCTGGGCGATCAGGGTCGCGAGGGCGACGACGAAGAGGGTGAAGGTGCCTGCTGCGACCCAGAGCCCGCGACGCACCCAGCGCATTTCGAGCCTGAACTCACCGATGTCGTCGCGGATTTCCCGGATCTCGGTGAGCGTGACCTCGATCTTGGTGTCGTGGCCCGCGGAGGCGTCGCGCAGTAGGGCCAGCGAATCGTGGTTGGCCTTGAGCCGTTCGTCGTGGTTTCGCAGGCGGAACTCGACCGCGTCCACGTTCATCATCTGATCCCGTATTTTTCCTTGAAGGTTTCTCCGGAGGCGGTGCCGATCCCGTATTTTTCGTTGAAGGATTCACCGCCGTTGGCCAGGCCGAAGGGGTTCCGTTTTTCCTCGGCGGCCCGCTTTTCGGCCCGTGATTCGGAGGGGATCAGGATGCCGCCCTGGGCGATTTCGTAGGCTTCGGAGACGCGTTCTTGCTGCTTTTTCGTCAGGCCCGCCTCGGCGCCGAAGTAGGGCTTCTCCGCTTCGGTGACGAGTTCCCCTTCCTTCTTCGAGAGCTTGTGCTGTTTGACCAGGGCGAGGAGCGGGGCTTTTTCACCGTGGATCCAGCCGCCCTTCCCGTTGGTCCCGTAGATCGCGGTGGTGACCTCGGGCGACAGGCCCGGGATCGGGTCGGAGAACTTCTGGTCGACGGCCTTGCCGAGGAGTTCGGAGTCGGCCCATTTGGTCCCGGCGAGCGGTATCCCGGGGAGCGCGACCGAGCGCAGGTTCTTGTTCGGGTCGTAGCTTTCGAATTTCTTCGAGAGCGCCGACTGCGGCTTCCCGCTGAGCCCTTCGGTGGCGGCGTGCTGGAGGGTCCGGCCGCCGACCCCGGGGACGAAGCCCGGCAGCTTCACCCGGTCGAACGAGGGCATCGAGAAGAGCTGGTTCAGCATCGCGATCCCTTTCGGGAGCGAGGACTGTTCGCCGGTCAGCGGTTCGGTGCCGGTGAAGCCGGTGATGGCGGCGCCGATCAGCGGGTTGGATGAGGAGAGCACCTGTGCCCAGTTGCCGGTCGCCGCGGCCTGGGTCAGCGCCGACTGCCCCGGGGAGATCCGCGAGCCGCCGGGGAGCACGCCCTTTTCGCCCTTCTCGTTCGTGTAGATGGGCAGCGCCCAGGCCAACGGGTTGCCGGGGGTCATCGGCGCGTCCGTCGCCTGCATCCCTTCTTCGTAGGCGGTCTTGCCGAGCAACGATTCGAGCTGGTTGGAGTTCGCCTGCCCGAGCATGTAGGCGATCGTCGCCGTCACAGGGTGGGTTTTCGGGAACGTCCAGAGGGTCCAGCGCAGCGAGTAGCGCAGGAACGGGTAGAAGAGGACCAGCGGCGCCAGGGCGCGCTCGTGGCTGGTGAAGGAGGTCCAGTCGCCCTGGATGTTGTCGACGTAGTCGGCGAGTTTCTGCTGCTCGATCCTCCCCTTCGGATCGTTGTTCAGCCAGTCCCACATCTCCTGCCGGGATTTGCCTTTGAATTTCGTCGAGAGAGCGCGCTGGTCATCGAAGACGTGGGTCAGCGAGCGGTGGAAGTTGCGGAAGCGCTTGTCGGCCTCGGCGGCGAAGAGCGCCTGGCGGTAGGCGTTCTGACGGCGGACGTCGAACTCGCCGAGGGTGCGCAGCTTCGCGAAGGAGATCGCGTACCTCGCGCCCTTTCCGCGGGTCAGGGCGTCGGCGCCCTTCGCCCACTCGTCGGGCGTGTAGCGCTCCTGCTCGTCGAGCGGGGTGCGCAGCGCGGCGGCGCCTACCGGCGAGGCCCCGGCGGTCGACTGGAGCGCCAGCGCGCCCTCGGGGTTCTGCTTGCGGTAGGCGTGCAGGTCCTTCTGGATCCGGTAGAGCTTCGTCGGGTCCAGGGCCAGCTCGGGGTGGGCGAGCAGGAGCGGCACGCCCTCGGCGACGGTCTGGGCGAGCGCCCATGCGGGGTTCGTCCCGAGCAGGGTCCTGGTCGCGATCCGCGAGCTGGTGTTGAGGGTCGTCATGACGCGGTTGTGGTTCGGGTTGAGCTGCGCTTCCAGCTCTTTGACGACCTCCCGCGGGACGAGGATCGACGGCTCGTGGTTCTTGACGTTGTCGGTCTCGGCGTCCTTCAGCACCTTCTCCAGCGCCGCGTTGCGATCGACGCCCGACATGTAGGGATCCTCGACGGCCCGTTTCCAGGCGCGGAGGGCGAGCCGGGCGTAGTGGTTCGGGTCGTACTGGCCGCCGTCCGGGTTCTCTTTCGTTTTCGGGCCGGTGATCTTCCGCCAGGTCTGGTTGTCGGGGATGACGTTCTTGACCTTGCCGTCGATCTCGAAGGACTTCATGTTGTCCTTGGCGATGTTCCGCATCGACTGCCGTCCGGCGCCCCGCAGGCGGGAGGAGTTGTAGCCCTGGAGCAGGCCTGGGAGACTGCGGTCGAGGTTGTCTTCGGCCGCCGAGGTCCCCTTGCGCATGTACTCCTTGTTCGCGCCGCTGGTGGTGAAGCGCTGCTGGAATCCGGCGCCTCTGTCGGAACCCGATTCCAGATGGTGGGTGAAGATCGACGGCGCCAGCGTGGTCCCCGAGCGGGCGGCTTCGACCTCGTGCTGGTACTCGTCGAGCATCCGGTTGTCGTACTTCTGCGCCCCGGCTTCGGTGTGGCTGCGTTCGTCGTTCTTCTTCGCCGTGTCGCGGAGAGCCTGAAGGTGCTGCCGATCGGCCTTCACGGACCTGAGGTTGGCCTTGGCCGCCTTATAGGCGGCGACGGCCTCGTAGTGGGCTTTGTCGGTCCGCGCCAGCGCCGCGGTGCCCTTGATCCGCTTGGCCCCGGGCCGCTCGGCGGTGGCCCGTTTGACTCTTCCGGTGTTCCGGCTCTTCACCTTCCGGGTGCGGTCGCGTGCGGCCTTGGCGAGCTGCTCCTGTTTCTTCGCCTCGCGCAACGGGCCGAGATGGTTCTGCTTCATCGCGTCGAGTTTCTTCACGGCCTCGGCCCAGGTCGTCGCGCCGTCGTAGACGTCGCGCTGGTTGAAGGGGATCCGCTCCTCCGGCCGGGCGATGCCGAAGAGGTCCCCGTGAGGCATCAGGCGGGCACGGCGGCCCTTCCCGGCATGGAAGGCCGGGGCGTTCTCGGAGTCGGCCTTGACGGCTGCCACGGCCCTGTGGAAGGCGTCGCTGGAGAAGAGCTCCGGGTGCCGGTCCATGTAGTCGAGGGCCTTCAGGAGCCCTTTGTCGCCGGGGCCACGCTGACGCAGGAGGTCGGCACCGTGCTTGTCGCGGACGCCGTACTCGGCGACGGTCTGGAGGGCGACGTGCGATCCCCTCGGCGCCTTCGCCAGGGCGTGGGTGATGTCGGAGTCGTACTTGGCGTTGGCGACCCTCGCCGGGTTGTCGGCGCGCTGCTTGGTCTTCGCCGTCTTCTTCCGCTGGGCATGGCGCGCGGTGATCGCGAAGACCGGTTCCTCGACGCCTTTCGGCGAGTGGCGGACCTTCCGGTTCAGCGTGTCGCTCTTCCCTGCGATCTTCCGCCGTACGGCACCCGAGGCGGCTCGTGCGGCAGTGCGACCACGGGCGTAGGGCTTCAGTCGGGTGACCGCGGGGAGCGGCGTCAGGAGGCTGAGGCTGCCTTCCTTCCTCGCCGCCAGTTCGGCCTCCTTCGCGTTGCCCGAGAAGGTTTTGCCGACGATCTGCTCGACGCCCTTGGCCTCTTCCTTGGCCGTGTTGATCAGCGGGGCGGGGGTGCCCTTGAGCACAGAGTCGACCCCTGCGGCACCGAGGGCGACGGGGCCGGTGATCGCCGCCGGTAGGGCGCGGGCGGTGGTCTTGAAGGTTTCGACGGGGTGGTTCCAGATCGCCGCCGCCGATCCCTCGGCCGCCGCGCGGACACGCTTGCCGGGGTCGCCCGGGATCGTGCCGGTCGGGATCACCGCCGCGGCGGGGACGCCGGTCTTCAGCGGGTGGTGGACGACGGTCTTGCCCACCTGCTTCTCGGCAGCGTGGCGTCCCTGGGCAGTCTTGAGCTCGGGCGCGCGCTTGACGGTTTCCTTGGCCCGGCGGGGGGCCGACTTGATCGCGCGGACCTTCTTCGCGGGTGCCTTGGCCGCGGCCCTCGGCGCCCCCTTCACCTTGGCGACGACCTTCGACGCGCCCTTTTTGCCGAGCTGGGAAAGCGCGGCGTGGGCGGCGTGTTCGGCGACCTGGGTGGCGCCGGTCGTCTGGGCGACCTTGGCGGCGTCCGGGCCGAAGCCGATCCCCGGGAGAGCCCAGGCGTCCAGTTTCAGTTCCTTGTCGCTGGGGGCTGCGGTTTCCCCTGCGAGTATCCGGGCTGCGGTCGCCGGGACGGGGAAGGCGACCTGGCTCAGTTGCTTCGCCGTCGAGGCGGGATGCTCGACCTTGCTGAGCGCCACTTCGGCGGCGTTCTTGGCTTCGTCGGTGACGAACTTGGCGACCGCCTTGGCCGGGGCCGGAAGAGTGGTCGGCGTGGGCGCCTTCGTCGGGACCTTGTTCGTAAGCCCGCGGGCGTGGACCTTCCGGGTCGGTTCGCCCTTCCGGACCGTCACCTTCACCGGGGTGTTCCTCGGCCCTTCCGGGACACCGGGCTGGGGGACCCGACCCTGGTGTTCGGCTTCCCTCTGAGGGGGCGGGGGTGCTTCCGGGACGTGTCCCTGGTGCGCGGCTTCGCCCGACCCGGAGGGCTTCCGGACCTTCTTCTTCGGGACGAATTTGTCGACGTCGGTCGACACTAGCGGTGGCTGCCTCCCGGGCCTGCCGTGTTGGCGCCGGTTTCAGCTTCCTGCGCGGCTTTGGCTTCTGCCTGGCGGCCGAGTTTCTTCCGGAAGGTTTCGACGGCCCATGCCGCGGTCGTCGGGGCGATGCTGTATTCCGCGGTGAGAGCCGCTGCCCATTCGTGCCATTCCCGGGAGTTCTTCGGCTTCTTCGAGGAGGACTTGTAGAGGGTGTTCAACTGCACCCACGCTTCGTGACGATCTTCTTTCTTTTCCCCCGCCTTCTTTTCGCCCGGCCCCGTTTCGTTGTCGATCTTTTCCTGGTTCTGCCGGTTGGTGATCTTCGCCTGCTTTTCGGCGGCGGTTTCCTGCTTGTTTTCCCGGGCCGCCGCGGAGGCGGCGGTCGAGGCCGCGGTGGTCGCTTCCTTGGCCGCGGTGGCCGCGGCGGCCTTGCCTTCTCCCTTGGCCGTCAGATACTTTTTGGTGTCCAGCCCGTACGCTTTTTTCTGGATCAGGTAGCTGCGGTTTTTGTCCTGGAGTTCGCCGAGTTTGGTGGTGGCGTATTCCCCGCGCTGTTTCTTCAGTTCGGTGCGGTCTTTTTCGATTTTCTGGGTGGTTTTCGACTGCGCGGTCCTCGACGTCGCCCTCTGCTCCGCGCCGATGTCCCGCTGCTTTCCGAAGTAGGCGCCCTCGGTGGCGGCCCTGGTGGCCGCGGCGGCGCCGAGTGCCGAGCTCAGGTAGTTGCGCTGCGCCTGGGAGGCCGCACCGCGTTCGGCGGCCTGCGGGGAGTAGGTCTGACCACGGGCAGCGGCGGAGGCTGCGGCCTGGGAGTCGAGCGCGCTGGTATTGGCGTTGTCGGCGGCGGAGGAGGCGGTGATGTAGTTGGCGCCCTGCTGCGCGGCGGCGGCACTTCCGGCCGCGGTCGCGGCCTGGGAGCCTGCCACTTCTTTCAGGTATTCGTTCCACCACCCGCCGATGTCCTTGGTGCGTTTTTCGGAGGCCTGCTTTTCGGCGGTGATCGCACGTTCGGTGGGCCGGTACTGCTGCTGGGTGGCAGCGGTGGTTTCCTGGTGGACCTGTTTGTTACCAGGGACTTTCAGGTAGGCGTATTCGTTGCGGCCCTGTTTCGGCTGCGTCGCCTTGGCGCCGCTCTTCTTGCCCTTGTTGCCGTTCACCTTCGGGGGAGCCTTGACTGCCATCTATCTCGCCTTCTTCGCGCCGGAGACGCCGATCTTCGTGGTGGTCGTCTTGCCGCTCTTCGTCTTGACCTTGGCCTTCTTGGTGACCCCGCCCGCCTGTTCGGTGTAAGGGTTCGGGGTGCCACCACCACCGCCTCCTTCCCCGCCACCGCCGGAGAATTCTTCGGGTTCGAGTGCGGCCCTTTCGGAGGCTTCGAGTCGTTTCCAGCCCGCTTCGGCGATCTTTTCCCGCGACAGGTTTTCGGCCGCGGTGCCTTCTTCGCGGATCGTCGCGAGGGCTTTGCCGTAGGCCGAGCTGAGGTTGTTGTGTTCGAGGTCGCGGCTGTCACGGTTGTACCCTTGGGCGTTCTGGTTGGAGCCCGCGTAGAGCTGCCCCGAGGCGGCCGAGGCGTTCTGCGTCCCCCGGTTCGCGCGCTGGTAGCTCTGTTCGAGGAGGGCTGCCCTGGAGTACGGGTTGGTGGCGAAGTCGCTGTAGGGACCTTCGAGCCCGTATTCCTGTTCGGTGGCCGTTTTTTTGTAGCCGAGGTTGGCCTGGGTATCCGCGAGCTGTTTTTCCGCTCCGGCGGCGGTGAGTTCGTAGGCCGCGTTGAACGGCTGCGCGTTCGTCTGGGGCGCGGCAGGACCCGCGGAGATCGGGGCGATGGCCGCGTTCGCGGGCTTCGACTTCTGGAAGACGCTCCACTCTTTGTCGAACCCTTTGGGTTTGACCAGGCCCTGCGGCGTGTTGGGGTAGGCCCTGGCGCCACCGATCGCCGACTTCGGCTTCTGGGCGCTGGTCCCGCCGTTGGCGACGCGCGGGTGGTTGACGATCGCCTTGGCCATTGGTCTCCTAGGTGGGGTAGACGACGAAGTTGAAGGCCGTGTCAGCCGGGGCTTCACCGAAGCTCACACTGTTGACGACGAAGACTTTTTTGGCGATGCCGGTCGAGGCTCGCATCGCTCGGTTCTGTTCCGTGGAGAATGCGAAGATCAGACCGTTGGTCGCGAGTTCGACGGTCAGCGTGATTTTGTAGATCCCGGTCGCGGTTTTTTCGGCCGAGAAGCCAGAGCCCGCGCCGACCGTCCCGGCGACGGCGACATTCCCTGTGACCACAGGCTTGAAGCCGGTTGCGATGTTCTGGACCTGGATCGGGAACTGCATCGCGATCCTGTCGAAGTTCTGTTGGACCTCCGGATCGCGCACGATGGTTGGCAATTTCAGGGTCACAGTGGTAGCGTCCTTTGCATGAGAAAACTCTTGGTACTCGGAATCTGTCTAACGTTCGGTACTTTCGCCGGAGTGGCGCGGGCAGGGCCAGGTCCGGAACCGCAGCATCCGGTGCAGCGAGTGATCCAGCGGACCGGCCTGACGGTCTCCGGCTCGGTGCGGATGTGGGAAAGCAGGCCGATCGCGGGCACCGTCTTCGTGGCCCTGCGCGAAGAGGACGGCGGGGCTCTTCGGCAGACCGCGCTCGGTCGTTGCGGGGCCATGTACCTGGGCCGTGGGGTGGTCGCACGAGTGCGTCTGCTCGGATGCTCATCGGACGCCGCCAACCCGGTCAGGGTCAGCCTCGTCAGCTTCTCCGGGCCGCGCAGGCTCTCTGTCATCGTCAGCCGCGATCGACTGATCGGTTAGCCTCCGTCCTCGGGGGATGAGGGACTAGACAACCTCTGGGCGCTGCTGCCTCCATCGGGCAGCGCCCAGCCCCCTTTCTAGGTACCGAGCACAGCGACGGCCATCTTCCGTTCCTTGACGGTGATGGAGCCCGACGACGCTTTGAACCTCATACTGATCGAATAGGTCCCCGCCGCCACCGTGAATTCGATGACACCCAGCGTCATTCCGGTGGTCGGAAACGCACCCACTTCCGATTCGCCGCCTCCGGATGAAAGGGTGCCCCCCAGCGTCGCCAAGAACGTGAACGCGAGACCACCTTCGACCCCCCCGATGTGGGCTTCCATCACGGAGGTCCCGGGGAATTCACGGGCCTGGTTGCTCCCTATGAACAGCGTGGCGCGTCCCGCCCCTTTGACGGAGTTCTTCCATAGCGCCTGATAGTTGACGCGGAGAACTCCATTGGCCGGAACAATTACACCGGGGATTTCATCGGGGGTCGGAAGTGTTCCGAAGGCCGTATTTTCCCTCGTCTCTTCCGTGGCGATGACTTTCGGCGTGTACCACGTTCCCGAGACTCCCTGGGCGCTGGCTTCGAGCTTCGAGCGGGCGATGTTCGCGCCCGGCGCGATGTTTTCGTTGTCGAGGCCGCCGTTCACCACTTCGCGCAGGGCGACGTCGTTGGCTTCGACGTCGGACCATTCGTTGGCGCCGGTCTGGTTCAGTCTCGGGAGGGTTACTTTCGACATCTAGGCACCAATCGTTTCGGGTTTGCGGATCTCTCGCAGGTGGTGGTCGATGCGGTGGATCGACCATTCCTGGTTCAGGATCGTGTTGTTGAAGTAGACCGAGAAGACGGTCCCGCGCGTGGCGATCCTGCGCTCTGCCGGTACCAGGCCGCGGGGTTCGGCCCAGGTACCGCCGCCCCAGGTCGACCCTCCCCACTGCGTGGAACCGGCGACGGTGAAGTTGAACGTGTTCGATTTCCCGGTGCCCTGGCGGAAGTCGAAGCCCAGGCTCATGTTCACCATGCCAGAGCCCCACACCTTCGAGGAGCGGAGCGTCTTGACGTCGGGGCTGCCGAGGTCGAACCACCCCGACCGCCAGTAGGAGCTGATCGCGGCCCCGACGTCGTTCGTCGAGGTAAGGTTGTGGCGGCCGATCTTGTTTTCCCCCGAGGAGTAGCCGAAGACGAGCTCTTCGATCCCCGCCGCCACCCGGAAGTTGGTCATCACCGAGGCCGGGATGTCGTAGAGCGACCACCACTCGAAGGTCGGGTCGTAGACCAGTATCCGGTTGTTCACCGTGCTCGGTAACGACGTGTAGGCCAGGTAGACCCTGTCCCCGTAGACGCCCATCGCGCAGTTCAGGAGGTTGATGTTGGAGAGGACTCCTCCCGTGTAAAAGGCCGAGGGGGCGCCTTCGAAGATCGGTTCGACCAGGTCGGAGATCAGTACCGGCTCCTGGCCCGTGGTCCGGTAGACGCCCCCGCGGCCGAGGAAGTAGACACCCGTGCGGTGGGCGACGATCGCGCGTGGTGAGATGCACCCGGCACCGGCTTCGACCGTGCGGTAGTTGAAGAGCGGGTTGCCTTTGGCGTCGGTCGAGTTGCCGTAGAAGACGAAGAACTTCGTTTCCTTGAAGATGAACAGGAGCTCGCGCCAGGTGATCACCCCGGTGATCGGCTCGCCGTCGCCGGGACTCAGGATGAGGCTGTTGGCGGGGTTGGTTTCCGTCCCGGCGGTCTTCCATTCCTCGGGTAGGCCGGGCTCCGACCAGTAGACGTGCGACGGCGACGATGCCGATCCCGCAGGGCCTCCGTTCGTCGTGCTGAAGCCGGTCGCGACCATCCGGTTGTCCGGCGTCTGGATCGACAGGTAGCGGGCCTTCGGCATCGCTTTCGCGGCTTCGCCGTTCACCGTCGCGGTCGGCGAGGTCCATTCGGTCCCGTTCCACTTCTGGGTGGTGTCGAGCCCGTTGCCCGCATAGGCGGCTTCGGCGGTGGGGGCGCTGAACCGGCAGAAGCTCCACGGTCCGCCCTGAAGCCCGGTTTTCGAGGCTTTCACCGTGCCCGATGCTTCGAGGCCCTCCAGGCGCGTCCCACAGCCGGCCAGGAGCTGCCTGGTGCCGCTCGCCGTGTAGAACGGTTCGAGGGAGTCGACCCGGTTGGTCAGGGCCGCGGTCAGGGCTTCGTACCCCGGCCGTTGGGTGATCGCGCCCCGGTCGGAGTAGAGGACGTTCAGGGCGTCGATGCACTCTTCGGGGGAGACGGCGTCCGGCTTGGCCTGGAGGTTCAGGCCTTTGCCGAAGGACTCGAAGGGGTAGCTGGTGTAGCCCGGCATCTAGAGCACGTAGGGGTCGAGGATGGCGACGTATCCGTCGGGACCGTCGCGGAGCTTTTCCATCAGTGCGCTGGTCATCTTCTGGAGTCGTTCGGTGAATTTGGTGTTGGCGTTCTGGGCCAGTTCGTAGTCGTCACTGTCCTCGTAGGCCCTGGCGACGGCGCCGTCGATGATCAGCGAGTGGAAGCGTTCCGGGATGACCGGGATCCCTGCGCCGGCCAGCCTGACGGGGGTCCGGTAGTAACGCGCCGTGAGGATGTCGGTCGTGTTGGCGGGGAAGACTTCGATTTCGGCTTCGCCGTCGATGAAGTAGAAGAGCGGCGGCCCCGGGGTGGTGAATTTGACCGTGAAGTCGTCGGTCAGGTTCCGCCGGTCGATCGCGACCAGCTTCCGTTCGGAGGTCGTGTCGATCACGTACTCCAGGGAACGCATCGAGGAGATGACCAGGGGCGCGGTGCCGCTGACTTCTTCGGCCAGGAACGGCCAGTCCTCCGCTTCGCAGATGTCGACCTGGTAGCTGGCGTTCAGATACTGAAGGGCCTTTTCGTTCGACATGTAGTCGAAGCCACGCCCGAGGAATTCCGCGGTCAGTTCTTCGGTGTTGATGGCGCACCCCCTCGGTCCCAGAGTCGTCTGTGCATCCCCCGGTCACCGGGGATCCGGCGGCCGGTCTTCAGGTCGGCGGCGAGTTCGTCGCGCCGCTGCTCGGTCTCCAGGGCCTTCTTCCGGTCGCGCTCCCGCTTTTCACGGTGGGGGCGGTCGAAGGTCGCGGCCCTGACGTCGGCCTTGCGCATGTCCCTGGACGCGTATTCGTGGAGGATCCCCGAGTCGGGTTCCCTGTACTTGCCCTCCGGCGTCTCGATCGGGGTGAACGTCGGCAGGAGCGTCGCCCCTTTGTTGCGGACGTGCCAGCGCCCCGGCGCCGCCCCCGGCGGCAGGCTCTCGGGGGCGGCGTCGTGACGGACGAAGACCAGGTCCAGGTCGGGGTCCAGCGCCTTCAGGGCGGTGGATATGGCCAGTCCCGCCCTCGCCTGGCGATCGTTGTACTCCTCGGCCTCGACACGGGCCTTGACCTCCGGAGGCACCAACCCATACCGGTCTTCCATCAGTTGCCGTAGGCCTCGACCTGGACCACGACGGTGGCGGTCGCCACACCCGCGGCGAGTTCGGCGGCGGTTTTGCCGTTGGTCAGTTTCAGCTTCCCCGTCGCCGGGACATAGCTCGCACTCGTCACCGGGGTGGCTTCCACGCCGTTGGAGGCGAGGACGTTGCAGTCGGCGTACTCGACGGCGTTCAGCCCCAACTGGGCGGGGGTGAGGAGTTCGCCTTCCGAGACGTAGACGGTGGAGCAGGTGACTTTGTTGACGGTCTTCTTCTGGTTGCCGACGATCCGGTAAGGGACCGGTAGCGCATTGACGACGGTGACCGGCATTGCGGTCTCCTTTCAGATGAGGACCCGGCGGGGGTTCGTCTCCCCGCCGGGTCTTGCTCGGTGGCTTAGGTGAGCGCCGAGAAGCGGTACAGGTCGTTACGCCGGTTGGCCGCCAGGTTGGCGCGGTAGGTGAGCTTCCCCACGTACGCGTCGAACCCCTGCGCCCAGGAGAGCATGTTGCCCCCGGTGATGGCGTTCTGCCAGTACGGATCTTTCATCGCGACCATGAACAGGTGCTCGAAGTGGCCCATGTAGAGATCTTCGTCCCAGCAATCGGGATCGCCGAAGATTTCCATCCCGTTCCACTTCGCCGATTCATCCCCACCGGCATTGAGGCCGCCGTCGGAGTTGTAGCGGACCTGCTGCTCCAGCAGTTCGTAGAAGCGCCGCTGCTGCTTCAACCCCGTGAGGAAGAAGTTCGGGGTCTTACCCTGACGCTGGCGGATCTTCTGCTGGGCCTGGAGGAGCGCCGCGATCGTCAACTGGGTCGTGGTCGAGTTGACCGTCGCGGCCCAGACCGGCGAGGTGGCGGCGGTGAGGCCGCCGAGTTCGTTCGCCGAGACGATGTTGCGGAGACCGTTCATCTCGTTCGAGGCGGTGCCGACCCGGCCACCGACGTTCGAGACGAACGACGTCGCGGACTCCGTGGTGACCGCGCCCGACGCCACCGTGAAGGCGACGTTGGCTTCGTCCACCGCGGTGACTTCGGTTTTGGTCACGACGGATTCCGCCGAGGCGGTCGTACCCACCATCACCTGCTGACCTTCGTAGATCCAGCCGCGTTCGATGGCGTTCAGGCCTTCGATCAGGTTCAGGTCGACGTTGTTGGAGGACGACGTACGGCAGGCGGTGATCAGCGCGTTGCCACCCATGTAGGACTGCCGGGTGAGCTGGCGGTTCATGTCGTTGATCGCGCCCTGGATTTCGACGTCGACGGCTTCGACGATCGCGTTGGCGTCGCCTTTGGTGCCGTCGATCGCCTCACCCTGGATTTCCACCTGCTGGTGGTGGTTCTTGTATTTGAATCCCGCTTTGCGGAATCCCTGCTGGCCCGCTTTGTTCAGCGCGCCGCCGCCTTCGGGGAGGTTGGTGAAACCGCCGTTGCGCCGGTCGTGGAGGACCACGCGGGCTTCTTCACCGATCGTGTACTGATCGGTTTTCTTGATTTTTTCCCAGAAACGATTTTCCTGGTAGAGCTGCTCAACTACTTTTTTCGGCGCGTAGACGCGCTCCAGCGTCGGTTCGAGCGACGCAAGGGTACCGGCCATGATGGGCTCCTGTGGGGTTTAGGACTCCATCCGGGACGCCAGGTCTTCAGCCATGAATTTCCGGCGTTGTGCCCCGTCTTTGAAGTCGATCTTCTGTTCGCCCGCTGAGCCGAGGGGTGCGGCAGGAGTTTTCTTCGAGGCCAGGTACTGGGTCCCGGCTTCTTTCCTGATCTCCTTGATGGCGTCGAATGCGCCCTTCAGGTTCGGTTCCCCGGACTGGGGATCGCGATCAGAGAGTGCGTTGGTGACGACGAACTGGAGCTCGGGATCGGTGAGCTTGACGCCCTCCGAGCTTTCGAGCTCCGTCAGCGTGGAGTCGATGAAGGATTCCTCCTTCGCCGCCCACTGTGACTCTTCCGCGGCCTGGTCGCGTTCTGCGATGGCCTGTTCGAGCCGGTCGATCCGCTCATCGGGATCAACCCAGTCGTCCTGCGCCTCTTCTTCCTGCTCCAGCTCGACTTCTACGCCGAGCTGGCGAAGGGCCTGGGCCTGTGCATCCGGGCCTTGGTGTCCTTCCGCTGCGGTGAGCAACTGGTTCCTGCGGTCGAACTCCGGCCGCAGGTCGTTGTAGCGCTGCTCCCAATTATCGGTGTTGGCGGGTGCTTCTGCCTCGGTCTCCTCGACCTCGGCGACGGGCGTGTCCTGATCAACCTCAGGGGCCTCTACTGCCTCATCGGGCATGGTTCTCCTTGCTTCGCCGGGGCGCCGTGGCGCGTGTCCGGAATGTGTAAGGGGCCGTTTCCGGGTGTCCCTCGGGTAAGTTCTGTGTCGGTCGCGCGCCTGCCTCTACGCGTCCCAACCTCGGTCGGGGACGTGCGGGGTCAACCCGCTCGGGTCGCGCGGCCTATTCTTTGTTCAGCGGCGCCTGGTCGGGGAGCGGCGGCGGCCCTTGGGGCTTCGCGGCGTTGTTCATCCCCAGCGATTCGGCGGTCTGCGCCTGGGCTTCGGCGGCTTCGGCGTTCTTCCTGGCTTCGATCTGAAGCAAGGCGTCGTAGTAGGTATTGGCGGCCTCTTGGGACGGGGGATCCAGATCGTCGTACTCTGGCGTTTTCATCCAATCCGAGAAGACGTCTTTCTGGACGGGCACCGAGTCGAAGGGGCGCGGCATCCAGCCGGGGACGAATTCGTTCGGCGCTCCGGTTTCCTGGTTGATCCCCGGGTCCTCGCCGAAGAACGGACGGCGTTCGGAGCTCGCGAAGAGCACTTCCGGGCCTTCGATGATCTTCTGGATGATCAGGTTGGCGCGGGCGATGTCGCGTTCGTAGGAGTCGACCAGGTTTTCCGCGGTCCCGGCGTTGATCGCCGCCATCGCCGCGTGGGGGGAGATCCAGCCCCGTTCGGCGAAGCCGACGATCTTCGCTTCGATCGCCTGTCCGGACATCGCTTCGAGCGAGCCCGGCTGCACCCGGACGTCGACCTCGCCGATCAGTTCGGCGCCGAGGAAGCCCTGGAGCGGCCAGATCCCGCGCTCACCCCTGACCTTCAGCACCCTGGGCTCGGTGTAGTGGCGCTGGACCAGGTAGAGCGAGTGCCGCATCAGGCGGGAGTGGAACTGCGCGAGGTTTTCGAGGAAGTTGGCTTTGCGGGCGTTTTCCTGTTCGACCAGGGCCTGGAGCCCCTTGCCGGATTCCACCCCTGAGGTGTCGAAGGAGCCCGCGATCCGGAGCATGTCGGCGACCGCTTCTTCCTTCTGGCGGAAGAGCTCGGTCGGGGTCTGCGGGGTGGGGCGCCAGAGCATTTCCCCGGTGCCGACCGCGTTGTAGACCGCCCCCGGCTCATCGGTCAGTTTCTGCTTCAACTGGCCGTTCTGGATGATGATCTGTGGGTTCAGCGCGAGGGCCGCCCATTCGGTGATCTTGTTGTTGCAGTAGTTCACCGTGCGCTGGGCGTCGATCAGGTGACGGACCAGGCCCGAGTCGCGGTCGTTCTCGGGGTCCATCGAGTAGGTCAGCTTGTGCAGGACCGGCTCGTCGCAGACCCGGCCGTCGCCGTCCACGCAGGGGTAGGGGCGCTCGGAGACGATCACCCTCCCGTTGGCGACGGTGACCCAGCGGCCTTTCTGGTTCTTCGGGGTCGGCCGCTCCAGGTAGTCGGTGACCAGGACCAGCTTCTCCTGGGGGTTGACCTTGTCGGTTTCGGCGTACTGGGCGTCAGGGGTGAGTTTTCCCCCCAGGTAGCCTTCGAGTTCCATCGTCTGGGGGATGTCCCTCGCCTGTTCGATCGCGTGCCAGCGGGATTCCTCGAAGGGCAGGCCGGGTTCCCAATAGACTTCGTTCGGCCCGAAGGTGCGGACCTTGATCTCACCCTGGCCCAGTACGTTGCCCTCTTCGTCGGCCTGGAGGAACGGCCCTACGGTGTTGTCGAAGTAGGGCCATGCGAAGCCTTCATCGGCGATGATCGCGTAGCGCAGGACGCGCTCGGTCACCTTGCGGAGGTCCCACTTGTCGTAGCCGTAGTAGGCGACCTTGCGGGCGACCCCGGCCGCCGACTCCCTGGAGGGTTCGGCGCTCGACGGGGCGATGTCGTAGCCCGGCACCTTCTGGAGCAGGGAGGCGACTTCGGCCTCGACGATGTCGAAGATGAAGTTGCGGGTCTGGCGGACCCTGTGCCTGGGCTTGCCCCGGTCACCGATCGGCGAGTAGGTGGTGTTCTGTTCTTTGAGGACGTTCTGGGCGTCGACCCACTTGTACTGTGCGCCCCTCGCGAAGGCCAGGCACTCGTTCCGTTTCGGCGCCCCTTCGCGCATCGCGGTTTTGCCGCGTTTCATCCTCTCCTCGATCGCCGGGGAGATCGTCTGCGGTTCGGCGCTGATCAGTTCCTTGGCCTTTTCGACGGCCGACGCGACTACGGCCATTCAGGTGCCTCTTCCTGGGATTTCAGGAACGCGTCGTCGTCGTCGAAGGGGACGTGCTGGAGTGGCGGCGGCCCTTGCTGCATATGGGGGTCCATGAAGGGCGCGGCCTCGGGGACCTGGATCCGGTTGTTCAGGTCCCGCCGCTCGGCGACCCACGCAGCCCGCTCCTGGGCCTGGTGCTCGGTCATGTGACCCAGGGCGCGGTCGAAGAACACACGGCCGAAGGCGTACCCCGCGAGGAAGCCGGTCAGTGCGAGGACGAGGCAGAGGAAGATCATTGGTTCACGATCCTGTTGAAGGGGCCGAGGGGGAGAGGGGAGCGGCCGGAGACCGGGGTTCCTTCTTCGAGGAGAGCCCAGCCGAAGTTGGCCGCACGTCCTTCGGTCCCGGCCAGCCCTTCGGGGAAGAAGAAGATCGCCGGTTTGAGGGAGGAACTGGGAGCGGTCCCCGTCCTTGAGAGGATTTCGGTCCAGGTCCCCGCGTGCTTGCGCCATGCCGTCAGGGCGCCCGCGGGGTGCCATGAGAGACCGAAGGAGTCGGCGGCTTCATACGCGATTTCGGACTGTTCCCCGGAGGCGGCGCCGAAGAGCGTGCATCTGCATTTCCCGGACGCCGTCTTGACGATCGCGAGCCCGGCCCTCTGGGCTTCCCCGCTGACCCCGAACTGCATTTCGAGTGACTGCCCGGTGAGAGGGATGACCGGGACTTCGAACATCAGGAGGCCCCCGGTTCCGCCGAAGGCTTTGGCGGTTTTCAGCTTTGCGCCCGCATTGACTTTTTCCGCCGTCATCGTCCAGCCGGTCGCGGTCGCCTGGCCGGTGTTGGTCGTGCCACCCGATTCCCATTCGGCTGCCAGGGGGTTTTCGGTGCGCTCCAGGGTGTCGAAGACGGCAAGCGATTCGAGTTGTTCCTTGATGGTTCTTGCCACGGGTTCGAGATCCCCTTGCGTGGTAGCGATCGAGTTCGTGTCGAAGTAGAGGGAGAACGGTTCCCATTCGCCTTTCTTGCGGTAGACCGTGCTCATCCACTGATTCCAACCCTGCGCGCCGTCGTTGACCCCCGCCTGAAGGGTTTCGTATTCGAGTTTCGTCGTGTCGGTGTTGGCCGGGGTGCTCGTTTCGCCTTCCTTCCAGAAGGTGAGCTGTTCGCCGTCCAGCCACATTTCCACCCATCCGGCGGTGGCGACCTTCGCCTTCACTTGCAGCTCGTACCAATGGTCGGTGACGACTTTGCGTCGCCAGGGGCTGTCGAAGGCGTAATTGCCGTTGCGGCGGAACTGGAGCCAGTTGGTCCCTTCGTTGTTCCAGTCCTCAAGTTTGATTCCGAGCGGCGTACCGGTTTCGAAGGGGGGCGCGAAGAGCTGCATGATCTGGAGAAAGCCGCCCCCCGCATTCGTGACCGCCGGAGGGCCGCCGTTGGCGAGGCTCGGGACCATGAAGCGCTGGAGGAGCCACACTTCTTTTTCTTTCGGGATCGCCGCGCCCGAGGAGAGTTGGATGCGGGCGTCTTCTGATGGAGGGGCGAGCGTGGTGTCCTCTTTGTGGAGTTCGCACCTGATGACCGAGCCGTGCCCCCCGGCGGGGTCGGCGGCTTCGGTCACATGCCCGGCGACGAAGAGGGTCTGCGGACCGGCGAACTTGCCGATCGTCGTCCCCTTGAAGAGGTTGGCCACCCCCTAGATCTCCGAGAAGGAGATATTTCCTTCCCCTGAGGTCGTGATGCAGGAGATCACACCGTTGTATCCCTGGATGAAGACCGCGCCTGATTCTTTTTTCAGCCAGATGCCTTCGCCCGCCACGGCCGTGGTCCCCAGCGCCAGCCAGACTTCGTTGGCGGAGGGATTGAAGACGTAGACCCCGATCCGGTTCCCGTTGGTGGTCAGGAGTTCCTGGCTGGTCGCTTTGGCTTCTTTCTTCCCCTTCGGATTCTTCGCTTCCGAGGAGCAGGCGAACTGGTGACCCATCGTGATGAATTCAGCGGGCATCTTGGACCGCCTCGATCAGTTCTTCCTTGTCGAACTTCGAGTAGCCCTCCAGGCCCAGCTCCTTCGCCTTGTCGCGGAGCTCCAGGACCGTCCAGGTCGTGTAGTCGGTGCCTTCGGGGGCCTCTTCGCCTTCTTCTTCTTCGACTTCGGAGGCCGGGGAGTTGGTCGGGATGTCGGTGTAGGCGACCGAGTAGTTGGTCCCTTCGAGCGCGAAGAGGATCACCGGGACGTCCCCCGGCTGCACCGGGGTTCCCGGGTACACGCTCTGGGTGACCACGGGGTTGTCCCCGCCGCCTTCCCTGGCGACGATCAGGGCGCCGACCGAGACGCTGACCTCGTGGACCGGGCGGTCGATGACCCGGGAGTCGCCTTTGTTCATCGTGTCCATCTACGCCACCGCCTTCAGTGCTTTGTCGGCCTCGACGTAGGCCCGCAGTTTCTCGTTTTCCTCGCGCAGTTCGATGACCGTCGCCTGGAGCTTTCGGATCTCCTTCAACCCTGGTCCTTTCGGGACCATTTCGAGGACGTCGCGGGCCAGGGATTCGACGTACTTCACCGAGAGGTAGCCGTAGGGGCGGATCCAGGGCGCGACGAGGCCGAGGTCGATCCACGGCCCGTCGATGTCCTGGGAGAAGAGGCACTGGCCGGGCGGCATCGGTGCCACGTCGACGATTCGGGGGTCCATAAATCTCCTAGCTGTAGGCCCCGAAGGGGGCGACTTCGACCGGGAAGCGTTTGCGTTCCTCGGAGTACTGCTCCTGGAAGTTCGGTTCGAAGGCGGTCTGCTGGAGTCCGTCGTCGGGGATGTGCCAGGCCCGGGACATCACCGCGTAGCGCAGGCTGTCGACCAGGTGGTCGTCCATCTTGATCGCGGCGAATTCGTCCTTGGAGTGTGGGTCTCTCCGGTAGCGGCCGATCTCCCAGATCAGGTTCGGGCAGTCCTCGGAGATCGTCAGGGTCGGGTGTGGTTCCCCGTCCTTGGTGTGGGCCTGGAAGCGGCGCTTCAGCTCGAGGATTCCTGCGGGTCTGTCGTTCTGGCCCCACTGGCAGTAGATCCCCTCGCGGGCGTAGGCGGCTTCGAGGGAGTCGGCGTTGATCCCCGACCGGTTCCTGGAGGAAGGGTCGATGACGTAGACCGGTTCCTTGATCCCGAAGGTCTGGTTCTTCAGCTTGATCGCCCTGGCGATGTTCGGGACGACGGTCTCCTTCGGGTAGAACTCGGCGAAGGTGACCGCGGCGTTGTCGTTGTCGAAGGCGGTCCAGGTGACGCCCGTGCGGCGGAGGCCGGGGTCGATCCCGACCACGACTTCCTGGTCCTTCAGCTTCGCCAGGTCGGGCTTCGTGACGACGTGCAGGGAGTCTTTGAACTCGTCGAAGAAGAGGCCGCCGAAGTGGACGAATTCACCGGATTTCCTGGCCCGGCGCTCCTCGTCGGTCAGCTCTCCGAGGAAGTCTTCGATCGCCTCCTGGGAGTTCCAGGGGTTGTCTTCGATGTCGGCCTGGACGACGGTGATCTGGGGCTCGTTGCGGCGCTCCCAGATGTCCTCGTAGACCCACGAGTAGCCGAGCAACGGGGTCATCCCGATGATCTCGTCGCCGTTGGTGGAGACCAGCCTGGCCCTCGCCTCCGAGCGGAGGAGCTTGCCGTCCTCGCTGTTGGGCTCCTCGTCCCAGTGGATGCGGTGGACCTCGGCCGAGGCCCAGGCGTCCAGATCCTGATCGTAAGTCTTAAATGAGATCGTCGAACCGTTCGCCAACCGCAGGATCGGGACCGGCTGGCGGCGGTAGCTCTTGTCGAAGGACTGGTCCGTCAACTGCTCTTTGGGCATGAACTTCCGCAGCAGTGGAAGGATCGTGTCTTCGTGCTTGGCGAACTTCGGCGCCCCGATCCAGACGTGGAAGGGGGGTTCCCACTTCTTGTACGGGAGCAGGTGAGGGGGAAGTGCGTCGCGGTCGACGGCCTGGATGATGTCGTCGACCACGCACGCGACGGTCTTGCCCGAGCGGTTGCCCGCGATGAAGGCCTTGATCTTCGTCCCGGCGGCGTGGAAGAGCAGTTGCTTCTGGTGGACGCGCTGGAGGTCAGGGTGGTTGTAGCCCTGGAGCGGGTTCGTCTTGACGATCGACAGGAGCTCTTCGTAGAGCGCCTTCAGGCGGGGGTTCTTCTCGACCTCGCCGGGAACCGCGAAGTCGGTCACCTAGACCACCGGGGAGCCGTATTTCTGTTCCAGCGAGGTCATCGTCGGGCGGCCGGACGATTTCTTTTCCGGCGCCTCGATCACACCCAGGGCCTTCAGTTTCTTCGTCGTCCGGTTGACCTGCTGGGAGATCGTCAACGGGCGCTTCGAGAAGCCGACCTCCTTCTGATGGGTGCCCGCACCCGAGTCGACGGTCGCGGTCGTGCCGGTGGGGGAGATCGTCATCCCCGGGAATTCGGAGCCGGTCGAGCCGCCGCTACTCCCACCCGGGCCGAGGTTCAGGATCCCGAGCTGGCGCGCCTGCTTCTTCCCGAGCCCGGGGACGTGGCCGACGTTGAACGCACCACCACTGTCACCTGAGGCGACCTCCGAGTCGCCGACCGATTTCGGGAAGAATCCTGCGCCGCCGCCGGGGTTCGATTCCGACGTCCCCCAGTATTCCTTGCGGGCGGGGACGTAGGCGAAGGTGTGGACCGAGTTGTAGAAGACGGTGATCGCGCCGGGGCCGGGGGCGAGCGCCTGGCCCATGTCACCCGAGACCAGCGGGGTCTTCAGGTCGCCGACCGAGTGGAGCATCGCGGAGATCGCGCCCGAGCAGTCGAAGCCGGGACCGGGTCCGCCTACTGGTTCCCCGGCGTTCGGGCCGTGGCCGCCGCCCCACTGGTATTCGTAGCCCTTCTTGCCGATCTGGCTCATCGCCGAGAGCGCCGACTTGTATTTCTTGACCACCTTCGGGGGTGGCTTCCCGGGGTTCGCCTTGGTCGCGATCCCGAGTTTCGAGGCCTTGGCTTCGACCGCCTTCAGCTTCGCCGTGACCTTCGGGTTCGTCTTGCCCTTGTTGAACTGGTGGAGAAGGTCGCGGGCTTCGGCTTCATGGGTGGAGTAGGTCGTGTCGGCCGGGTAGGCGGACTGCTGGACCGTCTGGCTCAGCTCACCCGGGGTTTCCCCACCACCCCCCGGGATGGCCGGATCGGATTTCGCCTCGCGGTAGAATTCCTTCGCCGACTTCTTCACGTTCATGCGGCCGGTGTAGTAGGCGCCCAGCTCCTCGCGCCAGCCCGCGGCGTCTTCCCCGGTGGTGTTTTCTCCGGGGCGGAGGTTCTTGAAGCCGGTCTCCTGGAGCCCGGTGTTCAGCGCTGCGAGCTTTTCCTTGCGGGAGGCGCCTTCGCGCTGGCCGACCTTGAGGACGGTCTTCGCGATCTTCGCCTGCGAGGGCGTCGAGACGATCGCCGAGCGGAGCTGCCCGGTCCCTTTCGATTTCGAGCGGAGCGCCTTCAACTGGCGCTTCACATTCTTGACGGCGCGGGGGTGCTGTTGCGCCGGAGTCTTGACGTTCGCCCTGGGGGGGACGTAGACCTTCGAGCGCACCTGCTTCAACGCGACGGCTTCCGGGGTTCCGGCTGCCTTGAGGTCGTGGACCCTCGTCGCGAAGCCGAAGACGGAGACCGGTTCCTTTTTGGTCGGCTTGGCGGTCGGCTTGGTGGTCTTCGGAAGTTCGGGGCCTTTGGCCTTGACCGGCTTCGGGGTGGTGACTTCCTTCAGGACCGCCCGCTGGATCCGTTTCACCCGCTGCCTGGAGGCCTGTGCCCTGGCCTTCTGCCTGCTCGCCGCGGCCACCGCCTTGGGACTCGGGCCGAAGTTCTGGGTGGAGACGGCCCCGGTGGAGCTGACGGTGACGGTGGGGGTGTTGGCTGCGGTGGGTTCGACCGAGCCCGCGGCCTTGTTGCCACCACCACCCTTCTGGGCCGCGGGCCGGCCCCCACCGCTGGACCCGGGGATCGCGGTGGTCGGACGTCGGTTTCCCTTCGACGGGCCGAACGTCCGGGTTGCCAAGGGCTAGTACCAGATTTTCCCGCGGCCGGACCTCTTGACGCCCTGGTCGTGTGCTTTGGCCTTTGCGCCTTCTTCGGCCCAGCCTTTTTTCGTGTTCGGGAAGTTGCCGCCGCCGAGCCCTTCGTGGCTGGCGTTGCCGGGATTGGTCATCCGTTGCTGGCGTTCGATGGCGCTGCCGATGATCTTTTTGCGGTTGGCCTTCGACGGGCCTCCGGTGCGAGTGGTGGGCATGGTGCTCCTCATTTGAATTTGGACAAGGTCTCGGCGAGCCGGGCACGTTGGCCGAGCTTGCCGCCGCTTTTCGCCGCCTGCCGGAGCAGGTACGGCGGGATCTTCTGGGACTGTGGTACTCCCAGCTCGCGGTGGAGAGCGCCGGGCTTCTTGATGGCGCCGCCGATCCAATTGGCCACGGCACGCTCCTTTCGGTCGCCGCTGCACGACACCGGAGTGATCCGATATGTTGCAGCGCGTCAATGCATCTGCGAAAGGCGGGGGTTGAACGAATGGAGCTGAACTGGGAGGCGGTCGCGAGGGCGACCGCGCATCCCACCAAGGTGGTGATCCTGGAGAGGATGGCCGTGGTCGGCGGGGATCTGTCGCCTGCGGAGATCGCCAGGGCGGTAGGAGGCGACGTGGGGCACGTCGGGTACCACATGAGAGCGCTGGCCGAAGGCGGCTTCGTGACCCTGACCCGGACCGGTCAGGTCAGGGGTGCCATCGAGCACTTCTACAAACTGACGAAGAAGGCGAAACTGACGAGAAGGGCGGGGATGGCGTGAAGCTGGATTGGGAGAAGGTCGCGAAGGCGAAGCTGCACCCCACGCAGGTGTACCTGTTGGGACGACTTGCGAAAGGCGGCTCGGTCTCCCCGGTGGTGGTCAGTAGGGACATCGGGAAGAGCCTGGGGACCGTCAGCTACCACATGAAGGCACTGTCGGACGCGGGCCTGGTCACCCTGGTGGATACCAAGGCGCGCCGGGGGGCGGTCGAGCACTTCTACGAGATCGCGAAGGCGGCGATGAGGTAGTTACCGGCTGAGCCGGTGGAGGGCGATCGCCATCGCGGCCCTCATCGGCTCGCCCTCGGTGTTGTGGATCTCCAGGGCGAGCTCGTCGACTTCCTCGGTCGTCGGCAGCCGGGCGCCGGGGTCCTTGGCGATCGCGGCCATCTGGTCGATGAACTCGCGGCCGACCGTGACGGGTTCCCGCGGGGCGCCGACGATCTCCGCGGCTTCTTCTTCGGCCTGGGCTTTCTGGTCGCCGATCGAGCCGAGCGTTTCCAGGCTGACCCCCTGAAGTGCGAGGTCCCGGAGGAATGCGCCGACCTTTTTCCCGTTCTTGTCGGCCCGCTTCTGGATCGCGGCCTTCTCCTCGGGGGTGACGCGGATCTGGATGACGGTGGTCTTGTTCACAGGAGCTCCCCCGGATGGACGCCGAGACCCCTGGCGATCTTCCTCAGGGTGGACACCTTCGGGCTTTTCTTGCCGTTCTCGATGTCGCAGAGGTTGCCGAAGCCGACGTCGGCTTCTCGTCCGAGGTCCCGGAGGCTCATCCCGCGCCCGACGCGTACCCGCTTGATCTCGGCGCCGACGTCTTCGGCGCTCATCGTTCCCTCAGCTTCATCACGGCGATGCCGAGGCAGATCCCGTAGGCCGCCGACCACTGGTCGAGGTTGTCGGGGATCGACGTCGGGCCGGGCTCCGGGTAGTGGAAGTTCGAGGATTTGAGGAAGTCGCCGACGGCGTTGACCTCAAGGCCAAGTCGCTCCGTCGCCTCCTTCGCGCTGCCGCCCTTCATCATCAGGTCGCTGTCGGCGGCCTCGTGCAGATCGTTCGCGGTGATCAGGTCAGTCAAGGGACTCGACCAGTTCCCGGCCCGGCAGCTTGTGCAGGATGCTGTAGCTGTAGGTCGAGCCGACGATCTCTTCGACCGAGGAGACGTCGGGGATCTCCACGCCGAAATAGGAGTTCTGGGGGTCGTTCAGGGTGGCGTCGACGACGTAGCCGTCGTCATCGACGTTCCAGGCATGGTGGATCAGCAACGGGATCGTCGGCAGGGTGACGAAGCCCTCGACGTAGTTGAACTCATCGGCGAGGCGCATCGCGTTCTGGAAGCAGTTCTTCGGAGGCCCTTCCTCCACAGCCGCGGGACGCGGGCGAAATTCGAACTCCCTGCCGTAGTCGAGGATCCAGGTCTCGGTCATCGGGTGCCCATTCAGCTTCCCGAAGTTCTCGGCGTAGAGACGGCAGAGATCCTTCGCGGTCGGGCTTCCGACGATGTCAGCCATCCTCGGCCTCGCGGATCTCTTCCCGCTTGATGATCCAGGCTCCGGGGGCAAGCTCCTTCGCCTTCGCCAGGGCGCCCTCCACGGCCTTGCGGATGCCGGGATTCTCAACGCCCCGGGCGGCTGATTCGACGTAGTCGGCGAGGAGTTTCACCGCGACCAGGGCGTCTTCGAAGGCTTTCGTCTCCCGTTCGCCTGCTTCGAGCAACGACCGATACTCGGCCTCGGCGGCGGCCTTCTTCCACTCCGGGACGTAGGGGACGACCTCGTAGCGCTTCGGGAGGGACGTCGTGGCCTCAGGCGCCCAGAAGAGCACCTGGCCGTTGCGGACGACCGCGTAGACGACCGGCGGCCCGGGCGGCTTTTTGAACTTAGGCATCCCGTTCCGCTTTCCATTTCTCACGGAAGTCGGCGACCTCGTCGAAGGGGATCAGCTTCCCCTTCTCCCGCTCCTCGACGATCTGCCGGGCGCGGTAGCCGATCTCGAAGGCGGCCATGAACTTCGCCCCGGGGGAGCGCCCGACGTCCGCGAGGACCGCGGCGATGGCCTTGAAGGTCTCAAGGTCCATCCCGGTCTCGTCGAGCAGGCCCTGGGCGTCGTGGCGCTCCTGGGCTTCGAGGATGAGGCGGCCTGTTTCCTCGGCGTCCATCAGCGTCCCGCACCGAGTTTCAGTGCCTCGCGGGCGATCCTGGCCGATCTCGATCGTGGGCCTTTTGCGATCTGCTCCAGGGCGGCCTTGTAGATCTCCACCTGCTGTTGGCGCGCGGCGAGTCGCTTTTCCAGCGCGTAGATCAGCTCGGTCTGGTCAGCCATCGGGACCCACGATCCCCGGCCTGCCGGGCTGTGGTTCGTCGTCGATCGGGGCGATGGCCGCGGACCTGGCCCAGACCTTGTGCAGGATCGCCGCCTCGACCGCGCCTTGTTCGATCCTCTTCGCCGTGGCCCGGTCGACGTGCCCCTCGATGAAGAGGGAGATGGTGACCAGGTGGCCCCAGGGCTCAGGCATCGAGACGTCTCCGCAGCTCTTTGATCCGCTGGGCGTAGAGGACCTTGTTCGCCTTCAGGGTCCGCTGCTGCCCGCGGATGGCGAGCTCAAGTTGCTGTTCGAGCTGCTCGCGGGTCAGCCCCTCCAGCTCGGTGTGGATCCACTTCTCAGGCATCGGGCCACTTCTTCTTCGACCACTCGTTGTACTCCAGGGCCTGCTTGGCTTCCCGGTTCACCGCCCTCAGCCAGACGTTGGGGATCCGCTTCCAGCGGGACCTGCTCTGCCGCTCGATCCCGACCAGGGCGTCCAGAAGCTCTTCTTCGCGGCTCGGTCTCTCCATGGGAGAAAACGCTAGCGCTTAAACCGTGTCATTACAAGTCAGGGGCCGGTGCGGATGAAGATCACGCCATCGGGCTCGTCGATGTCGTAGAAGACGTTGATGCCTGCCTGCTCGCCCTCGTAGCCCTGGACCGTGGCGTTCCCCCATCCCAGCGTCTCCAGGTCCTGGAGTGCCTCCCGAAGACGCCTGACGGTCATCCGTGGCTCAGGCATCGTTCATCGCTTCGAACGCCCCCAGGACCTTCTGGAGCATTTCCTCGACCTTCAGGGGGTCGCCCCGGTAGAGCAGATAGTGCCCGACCTCGTCGGTGCCGCCGATCGAGGCCCGGAGGATCCCGAGCGGATCGTCGTCTTCCTTGGTGATCCTGACCACCGGGGACTCGCCGGTCTCCTTGTAGCGCTCGGCAACCTGCTCCAGCATCTCCGGGGTGATCTTCCGTTTCGCCATCCCGGAATCAAAGCAAACGGGAAGCAAGTGTCAAGCAGGTGCTTGAAGTCTCTTGCGGGCCTCGTCTTCGGCCTCTTCCAAAGGCATCCTGGCCTGGAGCTGGTCGACGAGTTGCTTGAAGCGCTTCTCGTCCACCGGGGTCACCTTGCCCGGTCGCTCTGCCAACCCCAGGTCCCTCAGGAAGGCGCCGATGGGCTGATCACCCGCGGCGGCCTTGATCGCCTCGTACTCATCGTGCGAGACCCGGATCTGGATCGCTCTCTCTCGTGCCATGTATTGACAGTACCGTATTGACGTATTGACAGTACAGGGTCCATTTGATCCGGGGGATCTATGGGATGCACGTATATATATATATATCCACGGGCCGCACGGGCTGCATCTCCCCCCCGCCCCTGGTCGAGCGCCGATATCGAGTTCGTGTTCCCGATCGGTTCCCGATCCGTGCTCATCACCACCCCACCTGTCAACGCTTGGCCAGTCGCAGAGCCAAGTAGCGCGAGATGTGAGAACAGCCCGACTAGCTGGTCGAGGCGCTGTGCGTGGCTGTATACATCAGGCGCGTTTGCCGACAAAGCGACGGACGTGGCGCGTTCACTTCGGCTTCCATTCCGGATTACGAACTGCGCTTCGCTCTACTCCGTACATCCAACCCTTGGCTCTGTCCTTCTCTGGTTGGCATGGGTACCGGGGATGCTTCCGGTTGCGGCGGCGATGGTGGAGTGAGGCCGATGTCGATTCCCTCGCTTTGCAGGAGTTCGGCATCTCTCTTGAGCACGTCTGCCATGGTCTGACCGGGTGGGAGCAGGTACAAGATCGGGTCCGATGTGTCTACGGGGGTTGACACCTTCATGGATTGTCATTACATTGCCGTGGCAGTCCACTACGCACCCATTACGAAACTGGAGGTTTCGAGATGAGCCAATTCATCATCATCCGCCAACGTCCCCTTGCCGAAGGTGGAACCCTTGCGAACGAGATCGGCGCCGGGGACGTGGTCCACACGCCGCGCATCGGGCCGCTGAAGGTCAGCGAGGTCACGCCGCTGATGTCTGAGGGCGCGCGCATGATCGCGCTGGAGTTCGTCGGCTTCCCCGAGTACGTGGCGCTGATGCCGGAGACTTTCCACGTCGACGTGGCGCGGACCGCCTAGGTTCCCGGCTTGGCGCCCTGTGGGGCGTCTGGTCGGCAATCAGGCCGAACTACAGCTATCGGAAGGATCGGATATGGAACCCACCGCAGCGCAGGAACGGGCAGGCGAGATCGGCACGGAGTTCGCCGAAAACATGAGCGGGAAGGCCCAGCAGGCAATAGACGGCTTTCCGCATTCGAGTCCCGAGCAGCGAAGCGCCATCGCCAGCCTGGTTTGTGAAGGGTTGGAGCGCTACATCGCGGAGCAAGACGCGCTGGCTGCCTAGGTTCCCGCTTGAGCGCTCTCCGGAGCGTTTGAGCGGGCATCAGGCCCGGTCAAGTCCACTAGACGAAAGTAGGAACCATGAGCGGAAAATTCACCCTTGAGATCGAGCTAGGCAACGCCGAGATGCGGACGCCGGAGCACATCGCCGCCGAACTGCGGGTGCTCGCCGATCAGATCGAAGAAACCCCGGTTGATCACGGCAGCATCACCGAAGTGAACGGCAACACGGTCGGCAAGTTCACGATGGCGCTGCCGGAGGAGGAGGCGGAGTTCGGCGAAATCTGGTGGGCGTCGTTTACGAAAGACGACGAAGGGGAGTTTCCCGACTACGCGAAGCCGCTGCATGAGTTCGAGCGCGGATCCCTCATCGAGGATGCTGAAGGGCGGCTGTTCAACGTCGTCGGGAACGGGCCGGTGCAGGGATCGGTTGAGGTTGTGGACGACGATGAGGTCCACGCCTACCTTGACGTTGCTGAGCGCTTCCGGCTACACGCGCGCAGCTAGGGCGGATGGTCAACGCGCAGGTTCGATCCTGCGCCGCCCCTTTCACAGTCAGTCCACTAACGAAAGGTAAGCACCATGGCAAAGATTTACGCATCCGCTGTCGTCTTCAAATTCGAGGGGGATGAGTTCGACGCTACCGAGGCGCTGATCGACGCCCTGACCAGGACGGGCGCGGTCGACGTCCGATTCGTCGGCGGCGCGGTGCGCGTCCCCGACACGGGAGACGAATATGACTCGGAGACGGTCGGCCCGTACATCGCCGGTATCAAGAAGCTGGCGGCATGAGGCGCCCGCTCGCAATCGCCGCAGTCGCGCTCGCAGGGTTCGGGGCCTCGCAGGTGGCAACCGCCGCGAACACCGCGCCGTCGCCGCGTACCTGCTTCGCCGCGAAGAACTGGGGACCCGCGCCGGAGAGCGTCCGGCCGTGTGTCCGCATCACGCGGGTCGAGGAGGATGGCTCGTTCGAATTCAGCGTCAGCGACGCGGACGGGACGGTCCGTTACACGTCGGGGGTAGGCGCGCTCGACCGCTAGGGCGAATGGTTTTGGCCGGGTTCGATTCCCGGCCGCCCCTTGCCGCTCAAGCGGCAGTCAGTCCACTACGAAGGGGAACGCAATGAAAGCTGTTGTCGACAAAATCGAGATTGAGCGACCGACCGATCCAGCCGCCGACCTGAGTGCCCTGGAAGATCCGGACCGCTATCTAGGAGAGGCGGAAAACGACGTTCTCAACTACCGGGCGCAGGATCGGGACCGGATCGACGCCTATAACCGGGGCGAGTGGTATTTCGTCGGCGTCGTCGCCAAGGCCACGGTGCGCCTGTACTTCGATTCGCACCCGGACGGGACGTACCAGATCGTCGAGCTTCCGAGCGCGGGGATCTGGGGCGTCGAGTCGGATTCGGATCCGTCCTACTTCGCCGAGTTGGAGTCCGACGAGCGCGCTGCGCTTGCCGACAGCTTGCCGCGTTCGGGTTGAAGGATCCCGACGCATCGTGAGCGCCCTGGAAGAACGCGCCACGGCGCTCAAGGCGGCACGGGAGAGGGTCGCGCGGGCACAAGCCAAGATCGACCGTGAAACCGCTGAGATCGCCTCTGCGGTGAAGGGGACGCGGGAAGTGTCGAAGGTCGCGGCGATCCTCGGGCTCAGTCGGCAGCGGCTGTACCAGGTCGCCGCATGATCGGCGCGCTGATCATCATCGCCACGATGGGCGGTTTCTGGGCATTCCTCGCGTGGAGCTCGCTCCGCCACAACCGGAAATTTGACGCCGCGCGACGGTAGGGCACAAGTACAGACCGCGATTTGAAAAAAGCCTCTCGGGATCCGGGGGGCTTTTTTCTTGCCCGGCTCGCCCTCGCTGAAGCGGCGCCGACCTCTGGAGGAGATCGACGCCGCGGGTGCGTCAGTCCACTAAACAAACGCAAATGCAGGCTAGCAGGGATTTCCGGCGCTCTGTAAGGCGTTCTGAGGGCAATGTCATGACGCCCCTTGATGATCCCATCCGGATTTCATGCGGTATCCGAAGGTCCGGGATCCTTTACCGGGGTACCGTCCAAAGCCCCATGCGATGCGCAGTCGCCCCTACTGGACCTCGACCGCCGTGCCCTCGATCAGTTCGGGCTTGTAGCCCATCGCTTCCAGATCCCGCAATACCTCGGTGGCGTCGCGCTGGATGATCTTGGTCGGCTGGTTGGAGTAGAGAAGGTGTTTCTCGGAGTGGATCCCGCCCCCGATCGCCGCGGACCTCGCGATCCCGTGGAGGTCCTTCGTCTCGACCACGTCGGCGCGGACGCGTTCCTGCAATCGCAGCCACGCTTCGCCCTCGATCTCACCGGCCGTCTTCGCGAGTTCAAGGTGCATTTCCGCCATCTGGCCCTTGATGATCGGGGCGACTTCCTGGCGCACCTGTTCGTACTGCTCGGCCTTGTGCTTGGTCTTCCACATCCCGAGCGTCGAGCCTTTGATGAAGATGCCCTGCTCCTTCAGCAGCTCCTCGGCCTTGTAGCGGTTGCCCGAGCAGAGGGCGAGGGCGGTGAGACCGGCGTTGACTTCGACCTCGGTATATCGATTTCTGACTACAGGTCTATCCATGATCGTCCTCCACATGTGTCTACCCTGTAGACAGTTACAAGATGCCCCGGCACCGATGCGGAGTCGGCCCGGGGCGTGGATCAAGCGAACGGGGAGTTGTCCGATTTGACCATCGGTAAAAATAACGGGCCGGGCGCGGAAGGCGTCCGCCACCTGGAGGAACCGCAGCTACTGGAGACCGTCGAGATCTTCGAGCGGCAGGCGAAGCAGATGCCGGAGGGGTCCGAGGCGAAGCGGATCATCGAAGAGCTGGCGCGGGCGGGACGCGAAGAGATCGCCGAGCGCGAAGGAAGGGACGACGCCGGGTAGAAGACCCTTTCTGCAAGTGGAGGATCCAGAGCACATCCGGGAAGAACTACGGCGGCTCGCCGACGAGAAGCGGGCCGCCGTAGAGGCTCTGGACACGATCACAGGACAGATGCGGGACCTTCTGCGGCAGGCACAGGGACACCCCGACATCTCGATGGTCGACGCGGCGCGGTGGGCGGGGCTGAGCAGGCCCGGGGTCTACAAACTGCTCAAAGAGGACTCCCGGTAGGGCGCACGTCTGGCGCAGCCGCCGAAGGTCAGTGCCAGCTCTGTGATCCGCAGCCGACTACCAGGAGCTGTCAAGCAGTGTAGACGTTCACGCCGCAGCCTTGCGGATCTCGGCCTCGATCCGCGCCATCAACTCGACCTGCCGGGGCGGTGGGAGCTTCGACATCGTCTCCCGCAGCCGGTCGCGGATCGCCCGCTCGCGCTTCCGCCGGGCTGCTTCTTCGTGGTCGTGGTCCTGCTCGACCCTGAACTCCGACGACCTCGTCCGGGCTTCGACCGAGAACATCGTCAGGTACTGGTCGTCGACCCCCTCGGCCGGGTCGATCGCGGTGCGCCCCGAGCCGCTGTAGCCACGCTCGGTCTCCAGCGTCCAGGAGACGATCTCGGCGCCTTTCTCGGGCACCTCCGATGGATCGTGCCAACGGGTCTTCAGGCCCGCCTCGCTGCGCGGCCCCGGCGTCGAGGCGAGGAGGCGCAGAGGTTCGCGTTCGTCGTGGGCGGTGAAGCGGACGATCCAGCCGCCTTCCTTCAGCTCGGGCTGCATGAACTCGATCCAGATCGTCGCTTTGCGGGGGATGTCGACGGTGGCGCCGGTCTCGTAGCTGACGATCTGCCTGCCTCCTCTCGACCAGGCGAGGATCAGCTTGTCGCCTTTCTTGACGTCGGGCTTCTTCTCCCGCTTCAGGGCGCGGTGATCGCCCTTGAAGATCGCCTTGCGCTCAACCGTCGTCAGCTTCATCAATCTCCTCTCGCTCGTGCTTGACCAGGTGCCAGGGTTTGCCGGTCATTTCTCCACCTCCACGACGACGTTCGGGCGGCCCAGGGTCGCGACGTCGACCGCTGCGTTTTCCAGTTCTTCGGGGTTATCCCACACGTCTTCCAACTCGCTCCTCGGGACGTAGTAGACGAAGATGACGTGGACGCCTTGCGGCGCGTCCTGTTCGCGCTTACCCGTGGCGACTCCCGTCGAGCGCTTCGTAGTACGCCGAGTGAAGGAAGCCGAGCGCGAACGGGTCGCGATCTTCGCGAAGTCGCATCCAGGCCCAGAGCGCGCGACCTGACCGGCCGTTGCCGTCCATGAAGGGGTGCAACGTCTCGTATTCCACGTGGGTCGACCAAGCTCCGTTCGGTGAGATCGTCGGGGTGCCAAGGATGCGTTCAAGTTGGACGACGATGTTCGGGCCACCGCGCGGCGGGAAGTGACTGCCGACGCGGACGTCCATCCCCGGCAGTGACCGCAGCCGGGCGCCGGGCTGGACGGCCTCGACAAAGGCCTCCAGGTCTTTGATCGTGACCTGCTCCAGAAACTCGAAGGCGATGTAGGCGGAGACTTCCTCCCGGAGCGGTCGACGTTTGATCCCCTCGATCCGGTTGCTTTCCTCGATGAAGTCGTTCAGACCTTTGATGGCAGACCTTCCCCTGTTAGCCGGCGGGTGAGCCGGAGTGGACTGACTTCGTGGCGGATGATCGGGTGGCCCATCTCGTGCCACATCTTCGCCGCGATCAACGACGGAAGAATATCGAGCTTTTTTTCGTCGTATTCGCGGTGGTGGGTCCGGCACAGCGGGACCACGCAGTCGATGTCGTCGCAGCCGCCGCGGCTCCGGTCCCACAGGTGCGCCGGGTCGATCTTCTCCTGTTCGGGACCCCGGCCGCAGACGATGCAGACCTCGGCCGCGACCTTCTTCCGCTGGCGGGGATGGGCGGCGCTGATGCTCATTTTTCGGGGAGGATGTAGTGGTAACCGATCGTGTGGTCCGGGTAGAGCAGGTGCATCTCCTCGGGCACCCCCAGGCCGTGGAGGATCGCGTCGACCGTGGCGAGCGACACGCCGTCGTACTCGTCGCGGAGCAGGCCGTTGATCCGGCGTTCGGAGATCCCGCTGGCCCTCGCGATGTCTCCTCGACCTCGCGTCTTCAGCTCGCGTTCGATCAGGCGTTTGATCGGCACGGCGTCGAGGGTCGGCATCGTGTCGCCGTCCGGCTTCGGCGGGATCTGGAAGTTGCGCGGCTCGATCCCCTTCGCCCGCCGGTTCGACGTCATGCTTTCCCGCTTCTGCCGACGCCTCCGCGGGGTCGATCTGTAGGGAGGACGGACGAACTTCCCTTCGGCGACCAGCCGTTCGTGCCGGGCTTTCTCGTAGGCCGTCTTGCAGGCCCGGCAGGGCATCTCCGGGTAGATCACGATGACCCCGGATTTCAACTTCCGCTTCCTGTGGAAGAACGCGGCGAGCGGCTTCTTCTCGCCGCACTTGGTGCAGCGCTTGAACTCGGGCGCATCGGGACGGTCCTCCAACGAGGCGAGGAAGTTCGCGACTCGGGCCGCGCTGATCTTGGCCTTGGCCTCATCGGTCTGCTTCTGCCCCCTGGCAGGCATTCACAGGGGCTCCGCCACGAAGCGTTCGGCGGTGCCCTGGTGGCGGTTGCAGTAGAAGACGTGCTGGCCCGTACGGACGATCTGGTTGCGCTTCCCGGGCATCCGTTTGACGAGGGGGAAGGCGCCGACCGCGGCGTCGTCGCACCACTCGCAACTACCGGTGATCTTCGGATCGGTGAGCGCGCCGATGCCGCCGATGTCGTTGACGTGGGCGGTCATCTCAGCACCCCTTCCTGGACGCTGCCCACGCCGGAGCCGAAAATCTTAAACAGGACTGCCTCGGCCTGGTGGCACCGGGCGATGGCTTCGGTCAGTGAGCCCGACGAGGGTTCTTGGCCCCGCTCGTCCCGAAGCTGATCTAGCGTTTTGCTCGCCTTGCGAAGCGCGAAGTAGACCTCCGACGCACGCTCGTCCGCCGCCTTCATCGTCCTATCCCGTTCAGCTTCCTTCAATGCTCGCCTTCCAGCGTTCAGCTCCTTCTTTCGTTGGCTTTCCTTCTGCCGCGCCGTGAGGTTTTTCCCGCCCCACTTGGCGATCGTCGAAAACGAGATTCCGAGTTTCTCCGAGACCTGTTCCAATGTGAGGCCGTCGCGTCGGAGGCGAGCGGCCTCCTTTTTGATGTCATTGCCGTAGCCGCCGCTTCCCGGATGTCCGGTGATTGCCGGAAGACCGCGAAGGAGATCCCGCGCCTCGATCAGGTTCTTCGTGCCCCCCGGAATCTCAGATTGGTAAAAGGCGATCCGCATGTAGGTTGAGGCGGTGGTTGGGGACGAGATGAAGTGCTTGTCGCACCACGCCAGCCAGCCGCCCGCAGGGATTTTGTTCCGGGCGGCGAGTAGCGCTTCCCCAGCTCGAACGATGTGGCGAATCATCTGGAGGCCGCTCTCCACCCCCATCTCGTGTTCAGCGGATGCGAGCCTGCCGAGTTCCGGCAACGACAAGTCGGCCAGGTTCTCGGCCGCAAGTTCGACGGTGGCGACGTCCGTCATTCGTCCTCCTCATTTCGGGAACGGATCGGGAACAGCCCCGGCCGGACTGGGCCGTACAGGACCGTGTTGAGAGGGGAGCTGTTGGAACCGCGAGGCCGAGGAAACGGCTTAGACAAGCCGATCCTGGTTCAGCGATTTACGGCTGAGTGCGGCCTGGTCCGGCGCTAGCCACAGTCCCGGGCTTGTCGGTACGGTCGCTTTCTGGCCCCTGGAGCCCTTTTGCAGAGCCATCGGGAACAGGATTCTGGCTGGACCGGGAACAAATCGGGAACGGATCGGGAACAGCATCACACGGTCCCCCTCGGAAGATTCGGGTCCTCGATCGGCGGCAGTGTCGACAGACGGGCTTCGATCGCCTCGCGGGCGATGCCGCGCATCTTCTCCGCGACCTCGGGGTCGGCGAGGGGGTCGACGAACTTCCGCACGACGGCGTCCTCCGCCTCGTCCGAGAGCAGTTCGTCTTCCCATTCTTCCCGTAGGCCTTTGCGGGCCGCTTCGACCGCGAGGAACGCCAGTTGTTCGATCCCGGGTGCCGGGGCCGGTGTTCCGATGTTCCGATAGAAGGTCTCCAGGACCGCCTCCACGGCCTCCCTGCCCTTGTCACGGTCGTCAGGCAACGAGTCTCAAGTCGGGTGGGTGTTGACCGCGAGCCGCGCGGATGTGGTGCTCGACCGAGTGCCGCTCGCCGTCGCTCGGGCGTTCGTCGTACAGGTGCTGGTAGGTGCGCATCGAGACCTCCGGGCCGTGCATGAGCTGCTTGGCGGTCTCCATGTGGTTCCACCCGGCGGCGACGAACAGCGTCGCGGCGGTATGGCGAAGCCCGTAGGGGGGGAGGGGGTCGATGTCGGGCAGCGAGTCTTCGATCGCCTTCTTGAAGCACTTCGGCCGGTTCTTCCTGGTCTTCTGGTCGTAGTTGCTCCAGTCGTCCCAGTTCCGTTTCGTCCACGGTTTGCCGTGCGCGGTCGGGAAGATCAGGTCGCCCGGTCGGCCGCCGCTCGCCGCTCGCCAGGCTTCCAGGTCGCCCATCACGGGGGCCGGGATGTAGACCCAGTATTTCGCCGTCGCGGAGGTCTTCGATCCGTTCTCGATCACGCCGTCTACGTTCTTCTTGTCGACGCAGATCCGGCCGCCGCCGGGTTCGGTGTGTACGGCCCACCCGGGACGCTCGTCGACCAGGTCGGCCCAGGTCAATGCCAGGGCGCTCTGGGGTCGCATCCCGACGTAGGCGAGGACGGAGATCAGGGTCGCCGAGCCGACGTCCCGGATCCGCGCGCCTCTGACGCGAGCGTCTTCACGACCGAGGTACCAGTTGCGGATCGCCTCCACCTGCGCGGGCGTCAGCCAGCGGTGCTGCTTCGATTCGTAGCGCGGCTTCTTCAGGTCCCTGACAGGGTTGTGATCCAGGTACTCCCAGGGCAGCACGGCCTCGGCGAGGATCTTGCCGAGGAGGCCCTGGGCCTTCCCCAACGTCGCACGTCCGGCTCCTTCGGCCAGCCGTTCCTTCTGCCATTCGCCGAGACGGCGGGGACGGAGGTCGACGAGGGGCAGGTGACCGATCGAGGGGATGACGTGGCATTCGAGCTGACTGGCGTAGAGCTTCAGGGTGCGGGGGGAGACCTCGCCTACCCACCCGGCCAGAACCGTTTCGATGAACTCGGTCAGGATCGGGACGTCACTGCGGCGGTTCACGGGCTTGACCTCCGAGATGCGGCGTTCGACTTCGGCCTTGTACTCCTGGGCCTCCGGCCTGGTCTTCTTCACCTTCTTTTTCCGACGCCCGCCCGGTTCGGTCCAGCAGACCATGAACGTGCCTTGTGGGGTGGGCTGGATCGATGCCATCAGCCCATCACCGTTATCGTCGTCTTCGTCATCAGGGAGTCCTCCTGGTGGCCGGTTCCCGGGGGCGTTCTGGTCGATGCTCGCCGGGAACAATTGTCTGTCCGGGGCGATCTTTGCATGAAACGCCGCCACGGCCAAACGCGGTCGACCACTCGGCTAGCTTTTGGCATTGATCTCCCGGACGCGGTCGATCAACTTCGACGGAGGCATCGGGTCGACCCGGCCGCGGTTGTGACGGCCGGTCTTCTCGCCGGTCCGCACCCACTTGAGCAGATCCGATTCGACGGTCAGCCAGCGACCCTTCCGCATCCAGAACGGCGAGTCGGCTTCCTTGGCGGCCTCGTAGAGCGCCGAGCGATTGAGCGGCACGATCTTCTCCTTGTAGACCTCGTCGAGCGTCAGGATCCGGTCCGTCACGACGACTTCAACCTCTCCAACATCCGTCCAGCCTCGATCTTCTTCGGGGCGCGGTCGAGGCCCCGGAGCCCTGCGTCCGGCAGACCGGCGTAGGCATCGTCGCGTCTGCGCTCCGTCAGGACGTTTTTGTACATCTCGCGGAACTGGGCCCGCACCGTCGACTCTTCGGCCTTCAGGTAGCCGCCCTGGGTCTCAAAACGCATCCTCCGCGCGGCGACGGAGACGGATGGCGGCAGGCACTCGTAGAACGCGGGCCAGTCGGTGACGCCGTGCTTCATCAGCGCCTTGTTGAGGAGCAGCCAGGCCTCGCCGTGGTCGGGGTCGTCGCGGCCGAGCTCGGAGACCCGGGCGAGGATCTGGGCGCCGTTGGGGGGGAACTTCTCGCCGTCGCGGTAGGCGGTCTCGACGGCGACGCCGACCTGTTCGGCGGGCAGGTGCTTGCAGTCGTCGAACCACTTCGCGATCGACATCTCCGGGATCTTCGAGTGGGGCCAGTTGGCGTCCATCTGCCGGACGACGCCGATCCACTCCGAGCGGGTCATTTGCCTTCGCTTTCGAGTTTGCGTTGCAGTTCGAGCAGGCGGTCCTGGGTCGCGGTGCTCTTGTCCTTCGGCTTCGGGTTCGAGGCGGCGGCGATATAGGGCTCGACGTTCTTGGCCCGGAGGATCGTGTCGGGGACGTCGTGGCTGTGCTCGACGCGCCAGGTGTCGGAGTGGCAACCGACCGTCGCCTGCTTCAACTCGTCGAGCGACCAGTCCTTGCGGCGTGCCTTGAACGCCCTCTGCGCCGTGTCCGAGCCCCGGACGGCGGTGCGGCCGGTGACGCGGTGGTAGTGCTCCAGCCACTCGCTGAACTCCGAAGCAAGAGCCGTAGAAAGAGAAAAGGAAGAAGAAGAGGAAGAGGTAGAAGAAGAGTAAGAGGTAGAAGGGAATTTGCCAGCGCTTTGCTTGGTTTTTGCTTTTCCACCTTTCTTCCCTGCTGCCGAACGCTTTTCCCGCAGCGAATCCATGTCTTCGTGGCTCCGATTCACTGCAAGGTAATCGGGAATCACGAAGCCCTTCTTGTCGCTTTCCGCCGGTTTCCACAAGCCGCTGCTTAGCATTTGCTTGGGGAGCTCCGGGACCCCTTCGGCGACGACCAGATTGTTGACCCAGCCGGAGGAGATGAACCCGTCCGTCTCGTACTTGCCGGAGAACGCGAGGGAGCGGCAGTAGAGCCCGGCGCCGGCCAGACCGATCTCGATCACCTTCGGGTTTCCGTCGAATTCAGTGAGTAGTTTCACCCAGTCCACCCTTCACGCCACGGCTTTCTGGCGGCGGCGGCGACTGGCGGCCTTGCAGAGCTCGCAGCGGCAGCAGTAGTTCACGTAGCCATTGATGCTGCCGTGGACATGCTCGGGGACCTCCAGCCCCCGGTTGCGCTCCCTCAGATCCCAGAAGTAGGAGGCGTTGGCCGATCTGCAACTCGGGCAGCGGCAACCGGCGTTGTAGTTGGCTCGGGTCCCGTGGTTCACGCCGCCGCCCTCAGTTCCCTGCGGACGCGCTGAGCGTCGACGTGGACACCTTTGCAGCGCTCGCAGCGGCATCCGTAGTTGGTGTAGCCGTTCTCGCTCCCGTGGACGTGGTCGGGGGTGGGCTCCTGGGCTTTGCGCACGCGGTATTCCTGCTGGTATCTCGCCTTCGCGGCGCGGCATTTAGCGCAGCGGCAACCGTTGTTGTTGAAGCCGCTAAGGCCGTGCTTCATTCGCGGTCCTCCAGGATCTCCCGCAGGTGACGGGCGTAGGTGAAGTGGACCACCGAGTTGTTCTTCTTCCCGAGCACTTCCAGACGCTCGATCTCGGCCTGGATCCGTAAGCGCAGCTCGGCGAGTTCGGCTTCGAGTCGGTCGGCGACCTCGTTCATTCGCGCTCCCCTCGCAGGACGGATTGGTTCGCCGAGATCGCCGCCTTCTGGGAAGCGATCCAGACCTTCATCGCCTCGATTTCCTGGAGCTTGTTCCGGTATTCGAGGAAGAGCGGGAGATCGGTCACCTTCATCGCCTGTCGCGCCATCGCATCGCGAAGGTCAGCGGCGGGCATCTTGCTCCCGGACGCCATGGTCGTCGTCCAGATGCCGATCAGGGCTTCGTCCAATGCCTGCTCGTAGCGAAGGGCCAGCCCCATGTGGATCTCGCCCTGGTCGTCGACCTGCGCCTCGTACAGCGCGATCGACAGGTTGGAGAGCTTGGTGCTGACCCTCTGGATCTCGGCGCTCGCCTCGTCGAGAGCAGCCATGACCTCAGCGGCGGCCCTCATTTCTCTTTCTCCTCGGCGCGCTCATGCTCGCGTTCGCGGTCCTCGCGGGCGTCACGTCGTTCCATCGGGTCGAAGTCCTCATTCGGGAACCAGCGCTCGCGGTCGCCGCGGCGCGGTTGTCGATCCCAGAAGCACCTGTCGCAGGTGCAGTCCCGAGGGTGCTTCGAGATCAGAACCTCCAGCGAAGCCGCTCGAAGCCGGGCTCGCGGTATTCGGGATGGTGGAAGGGGATCGAATCGTCCGGGGCGGAGTCGACGGGGAGGTCGTGGCCAAGGGCGGTCTCGGTGAGTCTGGTGAGCGCGTCGACCGTCTTCTTCTGCTCCGGTGCATCGAGGAAGTCGGTGAGCTTCCGGATCGCCTCGACCGTCCGGCTCGGCTCCAGTTCCTGGACCATGTAGGCGGCGATCATCTTGCTCGCTTCGATGCCGACATAGGCGCCCTGTAGGGCCATCTCGATCTCCGAGGTATCGACCACTGACGACTGCGCAGGGGCCGGGTGCGTTGAAGGCGCCTGGGGAGCTGCCCCGACCAAAGGGCTCCCCCCCGACCCCTGCGGAGGCGTCTGGCGGTTGATGTCGGCGTCGAAGGCGTCGGCGGCCTTGAAGACGTCCTCGTAAGACGGCGACTGCCTGTTGAGGGCGAGGAAGCGAAGCGCCATCTCCTGGGAGTGCTGGCGCTGGATCGCCCGCTCCGCCCCGAGG